>ERZ773054.176-NODE-176-length-50857-cov-34.291937_pt1 | contig 50857 bp, 41 predicted proteins | sample MGYA00580630_ERZ773054 | MGnify/ENA primary metagenome ERZ773054 (study PRJEB29015, sample SAMEA2737994) | human oral metagenome | biome: human oral; feature: human-associated habitat; material: dental | place: China | collected 2115 ... | reverse complement strand
AATCGCGCCGACCCAAAATACCGCCGTGGATTTTCGGATGCAGCGTTTTCACGCGACCGTCGAGCATTTCGGGAAAACCGGTATAGTCGGCAACTTCGATAACGGGAACGCCTGCATCAGCCAAGAGCTTTGCTGTACCGCCGGTAGAGAGGATTTCAACACCGAGCTTGGTCAGGGTTTGGGCAAATTCGACTGCGCCTGTCTTGTCGGATAGGCTGATCAGGGCGCGTTTGATGGAAGACATTTGGATTTCCTTTGTTGAAGGTTTAATCAGTATGGGATGAATTTTCAGGGCGGTATTATCCCCCAGTTTCGCATTTTTGGCAGTAGGTTTTTGCAAATATTGTTAACAATTTTATTGTAAAAGGCCGTCTGAAACTTGGTTTCAGACGGCCTTTTGCTTTTGCTTATTTAAATCCCATTTTCTTTGCTACCCATACTGCGCCCGCCATGCCTGTACATAATGGCATGAGTAAGGCAACGGGGGCGTAGGTTAGCTCCAAAATAAAGGCTATGGCGGTCAGGGGCATTTTGAGGGAAACACCGAGGAAAACGGCGGCGCCGACAATGGCCGCGCTTTCAGAGGACATTTCAGGAAAAACACTGTTCCACGCGGTGGCAGCGGCAAAGGCGATGGTACTGCCGAGCATCATGGACGGGGTAATCAGACCGCCGTATGCGCCGACGGCAAGCGCCATTAAGACGACCAACCATTTGACGGCGGTCAGCTCAAGGCTGTGTTGCCAGTCGGTCAATCCGCCAAAGGTCAGTTGATTGCCTGCTTTGCCATTGCCCAAAATTTCGGGAAACCAAATGGAAATTACGCCGATGAGTGCAAACATACAGACGGCCAAGGGAATGATTTTGACATTGTCGCGTTTAATGAGGGGGAACTTTTGGGCGGTACGCTGGAAAAAGACGGCGGTTGCGCCCAGTATCGGGCCGATGATGGCGGAAAACCAAAGTAATGAGGTGTTGATGGAAAGGTTGGCCGGATGATATTGCTGCACGTCGCCCAAGCCGATGCGCGCGACGGCGGCGGCGATGACTGAAGTCAGCAATGCGGCGGCGACGGCTTGCTGCGTCCACAGGCCCAGCATGACTTCGAGGATGAAAAGTGTGGACGCGAGCGGTACGTTATACACGGCCGCCAGACCTGCACCCGAGGCGCAAGCAATGACCAGCCTTGCGTCGTCTTCGCTCAATCCGAAACGGTTGACGCCGACTGAAGCGAAAGCGGCGGTCATTTCTCGCGGCGCAACTTCACGACCGAGCGGCGAGCCAAGCCCGACAGTAATGATTTGCAACAGTGCATGGCTGACGGTTTCAAAAAACGGAAAACCGGCAAGCGGATTTTTAACCACGGCTTTGATACTCGGTTGCGGCCTGCCGTGGCGTTTGAGCAACCACCACCCCAAGCCGACCACCGCGCCGCAAAAAACCATCACGCCGATACGCCGCGCAGGACTTGCCTGCGATACGCCCTCCCGGAAAGAAACGTATAGACCGTCTGAACCGTAACCATAGGCAAGATGTTGAATCGTATGCATGATTTCGGTTAATACAATGCCGACCATGCCGCCGATAATGCCGGTAATGATGAGGGCGGTCCAAAGTTTATGCGTTTCTTTCACGGGATTTGACTTGAGGTAGTAATGGTTTGATAAAAGCGTTTTTTGAGGAAACTATTGTCTGCCTAAGGGATAGTTTTTGGGGGCGACGTGGGTTTTGCCGTTATAAGGGAAAATATATTTCTGATTTTTATAATTTTTCTTTCCTGATACGCCGCTGAGTTTTGCAGCCAACGCCCATACGCCGGATACGGCAGGACGGCTTTTGTCAAAAGCAATTTTGGCTTCCAGGCTGGTATATCTGTCTTCGCAGCGGCGTTTTTCGCGCCCTTTATATTCATCGCAATTGCCGTAATATGCGCCGTTATCGTTACCGCTAATTATGACGCTGTTGCGGACACGGTTGCTATTATCGGTAAACAGGAAATTTTCTCCAGTTGTCGTTTCACCCTGACCTGTATAACCTGATTCGACAGTGTAGCCCCAGTTTTGCTCACCCACCTGGACAAACCGCCAATCCTTATTCTCCGGCACATCCCCCCATGCGCCAATTTCATCGCTTCCGTGTTGTTTGATTGCCCACTTTCCATCTACTTTTTCCAAAACAAACAATTCCGCCAGACCCGAAGAAGCATGCGCGTCCTGTTTTACTTTTTGTTGCATATCGTAGGCAAAACCAGTGTACAACACATAGCGCGTGGCTTTGCCGTTGCGCGTTACGGTATGATCGGCAACGGGTTTCATGCAATACATAATATTGTCAGATGCTGTCTCGCTGTCTTTCGGCGGCTCGGTAAGCTGGCATTTGTGCGCGGCAAGCGGTCGGTTGTAATACTTGGCAATGACGGCCTGTACGGCGGCTTTGTCGCTATCGGGTGCAGCCGACGCCAAGACAGGGCAGGCGAGCAAAAGCAGAGAGATAATGCGTTTCATAGAAATTTTCCCAAAATGTCTTATTGAAAAAAGATACTGCTTACTTCAGGCCGTCTGAAACCGTTTTCAGACGGCCTTTTTGTGTTTGTTACTGACACGCGTCAACATACCGGCAACAAAAGTGGACACAATAACGACGGTAATACCTATCGCAGACATAGTACTTAAATGTTCGCCCAAAATTAACACCGCCATGATAACGCCGATGACTGGCTCAAGCGAAATCAGCAGGCCGGAGACGTTGGCAGGGACTGTGTTCATGCCTTTGTTCCACAACAGATAGGCAAGCCAACTACAGCCAATCCCCATATACAAAATCGACAGCGTACCGCCCCATGACCAGTTGATTTGATAACTGTCTGCCAACACCAGCGAAAACGGCAGACACAATACCGCCGCCACCGCCATGGAAGCCGCGGTAAATGCGGGCGCACCGATACGGGCAATCATCTGCTGGCTCGGACGTATCACGCCTGCAAAACCCAATCCCGCAAGCAAAATCAACAGACAGCCGAACCAGTCAATCGTACCGCCCTCTTCTGCACCGCCCATGACCATCATGCCCACGCCGGCAAACGCCACCGCGCAGCAAATCCAGTGGTAAAGTTTGGCTTTGTCGTTGAAGAAGAAATGACCGACAAAGACCACCAGCAAAGGCTCCAACCCCACCATGGTAACCGCGCTGGCAGCGGATGTATATTTTAAACCGATAAACTGGAGCATCAAAACGACAACGTAGTTGACAAAGGAAATCCACAACAACGGCTTCCACTCGCTCCGCGGAATCCTACCCAAATGACGGCGGCACGACGGCAGCACCATCAATGCGGCAATCAACAACCGCGCCTCAACCATCAGCGTCGGGTCGAGCATCTCATAGGAGTACTTGGCAGCGATAAACGAGCTGCCCCAGATTAACAGTGCGAGTATTTGGTAAAGCATGGTTCAACTCATGGCAAAAAATTAATCGTTTCTTCTCTGGTTTCAGACGGCCTGAAGCCTTTTCAAGCTGTTTTTATTTTGATTGTGTCAGCAAATCCAAAAATATCTAACTAATGGATAAATGACATGGCCGGTTCTTTCATTATAGGCAGGCAGAAATGTCCGTCCTATCCTCCCTATTACAACAAACCATGCTGCTGCAGCTTTTTGCGCAAGGTATTGCGGTTTAACCCCAAAATAACCGCCGCTTTAGATTGGTTGCCGCCGCATTGTTCCATCACGCAAATCAGCATCGGTTTTTCGACTTGGTGCAACACCATATCGTACACGCCGCAAGGTTCCGTACCATCCAAGTCTTTGAAGTATTGTCGTAAGTTTTGTTCAATACATTGCGCAATGTCAGTAGTCGTTTGATTCATCGTGATGTCTTTCTTTGGATTTGTTTTTAAATGATAAGGCCGTCTGAAACTCTTTAGCCTTCCCGATAGTGGCATACCCAACGGTCGGTTTTCTCTAAAAGCGTCTCAAGATAGGCGGCAAGGGTATCGTATTGTGCCGCGGCGCTGTCCAAGCGGTTGATTTCCCGGCGTGTTTGTTCGCCGTCGGGCATTTCGTCGATATACCAGCCGATGTGTTTGCGGGCGATCCGTACGCCGGCAATTTCGCCATAAAATTCATGCATGGCACGGATGTGGTTCAAAATGGTGGCGTTACATTCTGCCAAGCTCAAGGCCGGCGGCAAAACGCCGTGTTCGGCGTAATGTTTTAAATCACGGAAAAGCCACGGCCTGCCTTGTGCGCCGCGCCCTATCATGATGCCGTCGGCGGCGGTTTGCTTGAGGACGGAGGCGGCTTTTTGCGGCGAAGTGATATCGCCGTTGACCCAAACGGGGATGCTCAGACGGCCTTTGGTTTCGGCAATCAGTTCGTAACGCGCTTCGCCTTTGTACATCTGCGTACGGGTGCGGCCGTGGATGGCAAGGGCTGCTATGCCTGATTCTTCGGCAATTTTGGCGATGGTCGGCAAGTTTTGATGTTCGTCGTGCCAGCCCAAACGGGTTTTGAGGGTAACAGGTACGTCCACCGCGTTGACAACGGCTTCCAAGATTTCGGCAACCAAAGGCTCGTTTTGCATTAATGCGCTGCCTGCCTGCACATTGCAGACTTTTTTGGCCGGGCAACCCATGTTTATATCAATCACCTGCGCGCCTAAGCCGACGTTGTAGCGCGCAGCTTCCGCCATCTGCTGCGGATCACTGCCGGCAATCTGCACGGCCACAACTCCGCCCTCGCCTTCAAAATCGCTGCGGCGCAAGGTTTTTTTGGTATGGCGCAAGCTCGGATCGCTGGTCAGCATTTCGCATACCGCCCACCCTGCGCCAAACTCGCGGCAAATCCGGCGGAACGGTTTGTCCGTAATGCCTGCCATGGGGGCAAGTGCGATGGGGTTGTCAATGAAATAGCCGCCGATGTGCATGATGTGTGCGCCAAGTTGAAAGGGCTGAAATTGTACAATTTTTAAGCAATTTTTCCAATCGTATTTACATGTTGCACAATGAAAAAGGCCGTCTGGAACTGAGTTTCAGACGGCCTTTTCAGCCACAATATTTAAATAAACAGCATAACAACCATCTGCACTGCGGCCTGAATCATGGCGATAATCGGCCAAATTAGTTTGGCCAGCAGGCCGGTAAACAACAAGATCAGGATAATCCATGTGCCGTATGGCTCAATTTTACGGAACTGCATGGACTGTTTGGCGTTAAGGAAGGTATCGATAAAAATACCGCCGTCCCAAGGTAAAATCGGAATCAGGCTGAATGCGACCCAAATCGAGTTTACCATCACGCCGTAACCGGCCATCTGCACCAACGGCGCTTGATAAGACTCAGGCACATACGCGGAAAATACGACGACAAAGCCCCAAAAGAACGCCAAAATCAGATTGGCAATCGGACCTGAAATCGACACCCAACGCCACGCACGGCGCGGATCGCGGAAATTGCGCGAATCGATGGGCATAGGACGCGCCCAGCCGAACAGAAAACTGCCTATCATCAGACACACCAGCGGCACGACAATCGTACCGACAGGATCGATATGCGGCAGCGGATTGAGGGTCAAACGCCCAAACTGCTCGCCGGTATGGTCGCCCCAATACCGCGCCGTATAACCGCGTACCACTTCGCGCACGGTAATGGCCAACAACACGGGCAATACTGCCAGCAGAAATACGCCTAAATCAAAATTTGCAAACATGATTTTCCTTATCAAACATGCCGTCTGAAAACAGAAAATATCCTTTCAGACGGCCTGAGGCTTTAATCGTCTTCTTTTTTATTCGAACTGAAAAACTCTTTCAGCTCTTTCCAAGTAATGCCCTTACCTTGCGGATTCAATTTGAAGACTGGTTTGCCGTAATTGCTGTACACACTGTCGCCGATAATATTAATGGCCTTATGTGTGCCGTTGATTTGCATATACATGCGGGAAGCCAACATGCGGCCTTTGCGGTCGAGATAATAGTCGACAACAAGATTGTTACCGAATATCCTCTGGAAGCTAAGTGGCTGGTTATCACTTATGTTGACAGACATACTGAAAAATTCCCGCGCATTTTTATAATCTTCTTCTGTTGACCCTGGTTGAGGCGTTTTCTGTAATTTCGACAATTCTTCATCAAAAGCCTTAGCCATTGCCTTCATTACGACAGAATCATACTCCGGTTTCATGACATGACGTACACGATAGCGTGCATGGTTTGCCTTACCAAAGGCATCCATTTCTTTAAATACATATGCATCGGCAGGCATAGCCTTATTGGCACTCAAAAAAGCACGTACTCCCGCCTCTGCAATATGATCAAAAGGCATGTGTTTCGAATCACCGATTTCTTTCAAACTCACTTTTAAAGGTTCTTTAATCAAACGTTTGCCGATTTTCTCATCAGTGTACACATTAACAATGGCAGACACGCTGGCAGGCAGATCAACATAAATTTCCCATTTTTCCGCATCTAACTTCATAGGAAGTTTGATACTAAGTTTCTCATTGTGGTTGTTGATGACCAATTCAGGAATCATCTCAAATTGACGCGTTGACAAATCAACTGCCGACTCATAATTCAGATGAACCCCTTCCATGTAACTGGATATGGCAGGATATTTATCCAGATAATCAACGGCAACTTGTGCGATATTGCCGTCCGGCAAGGCATCAAGCATTGCATTGCGGAACTCAGCCTCTTCTCGTTCAGAAAACTCCTGCTCCAAAGCAGCGTCGTCTTCTTGAGCAACCTTCATAGAGGCTGCCGCCTCCCCTTCTTTGACTTTGGCATCCTCTGCTTTCTCTTCCACCTTTTCATCTGCCAATACAGCTTCAGCCAATGGGCTGATATATATTCGAGAGCTGCCTGTGATGTTAAAGCTGCGGTCTTCTTTTAAAATACGGTCATTGGAAATCGACATTACCTCGTGTGCGGTTTTGTGATCTAAATTACTGCACGCACTCAAACCAAGTACCGCAGCAATGGCCAAACCAATTATCTTATTCATTTTGTCCAACCTTTTTATTAAATGCTTCCGTTAGCACAATTTAACACAAGGCGCCGATTCCATAAAGGCTCTCAAACAGCATGATTCATTGCTTCTCGCTATCATACCTAATTCAATCACCCTATCCAATTCAAGCCTAAAGGCCGTCTGAAACTTCAAATCCAGTTTCAGACGGCCTTTGATTTCCTATTTAAAATGCCTCAGCTGTTTTACAGGCTGTAATACATTTCAAATTCCAGCGGATGAGGCGCCATGCGGATGCGGCGGACATCTTCCTCTTTAAAGGCGATGTAGCTGTCGATCCAGTCTTTGCTGAATACGCCGCCGCGCAGGAGGAATTCGTGGTCGGCTTTGAGGGCTGCCAGTGCTTCTTCCAAAGAAGCGCAAACGGTCGGCACCAATGCATCTTCTTCCGGAGGCAGGTCGTACAGGTTTTTATCGGCAGGATTGCCCGGAGGAATTTTGTTTTGAATACCGTCCAAACCGGCCATCAACAAAGCGGCAAATGCCAAGTATGGGTTGGCGGTCGGATCAGGGAAACGCGCAAGGCCGAAGAAGCCCGCCAGGCTGCCGAACGCCAGAAGGCCGAAGCGGATGCAGCGGCCGCCCGGGCCGAAGCCGCCAAGGCCGAAGAAGCACGCAAGCAGGCAGAAGCCGAAGCCGCCGCCAAGGCCAAGGCCGAACAGGATGCAGCTGCCAAGGCCGCCCAGGAGCGTGCCGCCGCAGCCAATGCTGAAGCCGAGCAGGCCAAGCGCGAAGAGGCACGCAAGGCAGAAGAGTCGGCTAAGGCCCAGGAAGCAGCACGCAAAGCAGAAGAGGCCCGCAAGGCCGAGGACGCACGTAAAGCCGAAGAGCAGAAACGCCAGCTCCAGCAACAACAGCAGCAAGCTGCGCAGCAGGCACAAGCCAGCACTCAACAACCGCCCAACCCGCAGGCAGACGCCGCGGCCGCCCAGGGCGCCAGCGACAAACCCGCTTCGAACGACAAGCCCGCTGCCGATGAGAAGCCGGCCGCCACCGACAAGCCCACGGCCGAAGAAAAGCCGGCCGTCACCGACAAGCCCGCTTCCGACGAGAAGCCGACCACCAACGCCAAGCCCGCGGCCAACGACAAACCGGCTGCTGAGGAAAAGCCTGCTGCCGCAGAAAAACCAGCCGCAAACGACAAGCCCACTGCCGACGAGAAACCGGCCGCCGATGGCCAGACGGCCGACAATGCAGCCACCGATGCTGGCAAGACCGCAAACGGTGAGGTCGAGGCCATCAACCGCAAGCCGCTGCGGCACCCCACCGAGCCGATTGGCGGTGGAGGCGTCAACGGTGCCGTGCTGGCCACCATGTTGGACCAGCACAGCGATGGTCAGTCGAATGACCCCAAAGCCATCGGCTACCCGCAAGGCATGGCCAATGCCCCGCGAATCAGTGCTACCCAGAGCCGAGACAAGGGCTATGCCGGTGAACGCAACGGTACCCCGGGCGGCTACACGCCGGCTGAAGGCAGCTATACCTACTTCACCTACAACGGCGGCAAGGATACCGACGGGGGCGGTGATGCGAACTATGACGTGGACCAGGTCACCATGTCCCTGCCCGTCACCAACGGCGCAAATGGCGTCACCCTGGGGGGCGCGCTGACAGCCACCGACGAACCAACCTTCAGCTACGACAAGGGCGTGAGCTATACCGGCAAGGTCGAGACCATCGGCTACGAGGAGCAGGTGGCTTCAGCCAGCCAAATCTTCGAGTGGAAGAACGGCGGAAACACGGTACAACTGTCGGTGATGGTCAATGGTAAGGACATCGCCGATCTCTGCTGGAACTACGATCTGCCCAAGACCCATCGTCGCTACTGCAACCGGTGGCAGGTGCCCGCCGGCTGGAAGAAAGGCCAGCCGCTGGTGCACCTGGGCTACACCATCGAAGACGTGAAGTCCGGCGACAAACGCCGCTGGGCCAGCCGCTGATCGACCCAAACCCCAGAGCATGACCAGAACGCGCCCACCCGGGCGCGTTCTCGCTTGGCGGGCACGACACAACGTACGGCAGGCTCCGCGCAAATTGCCAGGCCCGGCACGCCATGCGCGCACAACAAAAAACCCGGCTGCCATGACGACAAGCCGGGTTTCAAGGCACCGAAGAAAGCCATCTGAGCTGCTCGCTATCCCTTCAGAACGAAGGGGGCTGACAGGAAGTGGCTGGATCTCAGCGCGGAATGTGTGGCGGAGAGAGGGGGATTCGAACCCCCGAAGGGCTATTAACCCTTACACGCTTTCCAGGCGTGCGACTTAAACCACTCATCCATCTCTCCGGAATTCGGCATTATAACAAAGGCTAAGCCGCATGTCACGGCGTCTCAATTAAACAACAATGCCACGCCTCATCGGGTGAAGCCGCGCCCCACGGCCGGGACGCAGCAAAGCGGTAAAACGGTAAAACGGTAAAACGGCCAAAAGTAGCGTGGCAGCCCGGAAACCAGGAGCCGAAACGCCGGCCCCCAGGCTGCCCCCTGCCATCATGCCCCGGCGACGATCGCGTCGACGGCAGCCTGCGCCACTTCCAGGTCCTCGTTGGGCTTCACGCCCGAGACCCCCACAGCACCAGCCACCTGACCATCGATGACGATGGGCAGCCCCCCTTCCAGGGTGCCCTTCAGCACGTCCACGCACAGGAAGGCGGTACGGCCGTCGTTGATCATCTTTTCATAGCCGCCGCTGCCCCGCTGGCCCAGCGCAGCGGTACGCGCCTTCTCGGGCGAGATGTAGGCTGCCACGGCCGCGCAGCCATCCATGCGCTTGAGGCCCAGCAGATGGCCGCCATCGTCGACCACGGACACGGTCACGGCCCAGCCTTTTTCGGCGGCCTTGGCCAGGCCAGCCTTCAGGCCGTTCTCCACGTCGCGCAGTTCGAGGGTGGGTTTGGTTTTCATGGTTGATGTCTCCCTTGATGAATGAAGATGCCCGATCCGGCCGGGCGTGGATTCAAAACAGCTCAGCTACGGCAACACGGCTGCACGGCTGCACGGCTGCACGGCTGCACGGCTGCACGGCTGCACGGCTGCACGGCAAGCAGGATGATGCCACCTCCGCACCCGGTTGCCTGTTTCCGTCAGGACGAGGCCTCCGCATGGATGGCCGAGGCATCGTCGGCACGCGCCCGGCACACGCCCCGCGCGATGTCGACGTAGGCCAGAAGCGCCAGCGCCGCCACGAAGAAACAGCCGGTAAACAGCAGTGCCCCCCGATGGTTGCCCTCGGTGGCCCAGCTGATGATGCCATAGGTCAGCGGCCCGACAATGGCGGCACTGCGGGTGGCAAAGGCCCACAGCCCATAGAACTCGCCCAGCCGGTGGCTGGGTGCCAGGGCACCCGCCAGCGCCCTGCCCGCCGACTGGCTGGAGCCCATGCAGAGACCGGCCAGCATGGCCGCCGCCCAGAACACCGTGTCGCTGTCGGCCATCACCGCCAGCGCCACGACGGCGATCCAGCCCACCAGCGTGAGGCCCAGCGCACGCCGGTGACCGATGCGATCTTCCAGGTAGCCGAACAGGAAGGCCCCCAGAGCCGCCGCGATATTGACCACGAAGAACAGCATCATGGTCTGCTTCGGCTCGAAGTGCATCACCTGTTCGGCATAGACGGCGGTGAGCGAGATCACCACGAACACGCCGGCATTGAAGAAGAAGCCCACCAGCAGCAGCCGGCGAAAGTCGATGAAGTCGCGGACGCGCCGCCAGGAGGTCCGGATATCGAAGACGGACAGCATGGCGCTGTCGGCCTCCTGAACGCAGGGCTCTGCCCGGTCACGCACGAAAAGGAACATCGGCAGTGCCGCCAGCAGGTAGATGATGGCCGTGATCAGCATCGTGCCGGGCACAAAGGCTTCGGCATCGCCTCCGCCTGCCTGCACATGGCTCACCCAGGCCAGCGAGACCCCCAGTGCCAGCATCCCGCCCACGTAGCCAAAGCTCCAGCCCCATCCCGAGACGCGGCCCATTGCGTCGGGCTGCGCCAGCTCCGGCAGATAGGCTGCACAGAAGGTCTCGCCCAGCGCGTAGCAGCAATTGGAGACGATGATCAGCAGCACTGCCGGCAGGATGTCGCCTGCATGAACCCAGTACAGCCCCACCACGCAGGCCACGCACACCAGCGTGACCGACAGCAGCCACGCCTTGCGCGAGGCCCTGGCGTCCACCCGGGCGCCGATGGCGGGCATGGTCAGCATCACCGCCAGGTTGGAAAGCCCCAGGATGAAGGTCCACAGGAAAGTGGCCCAGCTGGCATTGCCGGCCACCACCCCCACGAAATAGGCGCTGAACACCGCCGTGGTGACCACGGTGGTGTAGCCGGAATTGGCAAAGTCATAGCCGGCCCAAGCCAGCACCTCGCCCTTGGTGACGCCGTCGCGCAGCGCGCGCTGATCGAACAGATTCATCGTGCCCCTCCCGACACGCAGCGGATCGGCGAACGGGGCGAGCGCACCAGCCTTGCAGAAGGACCGGGCTACGCCGGCCTTGCACGACCGGACTATCAGGTATGCCGACCATCAGCCCGGAAAAACCGGCAGGACAGCCATGGCGGATGGATCGTACCGCAAATGCCCGCTAAACTGGCCGCATGACGTCCCGGACAGCCCCTTCCCCCCACCGTACTGGCGCCTTGGCGCGCCGGACGATGCTGCACAGCCTGGCCACCCTGATGCTGGGCGGTGGCCCGTTGCTGCTGGCTGCGTGCGCCAGCCATCGGGCGGAACCGCTGCCCCGGCGGGCTGCCAATGACGTCACGAAGGAAGCGCTGGCCCAGGTGGGCAAGCCCTATCGCTGGGGAGGTTCCAGCCCCCGCCACGGTTTCGACTGCAGTGGCCTGGTCCAGCACGTCTACCGCGAGGCGCTGGGCATCGAGCTGCCGCGCACCAGCCGCGAGATGGGCACGCGAGGCACGAAGGTGGCCCGTGCGGATCTGGCCCCGGGCGACCTGGTGTTCTTTCAGACGGGCCGACATCCCAACTCGCACGTCGGCATCTACATCGGCCATGGGCGCTTCGTGCACGCCCCTTCGTCAGGCAGCATCGTGCGCGTCGAGGCCATCGACAAGCGCTACTGGATGAAGCGCTTCAACGGCGGCCGCCGTCCCGTGAAGATCTGAGAAACGTCTCCGCACGCTGCTCTCCCCACGCTGCGGCCACCACGACGCCCCCCGCCGAAAGGTCGGACCACGGGGTCGGACCGCAGTCGTCCCGGCGATTCGATCCGGGCGATCGGACTGCGGCCGTCACGATGAATCAGACCGCAGCCGTCACCACGATCTCGACCAGGATGTCGGGCGACGCCAGGCGTGCCTCGACCGTGGCGCGTGCCGGCGGATTGCCCGGCGACACCCAGGCGTCCCAGGCTTCGTTCATGGCGGCAAAGTTGCCGATGTTGGACAGGTAGACCGTGGCGCTCAGCAGCTTGCTCTTGTCGCTGCCCAGTTTGGCCAGCACGCTGTCGATGGAGGCCAGCACCTGACGGGTCTGGTCAGCCGGGCCCTTGCTGGTGTCTTCCGGAATCTGGCCAGCCAGATAGGCCACGTGGTTGTACACCACCGCTTCGGACATGCGCTTGCCGGGTTCCAGACGCTTGATTTCCATGTGATTGCTCCTCCTTGATGGCATCTGTACAGATGAAGAATGTAAGCGCCCCCAAAAGGACGCGCGCCCGAAGCTTACCATTCCCCGCCCTGCGTCGCGCCCCTCACGGGGTGCCGAACGCGCCATGGAGACGACCGGATTTTCCCTAGGGATCCATTCCGTCGGCCCCTTCATCCAGCCGGACCCGCCAGTAGGGCGCACCATCGATCCGGCTGCGCATGACCTGCGGCACCTGTCCCTGACGCAGCACGATGCGCACCGCACCATCCCTGTCCGTACGCAACAGCCGTGCGCCCTGGTTCTCCAGACGTTCCACCAGCGCGGCATCCGGCCTTCCATGCTGATTGCGATGCGTCGTCTGCACCACCGCCAGCGCGGGCCGCACAGCCGCCAGCAGGTGCTTGCCCGTTCCCTGGCGGCCGCCTTCCTGCGGAACCACCAGCACGTCCGCCGGCAGACGATCCCCCTGCGCCTTCACCAGCGCCGCCTCGGCCCGTGCCGGCAGGTCGCCGGCCAGCAGCACGCTGCCTGCCGAACTGCGTACCCGGATCACGCAACTGTTCTGGTCCTGGCGTGCATCCTCCGTCGTATGGGCCATCTGCTGCGGCTGCAACACCTCGATAGCGCCATCGGCCCATGGCAACATCGCACCTGCCAGGCAAGGCTGGAATCGCCCCTCGGCCGAATCGTCCATCCCCAGCAGCCGCGAGTCCATGGCCGTCAGCAGCACCGATGGATTCAACGCCGCCATTGCACGCGCTGCGCCGCCGGCATGGTGCGCATCCAGATGCGACACCACCAGCACATCCACCCCGTTCAGCCCCCGGCTGTTCAGCCACGGCACCAGGGTCGCGTCGATGGCGCTGCGCCCGCCAAGGCGAGACGCCCCCGTGTCGTACAGCAGGCGTTTCTCGCCCTGCTCCACCACAATCATGCTGCCCTGTCCAATGTCCAGTGCCGTCACCACCAGCGCATCCGGCGGCGCGTGACGGGGACTGGCCAGCAGCAGCGGCAGCAGGCACAGCATGCCCAGTCTCGGGCGACGCAGCCCCACGGGTGCCAGTAGCAGCACCGCCCCCAGCAGCGCACACACCAGCGCGAACACCCCGGGCCGGGGCAACTGGATACTGGCCAGCGGCAAGGCATCCAGACTGCGCAGAAACGCCATCAGCCAGCCCAGCTGCAGCAACAGCGCCTTCAGCAGCCAGCCGGCCAGCCATGGAAAGACCGGTGCCAGCAGCATCACCCCAATAGCCATCGGCGTCAGCACCAGCCCCACCCACGGAATGGCCAGCACATTGGCCACCGGACCGATCAACGACCAGGTGGAAAAGAAGGCAATCGTCAGCGGCGTGAGCAGCACCGTCGCCGCCCACTGGTTGCGGGCCCCGTCACGCAGTGCCGCCCACCATTGCCCCACGCGGCCCTGCTGCCACCATCGGGTCCCGGAGAGCGCATCGCCTTCTTCCATCCCCCCGCCCAGCGGCTGCTGCGCACACCAGACCAGCGCCAGCACCGCACAGAACGAAAGCCAGAACCCCGCCTGCGCCACCGACCATGGATCCAGCGCCACGATGGCGGCCGCTGCCAGCAGCACCGGCGTCACCGCATTCTGGCTGCGCCCTCCCACACTCAGTACCGCAGCTGCCAGCAGCATGAAGCAGGTGCGCTGAGACGGCACGCCCCACCCCGAGAGCAGCGCGTAGCCAAAGGCCGTCAGCACACCAGGCACCAGCACCAGCCACTGACGCGGAACGCGCGACATCCGTGCCAGCCACCGTCCGCTCGCGCGACGTGCCAGCGTGCGATGCAGCCCCAGGCAGGCTGCCGACACGACCATGGCCAGCAAGGTCACATGCATGCCGGAAATCGCCATCAGGTGGCTCACGCCGGTCCGGCTGAAGAGCCCCCACTGCTCGGCCCCCATGGCGGCCTGATCCCCCAGCGACAGCCCCGTGACGATGCCCATCAGGGCCCAGCGCCCTTCATCCTGTCCCCGCGCCGGATCGATGCGTGCCTGCAGCGTCTCCAGATGCTGCCTCAACACCGCACGCACCGATTCGACCCAGCGCATCAGCCCCGCCATGCCCTGCTGCCAGGCGGGTTCATCCTGCAAGCGCTGCCGCTTCACGACCCTGCCCACGGCTCCGATGCCCTGCTGCAGCATGCGCTGCTCGGTATCGAAAGCGTCCGGATTCACGGCAGCCACCGGCCTGCGCAGTTTCACCAGCAGCCGCCAGCGCTGCCCCGACTCGGGCCAAACGTCATCCGCGGACGCCCCGTCCGCCTCATCCTGCGCCCCGGACTTCGGCGTGCCCCACGATAGCGACACCTGCCCCAGACCCTCACAGCCAGGCAGGGATGCTGCCTCATCCAGCGGCCCGCAGGCCTGCACCGCAAACAGCACCCGGTCGCCAAAGCCCTGACGCGACGGCAGGCTGCTGACCGTGCCCTCCACCACCAGCGGCACATCCTCCAGCGACGGATCCAGCCGTGTCTGAAGCGCCTGATGGATGGACAACGCCAGCGCCGCACTGACCATCACCCCCATGCCCAGCGGCCGCAACCGCGCCGGCAGCACCAGCAACGCCCCCAGCAATGCCCACCCCGGCAGCCAGCCCACGGGCGGCAGCCAGCCGGAGAACTCCAGCGCGCAGGCCGACACCAGCAGGCAGCCAGCCAGCAGCGTCAGACGGGGAATGAAGGATGCAGGATGAATCACCCCGCAAGGCTAGGGCAAAGCGCCTGCCCGAAGGGGTTCAGGAAAGATGACGGGCCTAGGCCGGATGGCGGATTGCCCGATGCCTCGGCGCGCACTCGGCTGGTTGGGCACCATCGAAAGCAGGGCCACAAGGCCGCTCAAGGGGAGCGTCGAGGGGGGCGGTCGGGGGCGTCATGCAAGGCCGTACAAGTCATTCCGTGCGGCCCAAAAGCACCCGAAAAGCAGGCTCACCGCTGATCGGAAGCGCCCTTCACCTCGTCCTTCTCGTGCAGCTCCACCAGATCGAGAGCCGGCGGCACCGGACGGTCATCGGCCTCGGCATCCGGCGGAGGGCGACGCAAGTACAGCCGGTCCGACCACGTGGCCAGCCAGCTGGGCTTGAACGCCACGAAGATGGCTGTCCACATCCCGGTAAAGAAGCCATCGCCCCAGGCCAGCAGCCAGCGCGCCACCATGGACGAGAACTCGTCGCTGCCATGCCCCAGCCGCATGCCAGCCCACTGCGCCAGCGCCCCACTCAGGAACAGGCAGATCACCGTCGTGAGAAAGCCCCGACCCAGAATGTAGACGAACAGATGCTCGCCCAGCAGGCGGCGCACCAGGGCCCCCAGCAGCATGGCAAAGGTGGCCGGTGCCACGCCCAGCCACAGGATGCTGTCGAACACGTCTGGCCACGGCTGCGGCACGAACCATCCCGACAGCACACCCACCAGGCACAGCACCGGGATGGCCAGCGGCCAGCCCAGCATCAGCAGCACCAGACAGGCCCCCGACCATTGCAGCTGCACCGGCGCAATGTGCAGGCGCGGCAGCGCCCACATCCAGGGCAGGAGCACCAGCGTTGCCAGCACCGGGGTCAGCAGTGCGCCCCCCCGCAGCATCCGCCAGGGACGCAGAGCCAGCGAGATGCCCAGCGCAATCAGAACGATGTAGAAAGATCCGTGCATGCCGCTATTGTCCGAGTATGGTCAACGCCACACAAGCGGCCCTCAGCCCGCCCGGGCCGCGCCAGCCGCATGAGCTACCCGGCCCCTGCTGCAACAGCGCCCCACCCTTCCCCGGCTTTCTCGTTGACATGCGGGCAAGTTCTGGCATAATCCGGTGTCTTGACCGCAAGGACACGGAGAGGTGGCAGAGTGGTCGAATGTACCTGACTCGAAATCAGGCGTACCGGTAACGGTACCGTGGGTTCGAATCCCACCCTCTCCGCCAGAACATGAAAACGGCCCCTGATGGGGCCGTTTTTGTTTTTGCGGCTTCGATGGGTGAACGTGTCAGCCGGACCAAGGTGCTCAGCCGGCGTGGCCGTTCATGATGAAGCGCTCCCCAGCTCTGTCGCATGCGACGAGGCGCGCCTATCCGAGCCACCACACCCACTTCCCGTAGAGCAGCACGCCCCCCAGGTAGCAGCAGGTAAGGAAACCCACGAAACGAAGGATGACGCCCAAGTGGTGAAGGAAAAGCATGCGGTTGACATCGGCCAGTGTCCGGTCTGTTCGCTCGATAACCTCGTGTGCCTTTCGGAGAGTCTCGGACTGCCCTTCGTTTCGTGGATCCATGCCGTGCCCTAGTCACCTTGCCTTGGGCGGGCATTATGAAGGACGTGGTGCGCGTGATATCCACGGTATCAGACAAGCGGCCTCGCGACCCTGAATAAACGACCGCATGATCATCCTGACCTCCCCGATTGCGCATGACAGACGCATGCGCCTCGGCTTCTTACTTGCGCACACCGGCCGGTCGCGCCGACATCTCCACGCCCAGCGCTTTCATCACAGCCGGCAGGGTACGCAACGTGGGGTTGTTGCATTCCTCGCTGAAGAAGCGGTAGAGCTGCTCACATGACAGCCCGGTCTGGCGCGCCAGCTCATTCATGCCCTTGGCACGCGCCACCACGCGTACCGCGTGCGCAATGTAGGCCGCGTCCCCGGTCTCGAAGGCAATCGGCCATGAAGTAGGCGATCCCCTCATCCGTCGTCAGGTACTCGGCCGGGTCAAAGGTCGTCAGCTTCTCTTTCATTCTGAAAGTCCTCGTCTTGCGCCAGCGTGATGGCACCCCGGATATCGTCCACCAGTTCTTCCCGATGGCGCAGTGCCGTTGGCGGGCGGCACTGGCCATGCTGCTCTGTACCGGAAAGACTCAAAACAGGAACGGCCCCATCAGGGGCCGTTCCTGCTTCCATGATGCTGCGCCTCAGGGCTTCAGCACTTCCACCCCGCCCATGTAGGGCTGCAGCGCCTTCGGAATGCGCACCGAGCCGTCGGCCTGCTGGTGGTTTTCCAGCACGGCCACCAGCGTGCGGCCCACGGCCAGGCCGGAACCGTTCAGCGTGTGCACATGCTCGGGCTTCGCCTTACCCTTGCCGCCCTTGCCTTCGGCATCGGCCGGGCGGAAGCGTGCCTGCATCCGCCGGGCCTGGAAGGCCTCGGTATTGGAAATGGACGAGATCTCCCGATAGGCCGACTGCCCCGGCAGCCACACCTCCAGGTCATAGGTCTTGGCGGCCGAAAAGCCCATGTCGCCCGTGCACAGGGCCACCACCCGGTACGGCAGCTCCAGCGCCTGCAGGATGGCTTCGGCATGGCCCACCATCGATTCCAGCGTCGCGTAGGAGTCCTCGGGGCGCGTCACCTGCACCATTTCCACCTTGTCGAACTGGTGCTGGCGGATCATCCCGCGCGTGTCACGACCATACGAGCCCGCCTCGGAGCGGAAGCACGGCGTATGCGCCGTCAGCCGCAGCGGCAGCGCCTCGCCCGGCAGGATCTCGCCCGCCACCAGGTTCGTCAGCGACACCTCGCTGGTCGGAATCAGGTACATCGTGGCCGGCACCGCCTGACCCGAAGCCTCCTGCCCGGCCTCCGTCCCGGCCGCCGGTCCCTGGTCACCCAGCTTCTGCACCCGGAACAGGTCTTCCTCGAACTTGGGCAGCTGCCCGGTGCCAAACAGTGCGGAAGCATTCACCAGATACGGCGTGTAGCACTCGGTATAGCCATGCCGCGTGGTGTGCATGTCCAGCATGAACTGGGCCAGTGCCCGGTGCAGGCGCGCCACGCCACCGCGCATCACGGTGAACCGTGCACCCGAGAGCTTGGCCCCAGCGGCCGCGTCCAGCCCCAGCGGCTCGCCCACGTCCAGGTGGTCCTTCACCGCGAAGTCGAAGGTGGCCGGCGTGCCCCAGCGGCGCACCTCCACATTGTCGGCCTCGCTGCGGCCCACCGGCACCGACTCGTGCGGCAGGTTGGGCAGGCTGGCCAGCAGCGCATCCAGCGATGCCTGCACCGACTCCAGCTCGGCCGGAATGCCGGCCTGCTCCTGCGTCACGACGTTGACCTCGGCCAGCAGCGCGCTGGCATCCTCACCCTTGCCCTTGGCCTGGCCAATCTGCTTGGACAGCGCGTTGCGCTGCGCCTGCAGCGCCTCGGCACGCGTCTGCAGCGCCTTGCGACGGGCCTCCAGGGCCTCGTAGCCGGCGCGGTCAAAGACGAACCCACGGGTCTTGAGACGACTTTCCACTTGTGCGGCGTCTCGGCGCAATGTTTGAATATCGATCATCCCGCCATTCTAGTCGCTTGTCGGCCCATTCAGGCGCTGCCGCTGCCCCTCTGCTGCGCCCAACGTATCATCTTCACCAAGGAAAGGCATGCCGGGGCGTGACCCCGGCACGGATGTCCAGCCCCTCCCCCATGCCGGGACATGGAGGGCCAGGACTGCTCGGCGCCTTTCCGAGGGCTTGTCCGTATCCCCCGAGGGGATCGGGCATAATGCCCGCAGCGCCGCCGGCCGGGACCGGCAGGTGCTGGTCTGCGCCCCTGCATCACCCGAATGCCCGATCCGGAGGAAACCGTGTCATCGAAACCCCAGTTTCGAGCCCCGAAACGCCGAACCCTGCAAGCAGCGGGTCTCGGCGTCCTGCTGCTGGCAGGCTGCAACGTCATCAGGCCCGCAGCCCTCGATACACACCCGTCCATCCTGTTCGTGCACGACAACGGCGAAAGCGCCGCCAGCTGGCAGACCATGCTGTGGCGCTTCGAGTCCAACGGCTGGCCCACCGCCAAGCTGCACACGCTGAACCTGCCCTACCCCTACGCGCGTGACGACGACACCCAGCCCCAGGCCGGCCGCAGCAGCAGCGCCGACTACATGGCCTACCTGAGAGCCGAAGTCGCCGCCATCAAGGCCCGGGACAAGACCGACAAGGTCATCCTCATCGGCAGCGGCCGCGGCGGCAACGCCATCCGCAACTACATCCAGAACGGCGATGGCCAGGCCAGCGTCAGCCACGCCATTCTGGCCGGCACGCCCGCCCATGGCGTCTGGGCCGTCAAGGGCCTGCGCGAACAGAGCGAGTTCTCGGGCCTGTCCAACTTCCTGAAGGGCCTGAACCGGCCCAAGGACGCCCAGGGCAACGAAGTGCCCACCGGCATCCAGTGGCTCACCCTGCGTTCCGACAACAACGACAAGTACGCCCAGCCCACCGGCGAGTGGATCGGCAACCCGCTGCTCAGCACCAACATCCGCCCCGAAAGCCAGGCACTCAAGGGCGCCCGGAACCAGATCCTGCCCGGCGCCGACCACCGTGAAGTGGCCCATTCCGCGGCAGCCTTCAGCGTCATGCATCAGTTCATCACCGGCAAGGCGCCTGCCCAGCCCGAGATCGTGGCCGAACAGGACGTCACGCTGGATGGCATGGTCAGCGGCGTGGAAGGCCAGAACGGCGGCTTTCCCACCAACCTGCCGCTCAAGGGCGCTCAGGTCGAGGTCTACACCGTCGATGCCAACACCGGCATCCGCACCAGCCAGACCCCGGTCCACAGCCAGCGCACCGGCACCAACGGTCGCTGGGGCGGCTTCCAGGCCAGCGGCAGCCAGACCTATGAATTCGTGATCAGTGCGCCGGGCTACCCCACGCACCACATCTACCGAAGCCCCTTCCCGCGCAGCAGCGACATCGTCAACTTCCGCCTGCAGCGCATCGTGCATGCCGACCCGGACGCCCGGGCCATGGTCATCATGAGCCGGCCGCGCGGCTACTTCGACATGCGCCGCGACACCATGTCCTTCGGCCGCGCCGTCCCGCCCCCGGGCATCCCGCCCCGTGGCGCTGCGGGTGTCTCCACCTCGCGCATGAAGTCGCTCAGCGACACGCCCGAGACCGTCGTTGCCCGCTTCAACAACGAGCGCATCGCCGGCCGCACCTGGCCGCTGGCCGACAAGCACGTCGTCATTCTCGAACTGACCGACTGAACCGTTTCCGACCTGCACGCCCGGGCCAATCCTCATGCCCGGGCGGAGCTCATCGGAAGGCCAAAGGCGGGCAGCCCATGCCCGCCCGGATCTCACCTTCGGTCATGGCCTGCCCAGCCCTTCCTTGGCTCCCCGCGCCAGCGCCCTCCCTAGGCGCCATGCGCCCGAGTCGCCACCCCCAAGGGTTAACCCTTCCTCGCACCCTTCGAGGCGGGCGATAGCTGCTGCAGAGCAATATACTGGAAGCAAAACGACATCCAGGGCTTCCAGACCATGACCACCGCAGCACGCACGGCCACCCCACTCGACCCCAGCAGCACCCGCCGGGTGGACGACACCCGCATGAAGGCAATACGTCCCCTCATCACCCCGGCCCTGCTGCAGGAATGGCTGCCCGCCCCCGACACCACCACCCAGCTGGTCGAGGACAGCCGTGCAGCCGTCTGCCGCATCCTCTCCGGCCAGGATGATCGCCTGCTGGTCGTCGTCGGCCCCTGCTCCATCCATGACCACGCCCAGGCCATGGAGTACGCCCGCCAGCTCAAGGCACAGGCCGACGCCCTCTCCGACGACCTGCTCATCCTGATGCGCGTCTACTTCGAGAAGCCCCGCACCACCGTCGGCTGGAAAGGCTACATCAACGACCCGCACATGGACGACAGCTACGCCATCAATCAGGGCCTGGAAATGGCCCGCAGGCTGCTGCTGGACGTGCTGCAGCTCAGCATGCCCGTCGCCACCGAATTCCTCGACCTGCTCTCGCCCCAGTTCATCAGCGAACTCATCAGCTGGGGCGCCATCGGCGCACGCACCACCGAAAGCCAGAGCCACCGCCAGCTGGCCAGCGGCCTGTCCTGCCCCGTGGGCTTCAAGAACGGCACGGACGGCGGCGTGAAAGTGGCGGCCGACGCCATTCTGGCCGCCCAAGCCTCGCACGCCTTCATGGGCATCACCAAGATGGGCGTGGCCGCCATCTTCGAGACCCACGGCAACCCCTACTGCCACATCATCCTGCGCGGCGGCAAGGCCCCCAACTACAGCGCGGCCGACGTGAATGCTGCCTGCCAGCTGCTGGCCAAGAACGGCCTGCGCGAACAGGTGATGATCGACTTCTCGCACGCCAACAGCAGCAAGCAGCACCGCCGCCAGATCGACGTGGCCCAGGACGTGGCCGGTCAGATCGCCGCAGGCGACACCCGCATCACCGGCGTGATGATCGAGAGCCACCTGAACGAAGGCCGCCAGGACATTCAGCCTGGTCAGCCGCTGCAATACGGCGTTTCCGTCACCGACGCCTGCCTGAGCATGGAACAGACCATTCCCGTGCTGCAGACACTGGCACAGGCGGTGCGCAAGCGGCGTGCCAAGTAACGCAAAGTTACGTCGCCAGACGTATTTTCATCACCAACTCGTATCAGCCAGGGGGTCTCAAGAATTCGGAAGAGTTTCAAAATGAAGCCAATGGCGCCCCCCCCATGCAAACTCTTGATCGGAGGAACACTCGGGCGCAGAGTCAGGGCTCATCTCGAACAGCATATTCCCGTCTGAAACACCAAGGGACCATCTCTTACCACAGGTATTGCAACAACAATAGAAGCCGTGGATGCCATTTCTCCCAAAGTATGCATTTCCACATCCGCACAGGTTTGACATGGCAGTCATCTGTTCCACCGCGAGCATGATCTGCCCCCCTACCTTTTCATTGCAGTCTTTTCCAACCCTATTACGAAGCACTGCAATCTTCTCCACATCAAGGGGTGCGATCAGACTCGAGTGAGTGGATGAGTGGGAGAAGAACTGCTCCGACCATCCATCAACTAGCGCCTTGACGTCTCGAGGTAATGGGCCGAGTTTCTGACCATACGAGCCGACCAGTAACTTCAACATCCACTCATCCAAGCTCCGCCCGAAACGCTCGACAACGTAGAGGTCCAGGGGTGAAACACGCATGAACCTCCCAAACGATAGACTTCCGGTATTTCCCGGCCAACAGACAAAGCATCCGTCATCCACGTGCAAATTGTCTGCGACAATATCTCCGAACCACGCCATGGGAATAAAACGAAGAGACCTTTTACCTTCCCCTTCCGTCAAAACCCAATCCAATCCAGTACGGATAACGGAAAAGAGACTCCCTGCCCACCGGAACTCCTCTGCTCCGCCACTACTGAAAAAGCCATACTTCTCCAAAGACTTCCGCAACACGAGACCAATATAGTCAGAATATGCCTTCTGTAAGCGCCGACTTCTCTCGAGCTTATCTTCAGGACTGACCTGAAGCCCCCCCTCCTCGTGACGCACCTGATCCCACAATCGCGGAAGATGACGGTAATGTGGATCGTGATTGAGTATGTTCGTTCGATGAAGATGCAAGGAAACTTCAGACACTCCATCAAGATGTTTGTAAAGACCTTTCTGACGAAGACCACGAATGTCGCGCTGCATTCTCCTGATTCTAAGTAACGACCTGACGCCCGCATCAAGGCGAGAACTTATCAGAGAGATATCAGAAAATGCCTCCCCCCACAACGTGCAAATATCCTCTCGAAGCAGATAGTAAACATTCTCCGAGTTCTGAAAGTCAAGCGCCTCCTGCAAACGTCTCCGCACACTAGCAATACGTGCAAGCCGTCTCGATATATATCGATCGAGACGATCCAGAAGACTCTTGTAAAGACGATTCTCGTAAATTGCATGATCGTCCTCGCTGAAACGGCCAAGAATCCGCCGGGGATGAATTCCACCAAGTGTTCGGCGTTGCCAGCAATCAGAATGCGACGCCAGATGAACCAACGCACCCCCAGCCATTCTGCGTACCCTTGCAACCGGAGCCACCATATCGTCATACCTCAGATCGATCTTTGGTCGATCCGAAATGGCATGAAGATGTCCGGCTTGAAGCGTTTCCTCCAAGTTCATCTCCAGTTCGCCGAGCTCAAACTGGTGGAGAAGACTGGAAGGCAACACAGGCGAAACGGGGAGCACGTCGTTCAAAAGTGCATGAGAAATTGACAAAATAGCAGACTCACATAGGTCGCGATCCGCAGACTCCTCATCCGTAGCGGACATGGTAGCCAGTCTTATGTCTTCGCCATTCACTCTGATGACGCCAGACCCATCATCCAGAAGCAGATCATCCACATTCAGCTTGCTGTGCCCATTCAGCAGGAATGGTCTCGCCACGCAATACCGTCCGGGCAGCGCGTCCAAAGGAAGCGTCTCGAGGTCTAAATGAGAGAAACGGTCTCGGAACATCAGCCGCCCCGCTCCTTGCGACGAATATCCTCTTCAAGAATACCCGCGGAATGGCGCGGATCCTTCTGCCACACGGTCCAGGTATGATCAAGCGCCTGTTTAACGGCTTTCAGGTCCTCAACCATTATGTCATACCTTCCAACTACCTTTCCCCTGCGAAGAACTCGGCTCGCAAGCAGATGATCCAGCGCATCTTCCCTGTTTCCGCCTGACGCAATGAAGACAGAGATGAAGCGCAAGGCCTGACGTTCGAATCGATTCCCCCAGCCAAGTTGGAACCGCTCCTGAAGAACACTTCCCAGGGGCCCGGTTGTCAGCTCTTCGAGAAGCTCCTTAACCTCCAACTCGTGCTTGCTACGAGCGTCATCAAATCGCTCTACCAGCGAACTGAAGGAATACCCCGTCGGATCAAGCGTCCTTATAGCGAACGTTCCATCATGACGAGGCAGTGTCATGACATGTGCACGGTCATAGGTCTTATCAGCAAACTCATTCGTTGTCTCATCATGATTGGCCGTACCTATGAACCAAACGTTACGCGGAACACGAATTCTCCTTCCTTCCACGAGCATCCGGGGAGCGTGCGGCAAGCGACTTTCTGATAAGCTTATCAAACGATCCAGAGGGTCATTCTTCTCGATCGCTGAAAGAAACTCAGCAAAATACTGCTCCGGGCGAGATAGGTTCATCTCATCCAAAAGGATCACGTTACAACGGTCACTGTACGGATCGGTCTGCGCCCGATACAACCCCTGCAAGCAGTCCTTTTCATAGAAACGCTTTTCAAACGCGTTGTAATGCCCGAGAAGATCATCCCTATCTCTCCAGCCCGCCTGAACTGAAATATCAGTACAAAATCCCCCAACTGCCTTAGCAAAGGCTTTTGCCAGACTTGTCTTCCCGGTTCCACTCATGCCCTGAAATATATGCAGCTGACTCATGGACAAACCAGAGACAAGCAGGCGTACGTCATGAATATCAAAGTACAGCTTTGTCCCTTTCTCGGATACAGCAATTCTATGCTGAAGCTCACCGCAGAAGTGACCAAGATTGGTGACTTCCTGTAGCGTGGTTTTCAACTCATGCGCATCTCGATCTTGAATCCATGAATCTGAGGTAGCATTGTCCATCCATGTCATCTGCGGGAACGGTATATCGGCCTCCTGCGCTTCAGTAAGATCGTCCACCTTCTTCGCCAGCTCATCCCATTGCCGACTGAGAACGCGAATCTTGGTCTCCAACGCAGTCTTCTCGCGCTCAAGCATCTCCTTGTCAGAGACACCCAAACGATACTTATGCAGCTGAACCTTGATGGCCTCTAGCTCGCCTTCACTCTTGCGATTCCTCTCCCGGAGAATCTCACAGCTCCGTCGAAGGTTCTCGTTCTCCTGACGAAGCTCAGCCCCATCATCATACTGGGCTGCGGCCTCCAGTTCCCGAGTTCTTCGTTGGCAATGCTTGAGGTCATCGAGTACCTCCATCGGTTCACGCTCCCCAAGAACTGCCTTCAACTCCAGAAATTGATCGAAACTCTCCTCAGCTCTACGGAGTCTGGAAGACAGATCATCAATCCTTTCATCTCTCCTAAGAATCATTCCCTTCAATCGATCGACTTCTCCTCTTTCCTCGCTCCTTCCCTCTTCCACGGCTTTCTGCCGTATACGTTCAAAATCTCGACATCTAACCTCAAGTTGATGTTCCCTCGCCTCAAGGTCGGCAGTTCTCGCTTTAACTTCACTCTCTCTTTCAACAAGCTCCCTCAGCCGGGAAACTTGCGCTTCATCCTCCCGGCGCCTCAGCTCATTGATTTCGTGCCTTACATCCTCTTTCCTGGTCTCCAACTCCTGGATTTCAAGCTCGGCTCTTTCCTGAAGCGCCTTGATCTCCGAAACAACCCTTTCCCGAAGGTCATTCATTCTGGACGGGAAACCATTGCTGGCCTCAATCTCCATGACATCCAATCTGGCCTCCCACTCCACCAGTCTGGACTCATTACCTTTAAGCTCACTCTCCCTTCTTCTAATATCCTCCTCACGCCGACTGATGACTTGCTCGCGTTCCTTCAGGTTTTCGCTTCGCTGATTTAAGGAAGAATCCCTTCTTTCAAGATCGATGTTCCTACTTTCCAGTTTATCACGAAGCACCTTTAACTCATTCGCACGCTTTATGATGTCAGACAACTGACCCTGCACGCCCTGATCATGAATCGTCATTTCGCCCATACCATCAAACCTTTCCTCAGGTTTAGACATTTCCTGACCGTTAGACGCAACATTCCCGGCACCGTCTCCCGACAGCTCCTCTGGAGACAATGAATTCAAAGCGGCTTTTGCCTTCGCCAGTAGTTGAGCAGCCCCTTCACCACCGCTTGCAACGCTGGATCGTGCAACTCGCCCGAGTTTATTCTTCTTTCCCATCTCAGTACCACGCATTGAAAATCTTGACCCAGTTCACTGCCAAACTCGAGTATCTTCGCACCTGAGCTTCGTCAACCGTCCCTTCATTCGCATGTCCAGCACCTTCGTTCCTTGCGTCCGCCATATCCAGTATCTCTGCTATTGGGACTTCACTCCCATCAATAACATTGAACGGATGAGATGGATGATCTCCGGTGGAAAGAAGTACGGCAAACAGCAAAGCCTTAAGCGCGCCTTTTTGATCAATGGCTGACCTTCTAATATCCGAAAGGCGTTGACTTGATAATCGTCTGATGGTTGAATCATCCAGAAACGACAAACCTAGCCCGCTCAACAGCTCCGACGCAACCTTCCTTGTCCACAACCCTTCCAGTCTATTACGGGGAACTCTTCGATCATCCATCTTGAACGTTCTTAATAGCCACTTCAACACACTCTCTACGAGGTTATGTGACTCCATGAGCAAGCTCGAAAGCTTCTCTGGTCGCACTCTGGATAATTTACTCATTTCATTCTGCATGCGGATCACCCGGCCCAGATAGTCGGCAATCATGGGAACCCTCATTGCCTCACCGTACTTTGCCTGCATGATCAGCCGCGATTTGTCCTCCACTCCTTGTAGAAAGGCTTCTGCAGACACCTCCGCAGGTTTTTCTTTATCGATTAGTGACGCTACAAAGCTGCACAGCCCAGGATTACCCTTCATCTCCTCCAGCAAAGGCTCACGCAGCCATGACACGGCATCTTGATACCCAAATGGGTCAGCCACAAGCCAAGGCCAATCATGACCCGGGCTACGATATAGCCATGTCCATAGGTATGCATTCCGCAAGTTGGAGTGTGATACAGCGTTAATCATCTTAACGTCATCCACATCAACTTCCGGAAACTCTTGCGCACGGAAACCTCGGGAACGGCGACGATCCCTGGTATACAGTCTTGCAGCGTCCAGAAGTGTCTTTCCAGCATCAAACTCAGGACTGAGATCGCTCAGCTGCTCATGCCGTGGCACCAATACGTACGGTTTTTCTAATGCCCCGGAATCACGATTCATCAGAAATACCGGATACCTGCCGTTTCTAAGATCATCCGCATCCACAGTACGGACGCCTGGGGAGAATCGGGGAAGCCACTTTCCTGATACTCTGTCCCAGTACGCATACGCGCATCTTGTTCTAGGCCGTCGCTCCAGATCATCTTTAAGAACTCCTTCCCCTATCTGGGTGACGACACCTTTCTCATCCATCCAGCCGTTGGCCACCAGCTGTGAGCTCATGATGAGATCCACAAGCTCTGTAGAAAGTCCGAGAAGGCCAGATATTTCTTTAGGATCACGACATCTCGCCAACGATAGTTCCATGATCACTTTCTGAAACAGGTTCAATCTTCTGGCGTGACTCTCTTGCACGAGCACCGAACACACCTGAACCGGCCAAAGAATCGCACGCGCATTATCTGGTTTCTCAGTTAGGAAGCGAATGTAAATTTCACTGAACATTATGCCCCCCATCATCGCACAGCTTAAGGAACGCCGTCAGCGCAGAAACCCCGTTACCCAGGCCTGGGGCTTCAATCATCGACCGACACCCCACCACGACAAGAAGCTTCTTCTGACGGCTCATGGCCACGTTCATTCGGTTCGGCAACCTCAGATGGCCGAACTTCCGCGTCAATGCCGTGTCCACATCTGCCTCCTCACCTACCTCAGGGACGTTGAAATCATTCGCCCGTACGATAGAGAGAAACACGATGTCGAACTCCTTTCCCTGGAATGAGTCCACGGTGCCAACCCGAATCCATTCCTGCCCTGCTTTCGTCCGACGGTACTTCTCGGAGATGAAGATTTCTCCATTTTCAGAGTTCGTAATTCCGTGCGTCAGCATGGATCTCATAATCATCTTCACCTGAGCGCTATAGAAGGTGACAACGCCTATGCTGAGAGACGAACCACACACATCAACAATTCTTTTCACCTCAGCCGCTATTGCGTCAGCCTCTGCCTTTCTTGTCCGACTGTTTCCGTCTCGCCTCTCCTTTCCTTGCTCAAGTGAAACATTCATCCATGCAGCACATCTTCCGCGATACCCAGGTACATCGTGCGAGAACTCTTCTGCGACGCGTCCCGACATAACCGGGCCATCCCCCTCACACTCATAGAACTGCGAACTTATGAAGTTCCCAAGAACTGGGTGCATTCGATACTGAGTATCCAGCATCACCACGCGCTGAATTCCGTCCTCTTCTTCCATCTTTCGGAGCTGCTTGTACAAGCGCTCGAACAGGCTTTGCTCATACGCTTTGGCCTGCTCAGCCGACAAGCATTCCTTGGTGACGAGTTCGTCCTCCAATTCGCGCTGAATCAGATGAGGTAGCTGCCTGTGATCCCCCACCAGAATGATGCGTTTACGCGCCATCGACATAGGCACCAGCAAGTCAAGCGGGTTAGCCCTTGCAGCCTCATCGATAATGACAGTATCAAACTCGATGTCCTCGCGATGATCCATTGAGCTGACTGCCTTCAACGCAGACATCTGCTTTCCTGCCGATTGCTGGCAGGTTGCCCCCACAATACTCGCGTACGATCGAATCGTACTGTTCGCCTCCTGAGGGGAACATGCGAGGCCGAGCTGGAAGCTCTCCAATGCTTGCAATACGCCGTAGTCTGTACGTTTCAGGAGCTCATAAAGCTCTGATTCGATCTTCCCCAACAACGAGATTTCTTTCGGATCCGCTTTCAAAACAATCGCTGAAGGACTGTAAACGCGAACAATCCGATCAAGCATTGTGTTCCGAAATGCAGACAGCATCTCCAGATCTCGTCGGCCCGGACAAGCACCACCGGCAAGACGTCTCAGCAACTCACGCTCATGATCCAGGATCCGTATGAAGTTCCGTTCAAGCTCACGATTCAAATCCAGAATCCGTTCGACACCATCATCAGAATAGCTCACTGGATTGGTACGAATCCCCCTCACAAATCTCGCCAGACCTGTCGCGGGATCCACCAGCCTTCTCTTCTCTATCTCTTTTTGCTCCGATACGTATTCATCCCACTCGAAAATGGTTGTATCAGAAAATCGGACGCCCTGTTCTATTAGCGTTTCAAGAAGCTTCCCAACCAATTCCTGCCTTCTTAATCTTTCAGGAAATGCACCATTTCCAATCTTCAGTTTAACGATATTTAAGTTAAGCTCATCAACAACCGATGAAAGCGGATTCTCCCTTCTAAGTTCCTCCAAACGAGCGGCGACCTCCGTTCGCTTCTTCTCCCTCCACATATCAGCGCTATCAACCTGACCGTCGTCATTAGATGACCTAATTCCAACACGGGTCGGTGGAAGTCCGAGTACGTTCGAACGACTTAAGGCATTGTCGACAGCGTCATGCTGATAGCTGCTGACAAGAATGGAGTGCCTCAACGTGGAGCTTTCGTTAAGCTCAGTAAGGCGACGCTGTAATGCCGCTATTACCTGTGTTTTTCCAGTTCCTGGAGGCCCTACAATGATGGCTATATCTGGCGTGTTGATGGCGACATCCAACGCGCGTCGCTGTGCCTGGTTAGGTACGCCAGAAAAGCATTCTCGTACACTGGCCGACATGCATTCCTTTTTGCTCTGACGCACTACAGGAACAGGCATGCCTTCAAGAAGGTAGTGAAGCTGAGGAAACCTCTCCTTCCTGTTGATCGCCTCCAAGGCCCTCCATCGCCTCATTTGGACGGTCTGATCCCCTGCCAATGAACAGAACACGTACCCCATCCTTGGAGGTGTAGCATCCGTGTGATCGTTGATTGGCATAAGAGTCAACCCGCTATCCGAGAACCGAATCTTTCCGCGAAACAATTCTTCCCGAGGTGACCGAAAGGATGTATCACCGTAAAGCTTGTCGCTAAGATCAGGCTTCCTCTCGGACACGTCAACCAACGTATTCTCCGTAAGCCCCATTTCCTTCCAGCGTTTCCTGAATACCTGAAGCTCACTATCATCAACACTAAGTTTCCACTCCCACGTTTCCTCAGTATTTAATATCGCATCTTTGTAACGGACCGAACCAACCTTGGCGACACGATCAAACGCATACTTCCATTCAAGTTCGCTATAGTTTTTCCAAAGCTTCAAATAGCTCCCACTTCGTGACAGGGCTTCCAGGAGCAGCGCATTCTGAGACCCATAGCTCAGCAATGAAGCAACAGTCCCGTCCATGAAAGAAACGTCCCCAAGAAGCATTGACAGGGGATTATTTAACTCTCTGGATCTGCGAATTTTTGTCAGCTTATGAATTCCATTATCATGCTTTACAACTCCAATCCAATCGGAGCCGAAAATCTCGAATGAGACATCATTGTCACGTTCGTAGCATCCGACTATCAGTTGTCCAACCTGCTTCCCCAGCGAGGGATCATGCCCAACAAATATTTCCTCCAGTCTTCTTAAGACCTCCTCCCGAGAGACACCGAACAGCTCTCCTGCTTCATTAAGTCTTTCAATTATGCTATCGTCAACCACGATATGAAGTCGTTCGATATCAACCATGGATCGTAGCTCCATGCCCTGGACAAGGAGCGTATTACTTCTGACATCCAATAACCGCCATATGCATTGATTACGGAGAACCTGTAAACGAGTCTCATCGTTCTCGTAAAGCACTTTACCCCAGCAGACATGATCATGCTGGCGAATGAGGTATCCATCGTTATCTATAAATATCTGAACAAGCTCTCCACTCTTCCAGCCGCCCCCCGTTCCTTCACAGGAGAATTGCAACACTTTTGGCGAGAACCACGGAAGCTCACTGAATTTCATGATTACTCACCAGACGAAGCGCCATACAACGTGAACATCATTCATGTCCCCCAGGTGCAGAAAGTAATTCTTGCCCGATCGAATCTTGTTTTCCAGAACCCATCCATGATTGATGGAGTTGATCATTCCACTCATCTCATCCTGCAAATGCACCCTTCCGCTATCCCCAGGATATAGATGCAACCCTCTTTCAGTCAGACGGATCTTGCATAGAAGCTCTGAAGCATCATGAAACGAATTGGCGTAAGGAACCTTTCTCAGCCCCACAGACTCGCCCCCTATCACGATGGACTTAGACGTCGAGAACCATACCTCCTTATCTACGATATGCTTTGAGATAATCTCAGTCATGGCTTCTGTTAACATTTCCGGCGGTGTATAGTAGTATTCTTTCATCAGAACAGGTATGGCATGCTTTTGGACATGATCACACCATGAACAGCGATGGTCGTGATTATATATATAGCTTCCTCCGCAGGACTCACACGTTGCGCAATGAAGAACTGACTCCTTCATAACGGAACGCCACTCTTCCATACTTGGCCTGAAACCCGGTTTTCTCAAGCCCTGATCGAAGCATCTGTCAAAGGCTCTCTGCAACGGCTTATCGATCACAAGCTCCTGAGGCAGCCCTGTTGTTCTTGAATTACTATTATCTTGCAAGTTCCCTACCCAAGGGAGATCACCTCGCAATGCCGTCTCCTCCTTTTCCGGATCCCCTTCGTTGACCATATCCCCTTTTAGAGGATGTGCCACGGTCAGAAGCTGGTAGGCAATGACGGAGAAGCTCCATATATCTGTCAGCGTATTCATCCCTGACTCTGAGCGCACAAGTTCCGGTGCGCCATAGTCCTGGGTATATACTACCCTTTCAAGATCCGAAACCTGACTTGCCATATTATCCGCATCAATTAGCCAAACCTCTGAATGTTCAACCGATTTTGATACGTATATATTTGAGGGTGATAGATCCCCATACGCAAGACCTCTTCCATGGATATCAGAAACAATCTCTGCAAGACGCGCGAGTATTTTTAATCTACGAACAATCCCACCACTTTTCAGGTAATTTTCAATACCCCCCTCCGAGCTCAAAGCCGCGTGTGTTTGTTCCATCACTTCCATCAACGGAACCAACCCATCCATCATTTGCATGACGTACCCAGGACGTGGACTCGTTATCAATGCTCTTGGTCGCGCCACTCTTAGCCCGTCCAAGGGTAAGCGCATGAGCTCCCGAACCCTTTCCAGCCAGCGTGCTCTATCATCTTCAGTGACGGCGTTCGTCATCTTTACCAGAGAACCTGGATAGTTTGTCGCGTATACAGTTCCCTGCCCTCCACTTCCTAGAGTCTCGAGTAGCTCATATGCGTGACCATTCTGATCCGTGACAACGCGTTTCCGGTTATCGTCAGTCGTGCTGTCTTTCATTCCTGAACCCTGAATACGGCTGCCAACGTTTTATCATCACTGTGCAAAGGGGTTGCCCAGTTTAGAAGCTCGGATTCCAACCATCGTTTTCCCATACGACGATTTCTTCCCTTTACTTCGCCATAGATTGCATCAAAGAACTGTGGAAGACTCGATAAATTCAGATCATCTGCTATACCATCAGTCATAAGTATCACGCCATCTCCCGGTCGGACAAGCTTATAGCTGGAGCTGACCCACTGACGTGGGTCATACCGTTCCTCTAGGGCCCACGTCTGGTTCCCGTAACCAACGCGTTCCTTGGTTATGATCTGGAGTCTTCCGTTCTGCCTGATCATCAGGAGACCGTCTCCCAGCTGCGCAGTATCCACACGTCCGCCAGATGTCACCCTCGCAAACAACAGAGTCGTTGCGGCATCAGAAGGGCTCTTCGGCTGGATCGCCCTTAGCCATCTTGCGTGGATGGTTGGTATAGCCTGTTGAACGTCCAGCGTTGACTTTGCTTTACAGAGCACCTCTCTAGCTACTCGGCACGCACACGCTGCTCCATGGCCACTATGTGGCCTGGAACCCAGGCCATCCGCCACGGATGCTATCCACCCACCCTTCCAGCCTCGAAGAAGCAATGCATCCTGATTCTCCTCCTTACGGGCCAGATGACCGGGACCGGTTACCGTCGCTCCACAAACAGCAAACTTCATCAGAACTCCGGTTTCATATCGTCCGGCGGCGGAATCACAAGTTTGGGGGCTATGTTCGGGTTCTGACTTACCGTTCGCGCCGTTACACTCATTGTTACCGCTCTAAAGAACCTATGAATGTCCCTTGCGTTATGCCCCTCGAACAGGGGCGCTTCTGGGTCATTGGCAAACTCATTCAGCATGTCCTTGTCTGCATCTGAACCTATCGCCATAGCCAGACGTGTTGCCTTCTGTGCTCGCTCCGATCTGCAAAGGTCTTTGAAAGCAGTTTCCCAATCATCGGTAGGCATTCCGTCTGAGATCAGAATCAGAACTGGCCGGTATGCTCTGGACGGAATTCGATCCTTGTCTTCCAGTAGCTGGTGGGCCAAACGGAATGCAGCTCCCATTGGGGTGCATCCGTTTGCTGAGAAGTCATTGAAGTCACTTACATCTCTCGCTGCGATCAGATCAAGACTTACCTGAGCTTCACCACCAAAGGTAATACATGACACCTGAATCTCCGCTCGGAGATAGCCTTCACCCGAGAAGGTGGATATCATCTCCTTTATTGCGGCATTGAGTGCCTGGATCTTGCCCTCCCCCTCCATGCTTCCACTGGTATCTGCCAGCACAATCACCGGAAGAGGACGGGGTGTAGAAACCGTGAACCTTTTGAGACTGCTCATTTTCGTCACAACCTATATACAGGGTATCGTCTTTCGTTGGCTGCAACGTCATGAATGAACGCCATCCTCTCGTAGCAACCATTCGATTCGTCAAGCTCACGCCAGAGTGGACGAGTAGCCATACACCTATCAGTCACCCTTGATTGATGAAAGACTTGCAAAGTCCCCTGCCGAAGCTTTGACTACCAGTCTGTACTCGCCTGTTTTTCCACGTCAATCCCTTGCCGACAAACGGCAAGGCATACATTCCAGATGTGTCGCTCTTCATTCATTGAACAAGATGAATGAGGTTCAGATAAATTTCTTTAAAATTGGAGAATAAAACCCACAAGCAAGGAAAATGTCATTTTCATTGCATTACTCGATCTTTATGTTTTTATCGAAATCAACGTTACTGATAAACACGCCCCGCAACTCCAAGGACTTTAAGCAACAACGCAGCCTCTTATTTTTCAAGCCTTCATCTTTCCGACATGGATTCCCCCGCCCTAGTGAAGCAGGCATATCCAGGTCTTTCCTTGAAGGCGCTTTCCTTTTCTGGTCGTGTCGACTTTCTATTCCGTCATTCGCCAGGGCCAGTTTTGCCCTACCTACGGTTCCTTCTTCCTTCGCTTCCGAGCCTCCGCATCCCACGCCCGCAGCTGCGTCAGCTTCTCGCCGATCTTCAGCTCCAGTCCGCGCGGCACGGGCTTGTACCAGCCCGGTTCGCGCATTCCTTCCGGCAGATAGGTTTCACCGGCGGCATAGGCATTGGGCTCGTCATGCGCGTAACGATAGGCATGGCCGTAACCCAGCTCCTTCATCAGCTTGGTGGGTGCATTGCGCAGGTGGACCGGCACCGGCCGTGACTTGTCCTTCTTCACGAAGGCTGCCGCCTGGTTGTAGGCCATGTAGCCTGCATTGCTCTTGGCCGCCATGGCCAGATAGATCACGGCCTGTCCCAGCGCCAGCTCGCCTTCGGGGCTGCCCAGGCGTTCATAGGTGGCCGCCGCATCGTTGGCCAGCTGCATGGCGCGCGGGTCTGCCAGCCCGATGTCCTCCCACGCCATCCGCACGATGCGTCGCGCCAGGTAGCGCGGGTCTGCCCCGCCATCCAGCATCCGGCACAGCCAGTACAGCGCGGCATCCGGGTTGGATCCCCGCACCGACTTGTGCAGGGCCGAGATCTGGTCATAGAAGCTGTCGCCGCCCTTGTCGAAGCGTCGCGCATTCAGGGACAGCGCCTGCTCCAGGAAGGCCGGCGTGATCTGAGCCACCCCGGCGGCGCGTGCGGCGGTGGCCGTCTGCTCCAGCAGGTTCAGCATCCGTCGCGCGTCGCCGTCGGCATAGCCCACCAGCGTGTCGATGGCTGCCGGCTCAAACTCCAGTCCCGGCAGGGCTCGCGCCCGTGCACGTTCGACCAAGGCCTTCAGCTCCTCGTCATCCAGCGACTTCAGCACATAGACCTGCGCGCGCGACAGCAGCGCGGAATTCACCTCGAAGGACGGATTCTCGGTTGTTGCCCCGATCAGCGTGATCAGCCCCGATTCCGCATAGGGCAGCAAGGCATCCTGCTGCGCCTTGTTGAAACGGTGGATCTCGTCGATGAAGAGGATGGTGTGGCGCCCCGCCTGCAGGTTGCGCTCAGCCTGCTCCATCGCCGAACGGATATCCTTCACCCCCGAAAAGACAGCCGACAGCGCAATGAATTCATGCCCGAAGGCGTTCGCTGTCAGCCGCGCCAGCGTGGTCTTGCCCACGCCTGGCGGCCCCCAGAGGATCATCGAATGCGGCTGCCCCGACTCGAATGCCAGCCGCAGCGGCCTGTCCGGCCCCAGCAGGTGCTTCTGCCCGATCACCTCATCCAGCGTTGCGGGCCTCAGCAGCTCGGCCAGCGGCACGCCACTGCTGTTTCCGGCAGCAGCCCCTCGCGCCTGCGTGGCGGTCTGAGCCTCAGCCTGAGCCTCAACCTGGGTTTGTGACTGCGTCTGTGTCTGTAAATGCTGCGGAACCTGTTCCGGCACCGCCTCGGGCAGATCGTCGAACAGATCACCATCCATCACGCTTGCTCCCTGCCGCGCCACTCACTCCAGCACATCCACGCCGGCCGGTACCTTGAAGTGGAAGCGCTCGGCCGGAATCCGCTCATTCGTGGACAGCTTGGAAAACTCGAAGCGATTGATCTGCCCGAAAGCATCCACCACCTCCATCACCACCGGCAGCCCGTCCCGCATCCCGATCCGGATCCGGTCAAAACCGCTGTCGGCCGAGCGGGGCACCGCTTCCACCCAGGCGACCCCGTTGTACTGGCCCACTTCCGACAGCTTGAACGCCTCGTCCAGATCGCCCACGCCGAACAGCACCGCCGCCGGCGTGGCCTGGATCGCTTCGCTGGCCTCGCGGACCGTCACCTGCCGAAGTCCTTCATCGTAGAAATACAGCTTCTTCCCGTCCGTCACGATCAGCTGCGGATCAGGCTTGTCGATCTCCCAGCGGAAATTGCCCGGCCGCGCGAACGCAAAGCTGCCGCTGGAGCGTGCCGAACCGCCGCGCCCGCCGCCTGCCAGCTGCGTCTGCACGAACGTGCCCGTCGCGGCCGGCGTTCGGGTGGCAAAGCGCCGCAGCTGGGCAATCCCCTGCCCCTGGGCTGCCGTCCCCCTGGAAGCCGAGGCCTTCCCGGCGCCCGCAGCTCCATCAGCCGCCTGCACCTCCATCACCTTCCCGGACGGCACCACCTGCGTCTGTGCCTGAACGCTCCCGACGCCCAGTGCGCCCGCCACCATCAGTGAGAGCACAAGCCCTGTCCGTTGCCCTGCGGCAACACGGCGCGCGCGCGCCTGAAACGATCGGAAAACACCGGAAACATCAGAAACAATGACAGGAAAACGAGTGACGTCAGGCATGGATCCAGGTCAAAAGTAAGCGAATGGCCTAGCTTAACAGACAGTCCTTGACCCCCATCAAGCCAACAAACCCGACCATCCCCCTAGGCCTCTGATCCTCCCTGATAATGTGCAAAACTATGTCACTCACAGGACAGGGAGCCTCATGCATACAGCAACGGCAGACATCATCGTCCTCGGGGGCGGCGGTGCCGGATTGCGTGCCGCCATTGCGGCCGCCGAACTCAATCCCGGACTGGAGATCGCGCTGGTCTCCAAGGTTGTTCCCATGCGTTCGCACACCGTCGTGGCCGAAGGCGGCTCGGCAGGTGTCATTCGCCCCGACGACAGCCTGGACAACCACTTCGACGACACCGTCTCCGGCGGTGACTGGCTCTGTGAACAGGACGTGGTCGAATATTTCGTCGAGCACTGTACTGAGGAGATGATCCAGCTGGAGCAGTGGGGCTGCCCCTGGAGCCGCAAGGACGACGGCCACATCAACGTCCGCTACTTCGGCGGCATGAAGGTGCCCCGCACCTGGTTCGCGGCCGACCGAAGCGGCTTCCACATCCTGCACACCCTCTTCCAGACCTCGCTCAAGTACCCGCAGATCCGGCGCTACGACGAGTTCTTCTGTACCGACCTGCTGGTCGAGGATGGCCGCGTGCGTGGCGTGCTGGCTGTCGAGATCGCCAGCGGCGAACGGCTGGCGCTCTTTGCCAATGCCGTGGTCATGGCCACGGGCGGCGCAGGCCGCGTGTTCCGGCAGAACACCAACGCCGGCACCCTCACCGGCGACGGCATGGGCATGGCCTACCGGGCCGGCGTGCCGCTGCGCGACATGGAGTTCGTGCAGTACCACCCCACCTGCCTGCCGGGCTCCGGCATTCTCATGACCGAAGGCTGCCGCGGCGAAGGCGGCATCCTGGTCAACCGCGACGGCTACCGCTACCTGCAGGACTACGGCCTGGGCCCGCTGGATCCCTGGCCGCGTCCGAAGGCGATGGAGCTTGGCCCGCGTGACCGGCTCTCGCAGGCCTTCTGGCATGAGCGCCAGAAAGGTCGCACCGTCGACACCCCCCATGGCCCGGCCGTCCACCTGGACCTGCGCCACCTGGGCGAGAAGAAGATCCACGAGCGCCTGCCGCTCATTGCCGAGGCCGCCGAGACCTTTGCCGGCGTCGACCCGGTGAAGGATCCCATCCCCGTCTGCCCAGCCGTGCACTACACCATGGGCGGCATCCTCACCGATGGCCGTTGCCAGACCCCCATCCAGGGGCTCTTCGCCGCCGGCGAGTGCTCCAGCGTCGGCATCCACGGCGCCAACCGCCTGGGTTCCAACTCGCTGGCGGAGCTGCTGGTCTTCGGCCGTCTGGCCGGTGAAGGTGCGGCCACCGTGGCGGCCGAGCGCGGCCGTGGCCAGGCCGACACCGCCACGCTCAAGCAGGCTGAAGACGCCGAGCGGCGCATCCTGGCCTGGCTGGACCCGGCTCGCAATGCCGGCCCCGGCGCCGAGCGGCCCGCCACCATCCGCGACGAGATGCGGGTGGCCATGGAAGACGGCGTGGGCATCTACCGCGACGAGAAAGGCATGCAGGCCACCTGCGACAAGCTGGCCGAACTGCGTGAACGCTATCGCCGCGTGCGCATCGACGACCACAGCCTGGCCTTCAACACCGACTGGCTCACCACCCTGGAGCTGGGCTACTCGCTGGAAGTGGCGCAGGCCATGGCGCATTCGGCCCTGCAGCGCAAGGAATCCCGGGGCGCCCACCAGCGACTGGACGGCTACACCGAGCGTGACGACGCCCAGTTCATGAAGCACTCGCTGGCCCACTACACCGGCGATGGTGCCCCCGACATCACCCTGCAACCCGTGGTAATCACCAAGTCTCAACCCCGTGCCCGCGTCTATGGCGGCGCCGGCAAGAAAGCGGAGATGTCCTGACCATGACGACAGCCACCGTGACAGCAATGGAAGCCCTGCAGGAAACCGTCCTGCGCCGGGTGCGGCACGACAAGACCGAGGCTGCCGGACACCAGCGGCCCGCCACGTCCAGCGCCGCAGCCCCTGCATCGGCCGGCAGCGCGCCCCAGACCTCGTCAGGCCAGGCCGCAGCAGCCACGCATGGTCAGGGGGCGGAGACGCGCACCATCACCATCGAGTGCATGCGCTACAACCCCGACACCGACAGCGCCCCGCGCTACCAGTCGTATGAAGTCCCCTTCACGCACGACATGTCGGTGCTCGATGGCCTGCAGTACATCAAGGACCATCTGGATGGCAGCCTCACCTACCGGTGGTCGTGCCGCATGGCGGTCTGCGGCAGCTGCGGCATGATGGCCAACGACATGCCTGTGCTCAGCTGCCAGGCCTTCCTGCGCGACTACTACCCCGACACCCTGCGCATCGCGCCCCTGTCGCACTTCCCCATCGTGCGCGACCTGGCCGTGGACCAGAGCGACTTCCTGGCCAAGCTCGAGCGCGTCAAGCCCTACATCATCACCGAAGAGCCCAGGACGCCGGCGGACGGCCCCAATCTGCAGACGCCTGCGCAGATGGACCAGTACTACCAGTTCTCGCAGTGCATCAACTGCATGCTGTGTTATGCCGCCTGTCCGCAGTACGGGCTCAATCCCGAGTTCACCGGTCCTGCCGCGCTGGCGCTTCTGCAGCGCTACAACGCCGACTCCCGGGATGAGGGCAAGGCCGAGCGCATGCCGGTCATCAACGCCGAAAGCGGCGTCTGGGGCTGCACGCTGGTGGGTGAATGCTCGGTGGTCTGCCCCAAAGGTGTCGACCCCGCCCGCGCCATCAACCTCAACAAGGTCAACTCCACCCAGGACTATTTCTTCCGCTTCCTGATGCCCGGCGCCAAGAAGAAGGCGACGAACAAGGCCCCGCAGTAACGGAGGGGGCGGCCCTGTCCGCCCCCGGGAAGCAATCGACAGAAACCGCATTGGAGTCCGAAGACCATGAATCAACCCCGACGCAGAGTCGCTCCCCTACGACAGGTCAAGACCTACCACCGTCCCATGGCGGGCTGGTACATGCACGGCCGCAACACCTACAAGCGCTACATGGTGCGTGAGCTCACCTCGGTGGCCGTGGCCTACTACGCCCTGCTGGTGCTGTATGGCCTCTTCCAGCTGCACGCCGGCCCCGAAGCCTTCGACGGCTTCATCGCCAGCCTGCGATCGCCGCTGTGGATGATCATCAATCTGGCCACCCTGGCCCTGGTCACCTACCACGCCATCACCTGGTTCCTGGTCATGCCCAAGACGGCCCCGCTGCTCTTCATCAAGCGCCGGCCCGTACCCGACAAGCTGATCGTCAATGGCGCGCTGGCCGGCTTTGCCGGTGCCAGCATCGTCCTGCTCGCGCTCTTCCTGCTGACGGCGCCCTGATCACGCCGCGCGCGGAAAGACCCTTCACAAGCCCAAGACAACAGACAGGCAGTTGACCATGACCCCATCCCATACCGTCGACGAAGCCCCGCTCAAGCGCACCCACGAACCCATCGTCTGGTCCCTGTTCGGTGCCGGTGGCGTGCTTTCGGCCATGTTCGGCCCCATGCTCATCCTCGTCACCACCATCCTGGTGCCGCTGGGCATCCTGCTGCCCACCGGAACACTCAGCTACACCCGCGTGCTGGCCTTTGCCCAGTGGTGGCCCGGCAAGATCGCCATCCTGGCCGTCGTGGCGCTCTTCCTCTACCACGCCATGCACCGTCTGTGCCACTCGCTGCACGACCTGGGCTTTCACACGGGCGTGGGCGCCCAGATCGTCTGCTACGGCTTTGCCACCGTCATGTCCGGCGTCTGCGCCGTGCTGCTGCTGACGTTCTGAGGTATTCCATCCGGGCTTCCCTCACGGCAGGGAAGCCCTTCAGAAGCCTGGACGGAGACGCCAGGCATGGGGGGCAGATTCCCATGGGGAGGCAGACCACCATGCGGGAGCAGAAGAGTTCCCGCGGCCCCCTGTCGGGAAGATTCCAATAGCCTTCCGACAGCCCCTGTCGTCTGGACAGGGGCCGGAATGCTCAGAAGGTGTAGAGGAGCCCCACGAGCGCCGTCACACCCGAGCTGTCCCGCACGATCGGGCTCTTCTTGATCTTGCTGGAAAACTGATGGTACTCACCTGCCACCAGCGTCGCCCAGTGCTCGTCGATCACGTGCGTCCACTGGGCACCCAGCGAATACGCATACATGCCGCTTTCGGCATTGAACTGGCCATAGCGGCTGCGCAGTGACTGCTCCGGGGTCACGCCAAAGTACGTCCTGTTGTAGTCCTTGTCCCCGAACATGGCCGACAGCCCAAGTTCCACCTGATCGGTCTCCGTCGTCCACGGCCGCAGGGTCAAGCCGGTCGTGTACTGGTTGCCGCGGTGCTTCTGCCCACATTCACCGCCAGCCAGTCGGTCACGTCCTGCGAAAGATTCACGTTGATGGTGGTACTCCTCTTGATCTTGCCCAGGCCCTGCAGCTTCTCACTGCCACTGCTCCAGTAGTTCCCGCCCTCGTTCTTCTCGGCACGGCCCGGATCATAGGACAGTGCCGCACTCATGTGCAGTCCGAAGGGCGTACTGTACTCGGCGCCCAGCCCGCGCATCGAATCCAGGAAGAAAGGTCCGTACTGCACCGAGAAGATGGCCGACGGGCTGGTTGCCGTCTCGTCAGAGCCCAGGTAGCGCGGCCCGGTACCCAGACCCACGCCCAGCGCGAACTGGACCCCATCCTTCGGCGCGGCCGACGGATTCTGGATGGGTCCCCGGTCCTGCGTCATGCCCGTGCCCGCGTCGGGTTCAACCTGACCAGCCGCGCTCGCCTCGCCCCCGGATCCCGGGGCCTGCAGTGTGCCCTGCCCGCCAGACGGCACGCTTTCCGCGCCGTAGGAAGGTGATTGGCCATAGGCGCCACCTTCACCAACCTGGCCTGGATACCCGCCGTCCTGCGCCCAGGCGCCGGTACTCAACAGGCCAAGCCCGCCCAGCACCACACACAGCTTCTTCATGCCAACGATACGAGATAGGACATTCATGACAACCAGACCTCCAGAAACGCAATACCCCTTCATGGCTGCCATTTCATCGATCCGTCATGTCGCCTGAAGCAAGGCTGGATAGGCCCCGCCAGGCTGGCGGCGTGGAGATTGCAACCCGCGAAGGGCAAAAGGTCGATTGTCACACGCTGCAAACAGCGCAGTTCTGTAAAGCCCCCGAACACCCAATAAAACAGGTAGGTCACAAAGCTCCCTGAGACAGGTGCCCACGTCAGCCGCCCCGCCCACTGAATGCAGGCGCGCGCAGGCATGGGCCCGGCAGTGCAGGATGCCGGGCAGAAGCGTGACGGGAGGGAATGATGAGGACGGAGCCCGGCCAGGCTACCGGGCTACCAGGCTGCCGGACGGACTGTCGGACATCCGGCAGCCAAGGCACGCATCAGCTCTCTGCCTCGCCCCGGCCCCCATTGGCCGGGACCAGGATGTCCCGGTTGCCGTTGCTGGTCATGGGCGAGACGATGCCGGAGCGCTCCATCTGTTCCAGCAGGCGGGCAGCACGGTTGTAGCCGATGCGCAGGTGACGCTGCACCAGCGAGATGGAAGCGCGACGGTGCTGCAGGACGATGGCGACGGCCTGGTCATACATGGGGTCACTTTCGCCGTCCATGCCGGCTTCGGCCAGAGTGCTGGAGAGCCCCCCGAAGCCGACGGCGCTACCGGTGTTGGTCTCTTCGGGAACGCCGCCTTCGAGGATGCCTTCGATGTAGTCAGGCTCGCCGCCCACTTCGCGCCAGCTGGTGACAACCTTGTGGACTTCGTCGTCGGCGACGTAGGCACCGTGAACGCGCTGCGGCAGGTTGGTGCCGGCGGGCAGGTAGAGCATGTCGCCCTGGCCCAGCAAGGTCTCGGCGCCCATCTGGTCAAGGATGGTGCGCGAGTCGATCTTGGAGGAAACCTGGAAGGCAATCCGCGACGGGATGTTGGCCTTGATGAGGCCGGTGATGACGTCGACGGAAGGCCGCTGGGTGGCCAGGACAAGATGGATGCCGGCGGCACGGGCCTTCTGCGCCAGACGGGCGATGAGTTCCTCGATCTTCTTGCCGACAACCATCATCAGATCGGCCAGCTCGTCGATGACAACGACGATGATGGGCAGCCTGGAGAGCGGCTCAGGTGCGTCCGGGGTCAGCGAGAAGGGGTTGGGGATGAACTCTTCGCGCTTCTCGGCATCGGCGATCTTGGCGTTGTAGCCAGCCAGGTTGCGCACACCAAGCTTGCTCATCAGCTTGTAGCGACGCTCCATCTCGCCAACGCACCAGTTCAGGGCGTGGCCCGCCTGACGCATGTCGGTCACGACAGGCGCCAGCAGGTGGGGGATGCCCTCGTAGACGCTCATCTCCAGCATCTTGGGATCGATGAGGATCATCCGGACCTGGGAGGGGTCAGCCTTGTAGAGGATGGACATCAGCATGGCGTTGATGCCCACGGACTTGCCAGAGCCGGTGGTACCGGCCACCAGCAGGTGGGGCATCTTGGCCAGATCGGCCACGACCGGATTGCCAGCGATGTCCTTGCCCAGCGAGACGGTGACGGGGGACTTGGCGTCGACGTAGACGCGCGAGCCGATGATCTCCGAAAGACGCACCCCCTGGCGGCGGGGGTTGGGCAGCTCCAGGCCCATGAGGTTCTTGCCGGGGATGGTCTCGACTACACGCAGCGAGATGACGGAGAGCGACCGGGCCAGGTCCTTGGCCAGGTTGACGATCTGGCTGCCCTTGACGCCGGTGGCGGGCTCGATCTCGTAGCGGGTGATGACGGGGCCCGGATAGGCGTGGACGACGGTGGCCGAGATGCCGAAGTCGGAGAGCTTCTTCTCGATGAGGCGCGAGGTGTATTCCAGCGTCTCGGGCGACATCGTCTCGACGGTGGCCGGCGGCGCATCCAGCAGCGCCAGGTCCGGCAGCGGGGAGTCTTCACCCTGGTGACGGTACACCGGGGCGGGCTGAGGCTTGCTGATGGTGGTACTTTCGCGCACGGGTTCGCGCTGGACACCCACGGTCTGGCCGACGTAGGCGGTGCCATGCGGGGCGCCGCCATGCGAAACGTTTCCGGTGGCTGCGGGGCTGGCACTGACGGGCTGGGCTGCGCCCTCCGATCCGCGCCCCGAAGGGGCAGGATGCGGGCCCTGCCATGCTGCGCCTGCGGTGGCGCTGCGGGTGGCAGACATGTCCGGATCGTCATCCAGCCCGGGCTCGCCAAAGCCGGCAATGGTGGGCTCGACGGCCCCATGACGATCGGCAACGCCTTCCCGGCCGCCGGAGACGGCATCCTTGGCGGCACCCGCGACGCGACTCAGAAGGCCCCCGAACAGGCCTCCACGGGCCGGGGCCTCGTCGGCATCCGTCGCGCCAGCGAGGTGGCTGCCCGATGCACCCTCGGCATCCTCAGGGTCGGCGGCATGCACGCCCTGCCCCTCAGGGGCAGTTCCGGTGACAAGACCATCCAGGCTGGACGATGCGCTGGCCATGCTGCCGGCCACGGTGTCGGGAGCGCCGGCATCACGGCTGCTGCGCCCTGCCCTGCGCCCCGGAGCTGGCAGGGTATCGTCATCCAGATAGATGTCGTCTTCGTCAGGTTCGTCCGTGCTGGCGGTGCTGCCCTGGGTCAGTCGGGCGGGACGGATCAGCGGTGCACCGCTCTCGTCACCGTCCAGGTCCACGGGCGCACGCCCCAGCAGGTTGCCCCGCTGACGGGCCGCACGCGCGCCGGCCTGACGATCGGCACGCGCAACCAGTTTCTGGCGGATGTAGTCGACGCTGCCTTCCAGGACGGCCCCGGTGCGCTCGAAGATGGACATCCAGGAGACGCCCGTGGCCAGGCTGAAGCCGATGGCGATGAGCAGCAGAAGCGCCAGCGTGCCACCGACGGCACCCAGCATGACGTGGACGGGACCGGCAACCAGTGCCCCCAGCAGCCCTCCGGGGGCCAGCGGCAGATTGGCGCTCAGGTTGTAGAGACGCGAGCCTTCCAGGGCGCTGCAGCCGACCAGCAGCAGGATGAAGCCAATCCAGCGTTCCCAGGCAAAGCGGGAAGGCGGCAGAGTCTCCGGGGCATCGGCGTTCTGGCCGACCGTGCGGCCGCGACTGGCCGGCTTGGCATCGGCCAGCGGCAGCGTGCGCGCCAGCTGGGCTTCCTGGTGCAGGCGCCGGTAGCTGGCCAGCACCCGCAGCATGAGAAAGAACGAGAACAGGTAGGCCGAGAGCCCGAACAGGTACAGGATGAGGTCGGCGAACCAGGCACCGATGCGCCCGCCCAGGTTGTGGACCTGGCGGGTGGTGACGGCGTGCGACCAGCCCGGGTCGACCGGGTTGTAGCTGAGCAGGATCAGAAAGAGAAAGATGGCAAGGAAGCACAGGACGATCCAGCGGGCTTCCCGCAACAGGCGGATGGCCCGCCCGGAAAGCCCGATGTGCCGACTGGCCCAGTGTTCATTGGCGGTTGCCTGAGCTGCGCTGCGCGCCATCGTTCCCTTGTCCTCCGGAAATTGGGTGGAACCCCTGATCATACCGCCTTGACTGGGGACGGGACGAATCCTCCGGGGGTTTCGGTCGTGTGTGGGCTATCGTTCAGGCCAGATAGCTGCTGAGTTTCTCGCGCAGCAGCACCTTGCCCTCGGGTAGCGGCACGATGTAGCCCTCGGTTTCCAGACCCTTCATGACGCGCGAGACCATCTCGCGGGAGGCACCGATCATCTTGGCGATCTCCTGGCGCGGCAGACGGCTGCGGATCATGCGTTCCTCGCCGACCTTCTCGGACATGTCCAGCAGCACGCGGGCAACACGGCCGTAGACATCCAGCAGCGCCAGCGTCTCGATCTTCTTGTCGGCCTCACGCAGGCGGCGTACCAGGCCGGCCATGATGCGCAGGGACATCTCGGGGCTGGAGAGCATCATCGACTTGAAGCTCTCCTTGTTGATGGCCATGAAGTCACTGGTGTCGATGGTGATGACGCTGGCCGAGCGCGGCGAGTCGTCGATCAGGCTCATCTCGCCGAAGCACTCGCCCGGGCCGATGACGGCCAGGATGACTTCCTTGCCCTCGGTGTCGGAACGCTGCACCTTGGCGCGGCCCGACAGCAGGATGTAGAGGGACTGCGAAGGCTCGCCTTCGGTGACGATGACCCGGCCCCGGGGGAAGTTGCGGCGGACACTGCCGGCGGCCAGACGCTCGATCTGCTGCTCGGTCAGGCCGGAAAACAGCGGTACCCGCCGCAGGAATGCAATGTTCTGCTCTTGTGACATGCCAGTTCTCGATGGTTCCAGGTGGTCAGGTGTTCCGGAAAGGCATCATGGATGTGCTGTGCCACCGATGCGGCAGCAACAGGAACCTGTCCGGAATGCCCCCTGGATGTATGAAAGTTGAAAACGACGACCTTCGCCTTCAGGTACATGCCGATAGCTTCTTATAATTTCCGTCCGGCGGTCGATGGGTCCGACACCTACGGCCTTCTGGCCGCCCAGTGGTTGTTTTTTTGGAATTTCTGCAACGTTCAGCCAAGGAGAGCCTCTCGATGAGCGCCCCACGTCATACCCGCCTGCTGATCCTGGGCTCCGGCCCGGCCGGCTACACTGCCGCCATCTATGCGGCACGCGCCAACCTGAAGCCGCTACTGATCACCGGCCTCATCCAGGGGGGACAGCTGACCACAACGACCGAGGTGGACAACTGGCCTGCCGACGTGAACGGGGTCCAGGGCCCGGAGCTGATGGCGCGCTTTCAGGCCCACGCCGAGCGCTTCGAGGCCGAGCTCGTCTTCGACCACATCAACAAGGCGGACCTGTCGCAGCGTCCCTTCGTGCTGACGGGTGACAACGGCACCTACACGTGCGACGCGCTGATCATCGCCACCGGCGCCTCGGCACGCTACCTCGGCCTGGAGTCCGAAACTGCCTTTGTCGGCAAGGGCGTCTCGGCCTGCGCCACCTGTGACGGCTTCTTCTACCGCAACCAGGAAGTGGCCGTGATCGGTGGCGGCAACACGGCCGTGGAAGAGGCGCTCTACCTGAGCAACATCGCCAGCCGCGTGACGGTGGTGCACCGGCGTGACCGGCTGCGCGCCGAGCCGATCATGATCGACCGGCTGATGGAGAAGGAAGCCGAGGGCAAGGTGCGCATGCTGTGGGACAGCGAGCTGCAGGAAGTGCTGGGTGATGCCAGTGGCGTGACCGGCATACGCGTGAAGAACAACAAGGCCGGCGAGGAAAGCACGGTGCCGCTCACCGGCGTGTTCATCGCCATCGGCCACACGCCCAACAGCGAGCTGTTCACGGGCCAGCTGGAGATGAACAACGGCTACATCCGCACGCGCAGCGGCCTGGACGGCAATGCCACGGCCACCAGCGTGCCTGGCGTGTTCGCCGCTGGCGACGTGCAGGACCACGTCTATCGGCAGGCCATCACCAGTGCAGCCACGGGCTGCATGGCAGCGCTGGACGCCCAGCGCTACCTGGAAGGCCAGGACTGATGCCGATCCGGCTGCGGCTGGAAGACCTGGGCCGGCTGGCCGGCGAGATGAAGGCTCGGGCCGCCGCCGAGCGCGCCCAGGCCGAGGCCCGGCGGCGCGAGGCTGCGCGGCTCAAGGCCGAGTCGGAGGTCTTCCAGCGCGAGGTGGCGGACGTGACGCCCCTGCGGCCCACCGGACGCCGCGAGCCGGAAACACGTCACCGCTCACCCCAGGCGCGTCAGCGCCAGCAGGACGAGCAACAGGCGCTGGCGCAGTCGCTGTCGGACGAGATCGACATCGAGCAGCTACTGGAGGCGGACGAGGCGCTTTCCTTTCGGCGCGCCGGTGTGGGACAGGATGCGCTGGCGCGGCTGCGCCGGGGCCACTGGACAGTGCAGGCCCAGCTGGACCTGCACGGGTTGCGCACCGATGAGGCACGCGAGCAGGTGGTGTATTTCATCAGCCAGGCACGCCGGAACGGCTTGCGCTGCGTGCGGGTGATCCACGGCAAGGGGCTGGGATCGGAGGGGCGTCAGCCGGTGCTGAAGGACAAGGTGCTGCGCTGGCTGCCGCAGCAGAAGGAAGTGATCGCCTTCTGCCAGGCACCGCCCTCCATGGGAGGCAGCGGCGCGCTGCTTGTGCTGCTGCGGCAGGCCAGCCGGCCGCAGGAAGCGGGCTGAATCAGACGGCCGCTTCGTCGATCTCGCCGGTCCGGATGCGGATGACCTGCTCGACGCTGCGCACGAAGATCTTGCCGTCGCCGATGCGGCCCGTCCGCGCGGCCTTGACGATGGCGTCGATGACGGCATCAAGGTTCTCGTCGGAAACCACCACGTCGATCTTCAGCTTGGGCAGGAAGTCGACCACGTATTCGGCGCCGCGATACAGTTCGGTATGCCCTTTCTGGCGCCCGAACCCTTTCACTTCGGTGACCGTCAGGCCAGTGACACCGACCGCGGCCAGGGCTTCACGGACTTCATCGAGTTTGAACGGCTTGATGATTGCCGTGATCTCTTTCATGAATCTCTCCAATTCGTTGTAGGCCGGGACGTTCAGGCTGTCGACACGTTACCCGGCTAGCCTAACCCCTTTCAGGCGCCCTGTCCGCCGACTGGTTCACGGAAGGCTGATGTGATGGGATAGCGCCAGTCACGACCGAAGGCCCGGGCCGTGACCCGCGGTCCCACCGGCCCCTGCTGACGCTTGTATTCGGCCAGCCGCAACAGACGGACAACCTGGGCCACGGCTTCCGCCGGCAGACCCTCGGCCACCAGCGAGGCAGCCGGGCGATCCTGCTCCATGTAGCCCTGGATGATGCGGTCCAGCACATCGTAGGGCGGCAGGGAGTCCTGGTCGGTCTGGTCGGGGCGCAGCTCGGCGCTGGGCGGCCGGGTGATGATGCGCTCGGGAATGACGGGCGACTGGGCATTGCGCCAATTGGACAGCTGATAGACAACCGTCTTGAGCACGTCCTTGAGCGGCGCAAAGCCCCCCGCCATGTCGCCATAGAGGGTGCTGTAACCGACAGCCAGCTCGGACTTGTTGCCGGTGGTGAGCACCAGCCAGCCCGTCTTGTTGGAAATGGCCATCAGGAGCGTGCCCCGGATGCGTGCCTGGATGTTCTCTTCGGTCAGGTCCTCGGGCAGGCCGGCAAAGGTGCTGGCCAGCGTCCCACGGAAGGCGTCGAAGCACGGCGCAATGGGCAGCACCTCGTGCTTCACCCCCAGGCGGGCCGCCATGTCCTTGGCATCGGCCAGCGAGATGTCGGCCGTATAGGGCGACGGCATCATGACGGTGCGCACCCGATCGGCCCCCAGCGCATCCACCGCCAGGGCCAGCGTGAGCGCCGAATCGATGCCGCCCGACAGCCCCAGCACCACCCCGCCAAACCCGTTCTTGCCGATGTAGTCGCGGATGCCCAGCACCAGGGCCTGATAGATCTCGGGCAGACGCTCCAGCGCCGGGGCCATGCTGCCGGCAAGTGCCAGCGCACCATCGGCACCCCGTTCGACCGTGACCAGCAGCAGATCCTCGACAAAGGACGGTGCCCGGGCCGCCAGACGCCCCTGGGCGTCCAGCGCCAGACTCTGGCCGTCGAAGACGAGCTCATCCTGACCGCCCACCAGGTTGCAGGCCACGACGGCCATGCCCTGTGCGCAGACGTTGGTGCGCAGCGTGTCGGCCCGCAGGTCGCCCTTGGCCGACTGGAACGGCGAGGCATTGAGGCTGAGCACCAGCTCGGCCCCGGCGGACCGGGCGCGGGCCGGCGCAGCCGGCAGCCAGGTGTCCTCACAGGTCAGCAGTGCACAGCGCACGCCCGCCACCGTGAAGACAGTGGCATCGGCCTGCGGCTGGAAGTAGCGCGTCTCGTCGAAGACCCCGTAATCAGGCAGCTCGGCCTTCAGGTATTCCGCCACTTGGCGTCCCTGATGGAAGACACCGGCGGCACTGTGGCGCCGACCTTCGCGCAGCACCGGATACCCCACCACCCAGTGCAGTCCCGGCTGCTCTGCCGAGGCCTGTCGAATGGTCTCGACGGCCGCATCGACCTGCTGCTGGAAGGCGGGCCGGAACAGATTGTCCCCCGGCAGATAGCCGCACAGCGACAGTTCGGGGGTGAGCAGCACCTGGGCGCCCTCCCCAGCTGCGCGCGCCGCAGCGGCGATGATGCGTTCGGCATTGCCGGCCATGTCACCCACACGCTGGTTCAGCTGGGCGCACGCGATCTTCAGGCTCATCAAGGGGTATCCGGGGACGGGGTGGGAGGGACGCGATCAGGCCGACTTGTGGGCCTTGCCGCGCTCGATGCCGGCCAGGATTTCCTTGGCAGCGGCCTCGGGGCCTTCCCAGGCACCGACCTTGACCCACTTGCCAGGCTCCAGGTCCTTGTAGTGCTCGAAGAAGTGCTTGATCTGGGCCAGCACCAGCGGGTTCAGGTCATCGGCCGTCTTCACGTTCTTGTTGGTGGCCAGCAGCTTGTCGATGGGCACGGCCAGCAGTTTGGCATCGCCACCGCCCTCGTCTTCCATGTTCAGCAGGCCCAGGGCGCGGCAACGCACCACGCAGCCATGCACCAGCGGGTACGGCGTGATCACCAGCACGTCCACCGGGTCACCATCCTCGGCGATGGTCTCGGGGATGTAGCCATAGTTGTGCGGATAGCGCATGTTGGTGGCCACGAAGCGGTCCACGAACAGGGCACCCGTCTCCTCATCGACCTCGTACTTGACGGGATCGGAGTTCATCGGGATTTCGATGATGACGTTGAATTCTTCGGGCAGCTTCTTGCCGGGACCGACGCGATCGAGATTCATGATTTCCTGTCTGTGGAAGGAGTTGAGGAAGAGGAAGTGGCTGTCGCACCGGACGAGGGCCGGGATGCGGCAGGGGTGCCTGTCGTGCCCGCAGCGGGGGTCTGCGCCGTGCTGGCTGAGGCGGTCTGCGCCGTGCTGCCTGGGGAGGTCTGGGCGGACGACGGTGCAGCACCTGAAGCCGGAGACATCGAAGCCGGCGTCGTCGCCTGCGCCAGGGTGCCGCGGGCGGCCTCGACTTCCTGGGCCGAGGCCTGCAGGGGTGCCCCACCCTGTCCCAGCGGGGCGGTGTGCGGAGCGGACTGACC
>ERZ773054.174-NODE-174-length-51529-cov-11.414870_pt1 | contig 51529 bp, 50 predicted proteins | sample MGYA00580630_ERZ773054 | MGnify/ENA primary metagenome ERZ773054 (study PRJEB29015, sample SAMEA2737994) | human oral metagenome | biome: human oral; feature: human-associated habitat; material: dental | place: China | collected 2115 ... | reverse complement strand
AATCCCGTGAGCCCAAGATTGAACGTATTGTTAAGATTACTCCGGCAGACTACGAGAGCTTGAAGCGTGAGAATCGCAAGTTGGAGCAACAGATACGGAAATATCGGCAGATATTAGCTGTGGGCGGTGTATCAGAGCTATCACTACTGATAGATCAGTACATCGACATGAGCAAAAAGCAGCTGAAAAAAATTTCGGCTGAGATCCACATCTCCAATTTTGATAAGATCCACATCCAGCAGATCATTCATCTTACAGATTATATCACTGGCGTTCAGCAGGAGTTTGATTCATTCATCTCCATGCACACAGAGGGAAAATGGGTAGTACATCCCATCTACCGCAAACTCGAGTCAGACATCCGTCGAATCAACGAAATGCTGTCCTGTAAAACGAATTTTTACAAAATCGAGGAATTACGCCTGGAAGAGCTTCATCAGACGCTGCTCCAGGTAATCGAGGTCATTGGCAGGTATTTTGAAACTGCCAATGGAGAGCCATGACGTTCGGGGAAAGGCTTCGGAACTTACGAGAGGAACGAGGCTTTTCACAAACGGATCTTGCAGGGATTACTGGCTTCACACGCCGTTCTATTTATAACTGGGAACGCGATCGGATGCGCCCCAAAAACATTGCTACACTTGAAGTTTTGAGTCAGGCACTAGGGGTTGACCTCATATACTGGTGGAATTAGGCTGCATCAGCCTTTATCAGGAAGGCATGCAGCGAGGAGCTTCCGGATTTCCTTATGCTGGCGTTTCATCTCTGCTCTGAGATTATCGAGTGCTTGCTGCACAGGCGCATCATGTCGCTCTATTTCGAAGAAATCATCTGCCGATATACCAAAGATGAGCACCAGCTTATATAGCTCCTCGGCCGGAAACTTTGTTATTCCGCGTTCGTAATTTTGGTAAGTACGCATGTTTATCCGTAGCTTCTCAGCCATTTCTGCCTGTGATAACCCTTGTTGTTTTCTGGTTTTCCGTAGGCAGTCTGATATTTTCATTGTCATTGTCAGTCCCCTTCGTGGAACGAAAAGTTTTGCGTTTATTGTACCAATTTTTTGTTGCTGAGAAAAGTCTTTTATCGTGATTTACAGTCACCTACCTGATTATATCCGAGGCAAGAGAATTTAACGAGCGTTTAGAAAGGTGTTGGATATGAGAGACGATGACGAAGTCTTGTGCATAATAATCGCCAGTATGGTACTAATGGTTGTATTTGGAGGCATCATTACGGCCATAAATATTTTTACATCTCCAGTAGACGCCGGAGAGACTTTCATTGCTTATCGAGCGGTAATTTACGAACGTGAAATCCAATCGACAGACAGTGAATCTGTACTAACAACAGGCTGTACGATCTCAGATGGTGTCGATAAAGCAAAACTCGTTCGTAAAGGGGTGCTCTACCTGCATAAAAAGGATGCCCTAAAATCTATGGAAAATTGGGAGAAGGGAAGTCAAGTTGTCGCGCTCCTGGAAAATGGAAAGCCCGTATATCGAGTGAGAGAGGAAATGATAGAGACAGGAATATATCGTGCTGGGAAATTTTATATAGACGGCTCTCATTTTTTTGGAGCAGATCTTGTTGAGATTACAGATCATGATGAATTTCAATACGGCGATATAGAATCAGGCGCCTATTATTTGCAGTGATTGTAGATTTGGAAACCATTTCGACATGGAGGACAGTAAAAATGAATCTTGAGGGAAAAATTGTTTTCATTGCTGGGGCAATCACTGGTATTGCTGACTATAAGCAGATATTTGCCGTGGCAGAACAGCGGCTGCAAGAGCAAGACAGTATCGTTCTGAACCCTGCGGTATTGCCGTGGGGAATGGAATGGGAGGCCTATTTGCAGATCACCAAGGAGATGGTGCGCTGCGCCGATGCCATCTATGTGCTGCAGAACTGGGAGAACAGCAGAGGTGTTCAGGAGGAGCTTGCTCTTGCAGAAAGCCTTGGAAAAGAAATTATATATGAACCACGAAAGGCTGTGATCGTATGATGCCGATTGATTCATCAACAACTTTCTGTCTGCTTTTGATCGTCATGTCGGTCATATTTACTATCAAATCCAGCGTTTTAGGATTGACCATTTGTGCTATTGCAACGTTGATTCTTCATTCTATTGCTTTAGATCCAGCCATAGACCCAACACCTATTGTTGTGCTTAGTGTATTGATGACAATATTTATACATCTCTATGAAAAATATGATGATGGATCTAAAGTGGGCTCTTATAAAAAATATGCCAAGATGGGGCTGATCTCTGATGAAGGTGTTGTAATTGGCCAGTATGACACAATTCTTAGTGGCGTAGTGCCCCCATTAACTAAGATACTTCCTGCGGATAAAAGGACAGCAGCATATAATTGGTTTGTCGAACGCCATATGAACCCTATGCCCCTATATTTACGAGATAATTCCAGTAATCATATATTGATTGAGGGTGAGTCGAATCACAGACGAAGCGATCGATTTATCATCCCGACGCTCCTTGACGGTTGGAAATCTAGTGTAGTCGTGCATGATATTAAAGGCGAATACTGGGAAGTCACCGCAGGTTATCGAAAGCGGCTCGGGAACACGATAATCAAATTCGAGCCAACAGCAACAGATGATACATCTGCGTGCTGGAATCCTCTTGACGAGATACGGATGGACAGCCCTGACAAGCTATTTGTAGCAAAGATGCTTTCGTCGGCCTTGATCCGGATGGGGAAAATGATGGTATGTGGTGCCGTTGTAGAAGAAGTTGCCGATGTTCTTACGAAAATCATCCTACATCTCAAAAATACATATCACGCTGATCAAGATCGGCATCCAAAGTCTCTATCTCTTTATGATGTTGCTCAATATATACAGGATCATACGGTTGGAATGGTCGATAAAGACGGAGCTCCTGTTTATGCATGGATGCCTTTGGATTGGAAAATATATGATACACCCTTGGAGTATCCATATATATCTTTAGAGGAACCGGAAAAGGTACAAAAAATTATTGACCACAAACTTCACGGAATCGTGTCAATACCGAATCATCAGGCGTGTTATATTCTGTCCATCATAAATGCAGCACTCAAAGATTATCTTGATCCAGTGCTTAGACACCATACGGAAAGAAGTGATTTCTGTATAAAAGATCTTATGAATCACACGCAGCCCGTATCTTTGTATCTGGTGACTCCACCGGGTAATTCTTGCCAACCATCCCCAATTTTTCGTTTGTTCTTGGAAATGCTCTGGATATTTGGATATAAGGGAGAGCCAATGAAAGGGAGATACAGATGCTTGATTCTAATGGATGAGTATACGTCTTTAGGTCGCCTAAATATATTTGACTACCCTGGGCTGAATTATATTTCCTTATGTGGGATGAAGGCTGTTTTGTTTGATGAGCTGTTACAGACTTGTAAATTTTATGGAGGCAAGACGACAGATATGCAGGTGATTTCTATCCTCGGTAAAAAGAACGAATACTCGATTATTATGGATGACCGAAGTGTTGATGTGGCTGGTGTTCAATATCAGGAGAACGATTATTTTCTCTCGCGCATGTATGAAGCTCCTGAGCGAAGTGAGATCATTCATGCTCATAACATCTAAAAAGGAATAAGTCAATGAATATTGGGCTGATTGATGTTGATGGTGGAAGATTCCCCAATTTGTGCCTGATGAAACTGTCAGCATGGCATAAGAAGCAAGGTGATGATGTCCAATTACTGTATCCAGAAGATGTGTTGTTGGGGAACAATTTGTTTCAACCATACGACAAGCTCTACGCAGCTTGTGTATTTACTAAGAATCAGGGGCTTTCAGCGCAACTTGCAACGATCGGTGCAGAAGTTGGAGGAACAGGAACAACGTGTACTACACTACTTCCTCCAGATGTTGAGCATATATGCCCTGATTATGGCCTCTACAATATCCGAGGCGTTGCCTACGGTTTTTTGACAAGAGGATGTCCTCGTAACTGTCCATTTTGCATTGTTGGCTGGAAAGAAGGTTGTGAAAGCCATAAAGTTGCGAACCTCGATGAATTCTGGCATGGGGAACGTATCATCAAACTCCTTGACCCTAATATTTTAGCAGCAGAGGAGCATATTGAACTATTGAAGCAGCTGGCAGACAGTGGCGCATGGATAGATTTTACTCAGGGGCTTGATGCGCGTTTACTCACATCGGAGAGTATGGAGCTTATCAGTTCCTGCAAGATAAAAATGCTGCATTTCGCTTGGGATAATCCAAAGGATCAGAGCGTTCCTCGGGCGTTGTCTGCATTTGCTAAACGTACGATGATCACTGATTTCCGGAAGAAACGAGTATATGTTCTTGTAAATTATTGGAGTACGCACGAAGACGACTTACGCCGTATTTATTGGCTCAAAGATAATGGCTACGATCCATATGTCATGGTTTATGATAAACCGAATGCTCCTGTTACCGCACGTCGTTTGCAACGTTGGGTGAATAATAAAATTATCTTTCATAGCTGTGATCGCTTTGAAGATTATAAGGCGTAGCATATCTAAATCGGCTGTGAGCTGGGGAATAAAAATGCAAGAAAAGCGAAAGCGAATTTCTCAGAAGATACGACATCAGGTTTATGAAATGTATGGTGAGCGATGCGCATATTGTGGACAAAAGATAGATACCATTCAAGAAATGCGTGTCGATCATTTGTATCCATTGCGTAAAGGCGGTGGGGATAGCATATCCAATTACAAACCTGCATGCCAAAAATGCAATTACTATAAAAGCACATTTGACCTTGAGCAATTCCGCGAGCTTGTTGGAACCGTTTTAGGGCATCTGGATAAAATATTTATTTTCCATATTGCGATGCAATATGGGTTGATAAACGTGACAGATAAAACCCACAAGCCGATTAAGTTTTATTTTGAGGAATATGAAGATGGTAAATGAAATTATTGTCGATAATTTTGCCGGAGGAGGCGGCGCATCCACAGGGATCGAACTTGCCGTTGGTCGCAGCGTAGATGTTGCCATAAATCACGACCCGGATGCAATCGCTATGCACAAAGCAAACCACCCGGGCACAAAGCATTACTGCGAGAGTGTCTGGGATGTTGATCCAGTGGAGGTCTGTGCCGGGCGTCCAGTGGGGTTGGCCTGGTTCTCCCCAGATTGCAAACATTTTAGCAAAGCAAAGGGAGCAAAACCTGTGGAGAAAGAAATCCGAGGACTCGCTTGGATTGCCGTGCGATGGGCGCGATTGGTGCGCCCACGCGTCATCATTCTTGAAAATGTCGAGGAATTTACCACATGGGGACCTCTTGTCGATAACCGCCCCGATCCGAAACGTAAAGGGCAGACATTTCGACGCTTCATTCATGCACTCAAAAGATATGGGTATCGGGTGGAGTGGAATGAGCTTAGAGCTTGTGATTATGGGGCACCTACAATACGCAAGCGATTTTTCCTCATTGCTCGATGCGATGAGATGCCGATTGTATGGCCGGAGCCGACACATGGAGATCCTTCTTCGCTTTTTGTTGTAGGTGGCGTGTTACAGCCGTGGAGAACGGCTGCAGAAATTATTGATTGGTCTCTACCTTGTCCAAGTATTTTTACGAGAAAGAAGCCTCTCTGTGAAAACACGATGCGCCGCATTGCTCGGGGGATCAAGAAATTTGTGTTGGACAATTCGACCCCCTATCTCGTGGACGAAAGCATTACTCCGTTGCTTATCCAGTACCATAACGAGAAGTCAAGCAAAGAGGTGCGCGGTCAGCTGATTGATCGACCACTTATGACAACAGATGCTTCTAATCGGTACGGGCTTGTCACAGCATTTGTGAGTAAGTATTTTGCTGGCGGGTATCAAAGTGCTGGAGTGAATGTCACAGATCCATTGCCAACGGTCACAGCTATTGATCACAACGCACTTATTGAGGCATTCCTCGTCAAATATTATGGGCAAGGAGAAGGACAAACACATGGAGAACCGCTACATACCATCACAACAAAAGACCGTTTCGGCCTTGTAACTGTGAGGGAAGAAGTGTATCAGATTGCTGATATTGGTATGCGGATGCTCACGCCGCGTGAATTATTCCGTGCGCAGGGATTTCCAAACAGATATATTATCGACCACGATGCAGATGGCAGACGGTATCCTAAATCGGCGCAGGTTGCTCGTTGTGGAAATGCCGTTCCACCGCCGTTTGCAACTGCTCTTGTCCGAGCTAATTTACCAGAAATGTGCACTGAAGAAGAACGCGAAAGCGCATGATTATTAGATTTTGGGGGTTATCATGAGCAACATACAAGCATCTAATATGCAGGTGACGGAAGAACATATCAGAAAATATCCCAGAAATGTGCTTGAACACGGTGCTGGCATAGTTGGCACATCTGTCATGCAGGATCCAAACTTACATGTGATTGCAAAGACAATTTACTCTTATCTCTGCGCATATGGTGATACGGATTGTCTCCCCAGAGATCAGATTTGCTATGACCTTAACATCAACAAGAATACCTACGCGAAGTATATGAAGCAGCTGGTGGATTGTGGATATATTACCAGAATTCAAACACGGGACGAGAATAACTATTTTTACCGAAACATCTACGAGATCAATTCTGAGGTGTAGGTTTTCTTTTAGATTTGTCTGTAAAATGAGAAACACTCGAGGAGGGGCATATGTTTGAGCAACTGCGAAAACCTGCAAATAAACGCATGAAGTTTATTTTTCTTGCAGGTTTGATGGCACTTTCGTTCTTCCTGCCGTCACAGCACATATATGCTCTAGAGCTTCCTGTAACGTCTGCGTTCGGTTGGCGCTACCATCCGATTTCAAGAGAATGGTCTTTTCATGCAGGCGTAGATCTCGGCTATGCGGCAGGAACCGCTATCCCTGCTCTTTTTGACGGCGTAGTGGTTCAAGCTGGAGATTATACGGACGGTTATGGAAATCAGGTGCTGCTCTATCATCCTGCGTATGACACATATACGCGATATGCTCATATGTCGGATGTGTATGTGACGGTTGATCAGTATATACCACAAGGAACTGTGATCGGACTTGTGGGGGCAACAGGGCGTGTAACCGGACCACATCTGCACCTCGAGTACATTATTCGAGGGGCGGATGGGAATTATATGTATGTCGATCCGCTCGTTTTATGGCAATAGGAAGGTGGAGAACGATGGCAGCGTCAAGTCTTCTGATCCAAGAATCCCCGCTTACCGTTCAGCCGAACCTTGCCGTTCTCATCGGCCTGAATGAGGCGATATTTCTGCAGCAGCTGCAATACTGGATCAGCCGTGAGGCTGGAATCTGCGACGAATATGGTCGCCGCTGGATTTATAATACGGTCAAGCAGTGGAATGTTCAATTTCCGTTCTGGTCAGAAAGTACCATTAAACGCACCATCAAGTCTCTTGAAGATCAAGAGGTGATGATTTCGACAGTGATCGGAAATTCGTATAACAAGACGAAGGCCTATACCATTAACTATGAGCTGATTGAAGAACTTAGTAAGAAAATCGTACATAAGCAATATCAGGCAAGTATAGAAAGTGTTGACCGGCGTATCTCTGCGCCTCCACCGATGCGAGAGAAGATTGAATATACCGAAGAAGCCTCTGATCCTGATGTCATGCAGCAAGAATATGAGGTCACTGATATATCGGAAGATGACACAGAAAGTCAAAATGTCAAAACAGATGAACCACGCATAAGTGTCAAAATGACACTACATGAGGAGCAAGGTGAGCCGTATCGTAGTGTCAAAATGACACCACAAGACAGCCCCCCAGAAAACCCAATAACGGCGCGGGATTGCGAGACTCCCTCGCGCGCACGCGTAACAGAGACTACAACAACAGAGAACACGCATAGAATACATGAAACAACAACAGGCGATATCCGAAGTCTTTGTGCTGCGCTCGGTATATCCAGTCCATCGTTGGAGCGGTTTATTCGTCGCTATGGCGAGGAAAAAGTATACGAGAAGGCCCGATTTTTGGAGATTGCCATGCAGACGAAGACCGTCCGGAATCCGACGGGCTGGCTTCATTCGGCCCTCAAGGAAAACTATACATTTTCGCCTAGATCACCACAGGGGGAAGCCCCCTCCGAACAAACAATACCTGCTCCGTCTTATGTTCCCCCTGCGCCCAGTTCTGTGCTTACAGAGCAGAACAGAACTGTGAAACGTAGCCTGCGTGAGGTTTTGGCTCATCAAATTGCCGTTGAGGGGGAGGGCTCTGCGTTTGCCCAGGAGTATCTGCGCAGATACGGAAATGCAGAGGGACGATCTAGTCCATGAGAGAATGGGGGATGTGGCATGGGAAACGTATCTATACCGGCGCTCGGAGAGAAAATGGAGCTTTCATTTCGTCGAGAGCTTGCAGTTGTGATCGGATTGAACGAAGCGATATTTCTCCATCGGCTTGATCAATTGCTTGCTACCGTACTGTGTATTCATGAGAATGGGCGCAAGTGGATATGCAAAACAGTCGAAGATTGGCAGCGTGAGGAATTTCCATTCTGGTCAGAAAGCACGATTAAAAGGATCATCAGCTCCCTGATACAGAAAGATTTCGTAATTGCCATCAAAGCCGAGGGGAAAAGTTCGTTCGATCACACAAAGGCATACACCATCAACTATGAACGGCTGGATAAATTTTACCGCAGACCGGCGTATCGGTTCATAGCACCAAAGCCTTATATCATGAACTAATGGAGGGCATATGCTGTATTACAATAAACCGATTATGGGGATGTACTTGGCAGAGACGATGCTCAACGAACATTACAGAGCTCATAAGAAACGAAAAGAGCTTGCGGAATTAAAACATTTTGCCCATGAGGCATCGGTCAAAGATTCCAGATTATGGGGGAAAATACTGTTTCGCATCATGAAGCAGGAAACAAATTATATCTTGGTTGATATGGTCATCCGCTCCCTTCCGCAGGACTGGCAGTCATTTGTTGATTTGAAATACAGACGCAAGGAAAGGGTCATTAAACAGACCGAGATGCTGCACGTCTCCTCATCTCAGCTCGGTATATGGAACTCTGCTATCAAACTAAATGTGCTTAATGCTTTGCAGTATCGTTTGACCTTGAATGATGTTTTCCTCCGGACAAAAATCATAAATATGCTGGAAGTCCTGGCAACTATTATTGCCTCCAAAGAAGAACTGGATCCTTCGTTTGAGATCATCGATGAATTTTGGTTTCACTCGCTCGTGCAATATTACGACCAATACAGCCAACTTCTAGAGAAGATCGACGACTGCATATCACATCAGGATAGCCGCATGAATATTGCCGTTGCAGCAATGGTTGAGAACCCCTATGAATCCAATATTGTCTTGGCCGAAAAATGCGGACTTCACTCGGCCAGCTTCGGGCGATATGTGCGGAACTTTCAAGAAGAAGTGAAAAGCTATATATTTTGAGAGGCTTCGGATCTGTCAAACTGGCAGATCCTTTTTTGTTCAAAAGACAGGAAAAACAAAGATTTCCCCTGATATACAATAACATCGGAGGAAAACAGATGAGCAAAAGAAAGCGTTTTTGTATATGGGGAGCATTGTGGTTATATGTGATTCTTGTAGTCAATCCATTTCATCTGCAATTACCGACATTGATCTATATGAATACAACGGCAAGCCTTCCCATTGGAATCTATCTTGCAATTCCAGGCTTTGGGATTCGGGATGGCGATATTGTTGCCTATGAGCAGGACAAGGATGTTATAGAACTTATTCGTCAAAACGGCTGGATTTCCAATGAAGATGATCCTGCTTTTATAAAATACGCTGCCATCGAGGGTGGCCGTTATGCGGTTGATCCGATCAGCCTTATGTTCAGTGTCAACGGGAAGTTGATCGGAAATGCTATGACCAATGATGGGAAGGGACATACGATGATTCCACACTATGGAGCTTTCGAGATTGAGCATGGCCAGTTTTTACCGTATACATATGCCTCAAGAAGCTATGATGGAAGATATACCGGAACCGTCTCGACACAGCGGATATATAGCCGTGTCATACCGTTATTGACAAGATAAATGAGGATATACCATGCAGCACCATCAATTTGAGTGTATTGGCCTCGAAGGATATGCTGATATACAAGAAGAAATCCACAGCCTCCTGTATCGATCTTTTTTTTATTACGATTATCCCTTTATGCAAGCGATTGAGGAAGCGGTCGTCAATGCAGCACAATATTCCGCAGATGCTTGCAGCGCCCGCATTTTGATTGCGATGCGAGTTATGATGCGCAATATTGCCGTAACAGTTGCTTGTCAAACAAAGGTGTTTGATGCCATTGCGTTTCAACAGAAACTAAAACAGCTGATGAATGATCCCGTGACAAAAGAAATGGATTGGGGGGCATATATTCGGCAGATCGATGCTGCCGCAGGGATCTGGTATATGCTTACAGGCAGTGAGTATCTCTGTATGGATGCACATGGACAGTCGGTCACAATAGTTACAAGAAGGGCGCAGCCGATACAAATAGATACACCGGAAACACGCATAGGTCTTCTTGCTCCTAGATTTTTGGTGCAGCAAGATGGTGTTATTTTTTCTTAAATAGATAGGAACACTTTATGAAAGCTGTAATGATTGACGGTGATGCGATTATTATCCGCATCATAGGGCGTTATGATTTTCGTCATATTACGATGATTGCAGCGGAGGTGGAAGATGCGCTTCGTATAGGCCGATGTGGGAAAGTCGTGGTTGATCTATCGAAAACGACGTCCATATCAGCAGCAGGAGTTCGCCAGCTTGCTGACCTCCAAAAATGTGTTGGTAAAAAATGCTTTCATGTCGTTTCTCCAAATCCCTTGGTTACATACGCATTTCGCGCAGCCGGATTGGGAGATGTGGTCGCTCTCTCCGAAGGGGATAAATGATGAATGAAAAACTTCAAGAACGGAAAACAGCTTCGGTGTATCTATTGCTACTTCTTGTTCTCGAAATATCTGCGGTTATTTATATCTCTACCGTTCAGATTTCACCAGCGCAGCTGTCTGACTATGATCAGGCACAGCAAGACCTTGTGCAGATGAAACGTGAAGAGACGAGCATTCAGATTGCGCAAAAAGAAGATCCTCACGTACGTCAAGGATTGAATGATCTGCTCATGGCCAGACCTGATGGATGCAATTTTTTAGAGCTTTCCATTGGCGATTTGCATGATGAGAACGGGGAAGTCCTGCCCTATGCATATATCACGGTCGTGGCTGAAAACGATGGTGCTCTTCAAACGTTTCAAGAGAATATCAACAAGAACACTGCACTAGGAGACGCTTCTATTGACAGTATCTATCGGGATTCTAGTGGACATAGAATTGTGAGACTTTCAGTAGGGAGGGGGCGGCCATGATCTTTGGATTATTGAAAAAGCAGAAAAGCCGCATATATTCTGGTCTCTTTTTGCTGTTGATCATCAGTGGATTTTGTGTAACGGCAGCACTTTTTCTCAGCCTTGGAAAGCTCAGTACGCTCCACCGACAATCGGATGAAATTCGGGCAACAATGAGCGAATGGCAGGAAAAGGCTGAATTCATCAATGGGCAAAGATACAGGCCGGTACTTGCAGCACAAATAGAATCTGTATCATCCGATCTTTTCGTTGCTGCCGAGACGCATCACATGGAGCTTGTTTCTTATCAAGCGATGCAGCGGGGAAGCCATGATGACATGGCGTTCCAAACATTCGCCTTGTCGGTCAAAGGCTCGTATACAGATAACATTGCCTTTTTAGAAAACTTCCACGCCAAGGATGCGCTCATCACTATTATGTCCATGAAGATGTATCCGGTGGAAGGAAACATACAGACAGACTTGCGTTATCGGGTCTATATAAAGTAAAAAGGGGGGGGCGATGCCATGCTGCAGCTGACTCAAAAGAGAAAAAAGGCCCTAGGCGCACTGATTGTAGCAGGTTTATATGTATGGGTAATGGGGACTGCATATAGTGCAGATCAGAACATCAAAGAAGGTTTTATTCGATCATCTGTATCTGAGAATACTGTCATTACCCAAGAGAACGACACATTTCATGATCCCGTTCGATCAACGAATCCATTTTCCATAAGTGCCGTGCATAAAAACGAAAAAAATGTGCCATCAGAAAAAGCGCTGCCAAGTATTCCTGCGATGACCTATCCGAGACCTAATATCCCCGTTATTACGGCTCGTCCCGTGCAGCTTCCGCAAGAGGCGCTGCAGCAGTCTCCTGGGGGCCCTTCAGTCGGACATGAGCAGAGATACTCAGATCCGATTGCTTTCATCCAGGCTGGCAACGAAATGAGTTCGCCATCGGATGGTATCACCTACTATGGAGGAGAGGGCAGCCATTTTTCTCAAGAACATAAAAACGTAAAAGAAGAACGATGAGCTTCTGATAAATGACAGGATTTTCAGCGACTTTTTTTAGATAAAATAAAATTTGGGTTGGAGGTGTTCTGCTTGATCTGGAAACATCTGGCCGGGATATTTGTGCTGGATGTCCTGCTGATTTACTTTATGAAACCGGAAAATCCTTTGTATGCACTTCTTCTTTCGATCCTCTTATGGCGTATCTCCTGTGAGGATTTATCCGGCAGTAAGATAGACGCGAGGCTTCTCTTTCTACTGTTTCTTGTCGGGGCATTTGCCTATGAAAAGGAAATCCTGACATATCTTGCCTTATGTGCTGCGGGATCCGTCCTGTTCTGTGTTTTTCAGCATTTTCGCTCTCCAGAACAGGATCAGCCCACAACGTCGTATATACTATACGATCTTGCCGGCCTTGCCCTGATACTCCTGTATTATCTGCTTGCGCTGCCTATGCCGGATGAGCTCTATCGGTTGGCGTTTCTTCCTCTCATGGATCAGACAATGTGGATTTTGGGCCTTGACCTTGTCTCTGTCAGTATCGCGGCCTTTTTTCTGGGCAGTCACTTTCAGGGAGATTGCAAGCGCAAGGGAATTTTCTACGGGGTTTTGTTTGGTCTGTGCAATCCTTTTGTTTCCCTCAATTCTATGCTGATCGGTCACTGTATCCAATATGGCAAAGACCGCTTTGAGCATTCGTATAAAAATCTTATCGACAAAATATCAAGGAGGTATTTTCTTGAAGATTGAACAAATGTTTCATCGACCTGAGCATTTCACCCCGCCGACGAACTCGCAAAGTCCGGCAGAAAAGGCCGGCCGAAAGTGGGATGCACGCGAGGGTGAGATCATAGAGCAAAATTACAATTTGCGTCGCCTCTTACTGGGGCTTGTCGTCGTCATCGTAGCACTGGCCGGAGCTTTGTGCTACAAAGCTGTGACGGAGAATACGCTCGTCTATGTGGTCGAAACGGACATTAAGACGGGAGAGGTTCGCAACGTCGGAACGGCAAACTCGATGGCAAATTATACGCCAAGCGATGAGGTGTATAGCTATTTTATCCGTCAGTTTGTCCAGGATATTCGCAGCGTTCCTTTGGATGAGGTCGTTTACAATAAGCAACTGAGCACAGCTTATAGCTTCTTGACCAAAGATGGTGCAAATATCCTCACGTCGCGCATGGAAGCGGAGAATCGTGTGCAGAAGATGCATAATGCGACCGTTCAGGTCACGATCAACAGCGTTATTCCCATGGAGGGCGGTAAAAGCTATCAGGTGCGCTGGTCAGAGGTTGAATACCGGGCTGGTGCCAGCCGACGTGAAGTTACGCCGTATACAGGACTATTCACCGTTGAAATCATCAAGACGGACGACAAGGAGAAACTCGCCGTCAACCCTCTGGGTATCTACATCAAGGATCTGCGCTGGGAGCGGGATACTGAAACGAAGGCTGCCCAGGAGCCGAATGCGCCACAGACTGCACAGGCAACTCAGACGACCAAGCCATAAAAGAAGAGGAGAATGAAGAATGAAACTGAACAAAGCTAATCTCAAACTGCTTGTCTGCTGCTCACTCATGTGCTCCAGCATCGTTGCTTCCGGCACAGCCGGAGCGGCCACACTCTCCGAATTTCGCGCACGATATGCGCCGCCCATAGAGCAGAAGACTTCTGATCCAGAAATCAGCGATGCTGCAGAAACTACGCTGCGCCATAATGAGCAGCTCCAAGCAGAGCTGAACAAGCTCGCCGATCAGATCGAGGCGTTGAAGGCGCAGAAAAACGGTGGCAGCGAGGATATGATCCGCACGATCTCTGCTCGACTGGCAGATCTCGAAGAAGCGTTGAGGACGCAGTCTGATCTGCAAATGGACTTGATGCAGCTCTTGGAGAATAGGTACAAAGCGTCCTATAACGATTATGACGATAATACATCCCGGCGGCCGCTCGTCAATCCTGTACCGTATGGAAATACTGTTTCCTACACGCAGGATGCATCCAATGCACAGGGAAATAGTACGATGACCTTTTCGTATGCACCTGACCAGCTCTACAAAATTTACTGCCGAACAGGTTATCTAACGGACATCGAACTGAAAAAGGGGGAACAGATCTCTTTTGTCGGCGGTGGTGACACCAGCTCGTGGGCAGTTAATGCAACGACGGTGGCTGGTGTGCCGCACATATACGTCAAGCCAGTCGTTCAGTCCAGCACAACGAATATGATCATCACAACAAACAAGAGGAGCTATCAGCTTATCCTCACAGTGAGTGATTGGTACAATCCAATGGTGCGTTGGAACTATGGCCTTGAAGATATGCAGACTGCGATCCTGCAAAACGCAAAGGATGAGCAGACCATTACGGCCAGCATGAGCGTGACCGGCGTCGATAAGCTGAATTTCTCCTATAAGGTGTCCGTGAAAGGCAATGACAGCTATAAGCCCGAGATGATCTTTGATGATGGAGAGAAGACCTTTATACGGATGAATAAGGACGTTAAACGTCTCCCCGCATTGTTCATTCGGGAGCCGGGTAAAAAAGATCTCAGCTTGGTGAACTTCAAGACAAAGGACAACTGCTACGTCATCGATCGAATTATTGACCGCGCAGAGCTGCGATACGGCGAAACCGATATTGTCAAAATCGAGCGCAAGAAATAATCCTTGAAAGGAGCTGACTTCATTGAAATTAAAAGAGATCATCGGAAATTTCTCCGAAGTCGCCAAGCGAAAACTGAACGTAAAAAAGGATGAAGAAGGGCTTGCTATCCCGGAGGAAGAATTTGATAAAGGGATGGATATAAAGACGCCGGAAGGAAATAAATCCATGCTCAAAGGGGAGCATGATACAATTTTCGGCCTTTCAAAACCTGTTGTCACTGGGATCGTGATATTCTTCTTCCTCGTCTTTGGCTTGGCGTTTTTCTATGCTGCGAGCGATGACAGTGACGCTCAGGCGGATAAGAAGTCTGCGCGTGTTGAAGATATTGCGGATTCTTCACGCGTACAGGGCGGCGCATCCGCAAAACTATCTGATGACTACGGGGCCCTTGAACGGGCAAATGCAGCGAGAAATCGGCAGCCTGGCCAACAAGATCCCCATAATCATACGGATATTCCACAAGATCAGTATCCCAATGGCGTGACCGCGCAGCAGATGGAAGGGGTTCAGGCGATTCCGCAGCAGCCGGGGTATTCTGGCTATCCGGAAGTTCCCCGTACATCGGTCGTTGTTCCTCCTCCTAGTAGTGTTTACAGCCAGAATTATGCGCTGCCATCGGAGCAGGGGGCTTCCCGCTTGGAAGCGGAGCGTACAGCAGCAGAGCGCCTCAAAGAACAATTCAAGTCTGCAATCGCATTTGTTTTTGATGGAGGGGAAAAATCATCCGCTGCAGCGGCAACTGTGGGTGGGGATTCTTCAGGGGCAGGTGATGGATCTGTAAACGCGCCAGGAAGAGTTGTGAACACAGCGCAGCGAAATTCTTCTCCGATATACACTGAGCCATCGGAACGCACAGTCATGGCCGGAACGCTTATTCCTGCAATGCTCATGACCGGGATCAATACAGATGCGCCGGGACCGGTCATAGCACAGATCATGGCCGATGTTTACGATGTGAACGGAATTAATCTGATTATCCCAGCGGGCAGCCGTGTGCTGGGAACGATCGGAAAAACCGAAGGAAGCGGTGGCAGAAATTCAGTATCGAGCCGTATCGGACTTTCGTTTGACACCGTGGTGCTGCCAAACGGCGGTTCGTGGAGCATTGGTAACTCCATGATGGCCGTTGATGGCATTGGCTATTCCGGCGTGAATGGAAAGCTGAACCGTCACACGGGGAGTAACTTTATGAAGGGGCTCTTTAATAGTGCCTTGACAGCACTCTCCACGGCTGCGGTAGATCGCGTCACGCTTGATGCGTCTGCTTTTACGGCACTTACGGATGCACAGGCACCAACGGCTACCGTCGCTCCTGGCTATACCTTTAATATCTATGTGACGCAGAACATTGCGTTCAGTCTATGATGGATGAAAAAAAAGGAAAAGTTGCGGAAGCTCAGAAAGCCGTCGCGGCTGGATTAAAAAGAGCAGATCCAGCAATGTGGCACAGAATTATCATGTGTATCCTGATCGGATTTGCTGGGATTGCACTAATCGGCGGTGTTGTCATGGATTTCGTGCTGGAGCGACAAACACAAGAGCTTCGTCATATGCCGGTTGTCGGGATTGCCGAAAATGCTGTACTGCCGCAAGATCAATATTTCATCTATCAGGTGTACTTTGACCATACAAATCACACACATTATTTGGTCAGCTCGACATCCGGCGGTGTCGTGGTTTCCGTCGCAGCACCGGAAGGAACAGAGGAGCCGGAAGATGTGATGAGCATGATTCATTACGATCCGGCTGCGTACCTGCTCGAAGTTGACCAGAATGGCCGATGGTCGTTTATATCGACCTCGGTTCGAGAAAATATCCTGAAGAAAACACAAACGCCCATAGCACCTTGACAGGAACAGCCCCTTATCCATCGGGACAAGGGGCTGTTTTTATGGGAGGAACTTCCCTCTATTCCCAGAAGCTGTCCGGGACTTCGAAGTCAATGGCATCGTCTGTTGGTGTCCTCCGCGATGCGGTTTGATGGTATGCGCAGCGAGACATTGCGCTCAGGAATTCCTTGCGGCCGATCTCCTTGATTGCACGTTTGGATGAGATCCTGCGGCCATTCATCGTGAGCCGTACCACCTGCGTCGCATCCTCGATCTGCGGAAAGTGTCGCTCACCGTTGCCAATCTGGATGAGATAGGCCTTGTCTGTGTCTGTGAATTTCATTTCATTACCTCCATTTGATACGTGACCGTGAGGAATCTTACTGCTCTCATGAGCCGCTCCCCCCTGCATTGTTTTTTTGACAGCCATCGAATGCCGCCGGAGACAAGAAAAGCAAGTGCGCGTAGCGGCCGGAGGCTTCACACTTGCTTTTGGAGGCGTAGGTGGTAGGCTGATGATGGCAAAAAAAGAAATTACGTCAGGCAGAAAAAAGACAAGAAAATCTCTGTTTTTTTACAGATATAATGACAAGAAAGGGAAGGTGATTATCCATGATGATTGATGAAGAAATCAATCGTGAAGCGCAAAAGAAAGCATTTCTTTACACTGCGCTTATTTTTGTCATTTTGACATTGATAACACAATGGTACATTACGCAGGCAGTAGCGGAGGAGTGTAACTATCATCCCTTGCTGGGCAGTTATCTTTCTCTCGGAGATAGTAAAATATATCCTCCATACGGTTATTTCCTGTGGTCATACGATGAGCATCTCAGCAAGGCGATTCCGGATATTCTGGATGCGTATTCTTCAGTTGCACAGATCGTGCTGATTCTTTCCATGGTCTGTATGTTTTTCCTGAAAAAGGCGTTTTTGAAACAGACATCACATGGGAGTGCGTCTTTCGCCTCACGGAGGGACATAGAAAAGTCTGACCTTGGGGCTTATGCCTCGAAAAACGGCGGCGTATATGAGTATAAAAAGACAAAGACGAAACTCCTTGGATTGATTCCGTATACAAAAAAACAGAAGATCATCAAAGACTCTGGCGTTGTTGTCGGAATCAATCCGTATACTCATAAACTTATGCTGCATGATGGTGTTGAGCACATGCTCCTCATGGCTCCAACACGCAGCGGTAAGGGCGTCTGCACCATCATCCCGACGGGGCTCATCTGGAAGCACAGTATCTTCTTCTTTGATCCTAAGGGGGAGTTGTGGAGCCTCACGAGCGGCTACCGCAAGAACGTCCTGAAACAAAAGGTGCTCAAATTCCAACCTCTTTGCACGGATGGCTCCGCAGCACGCTGGAATCCTCTGGCCGAAGTCAACTATCGGACAACGGAGGAGCTTTCAGATGTTCAATCCATCGTTTCTGTAATGGTGCGGCCGGACGGAAAAACCAGTGGCGATGACTTTTGGCCAAATTCGGCAGCAGCTTTGCTGAACGGCGTTATCCTGCACCTGCTCTACAAACATGATCGAGAGGAGCGACCGCTTCCTTGCCCGACGGACATCATGTCATTTCTTTCAAGCCCGGATAAATCAACGGAGGAATTGTTTACAGATATGCGGGATTATCCGCATATCAGCCCAGATGAATTCATGGAAGTAGAAGAAATCGGAGAAGACGGGAAGCCCGTTCTTGATGAAAATGGCGTTGTAAAGCGCAAGAGAAATCCGCTCAAAGAGATTTATGGGGAATACATCAAAGATTTTCGACCGTTTGTTCAGGCACTCGGAATAAAAGTGAAATCCATTGATGAGATTCGTGTTGCCTTGCGACAAAAGATCAAGCAGGGGGAGAAAATCCAGTGGGAAACCATGGATTCCTCGGGACTGCCAACGAATGCGCCATATCATCTGCTGTTATCACATCCGAAGGTGGCTGAGTGTGCAGCCAACATTCTGAACGGTGCGCAGCAGACAACTGCGTCGATTATGCAGACGGCACAAACATCCTTAGCCATTTATCAGGATCCGGTGGTGCAAAATAACACCAGCGTGTCTGATTTCGCCATTCGCGATCTTCTCGATCCACAGCAGGAAGTGTCGCTTTATCTTTGCATGGAGGTCAAAGACATTGCAGCTGTCAAGCCGATCGCACGCCTTTTTATCCAGATGATTTGCTCGAAACTCATCCGAGATATGAAGTTTGAGACCGATCCCAACAAACCTGCGCCAAAAAAACAGCGTCTGTTGCTCATGCTCGATGAGTTCCCACAGCTTGGCAACATGAAATGTATAGAGCTTGCTCTCGCGATCTGCGCTGGCTATGGAATCAAGGTGTGTATTGTCTGCCAGGATGTCAATCAGCTCAATAAGGAATACACGAAAGATAACTCCATCGGATCAAACTGCCATTTACATATCTATTTCACGCCGAATATTGATTCCGGTGGCGCAACAGCCGAGGCAATCTCAAAAACGTTGGGGAAGCGTACCATATCGACCATCTCCCACAGCGACGGAGGCGGTGGATTTTTCAAGGGGTCAAACTCCACGTCGCAGACGGGGCGGGAACTTATGACACCGGATGAGGTCAGCCAGATGAGTTCGGAGAAGGAGCTTGTCTTTGTGGCCGGCCATAAGCCCATTTTTGGAGACAAGCTGCGCTATTATGAATATCCGTTCCTGATCAAGCGGACGCAGATAAAATGTCCTGCGGTGAGCGATACGGTTACGCGTGTGACAAATTTCAAAGAGCTTTTCCGTGTGCAAGAAGCTGATCAGGCCGCGAAAGAAGATGATCGGAAGCGGGTTCTTGAGGATCAGGCGAGAAAGGCCGGCCTGTCATACAAGAATTACATTCAAAAACTCGAGGCAGAAAAAATGGAATACGAGCGGGAAGTGATACGCCGTATCACGGGTAAAGATCCCGTTGAGGAGGACGTGAATGAGCAAGAAATCTCCGGCACAGGGACTGCGGCAGCAGGGGAAGAAGACCCTGTCGTCCAGCCCGAAAATATCGAAAGTGAAGCAGCCTCCGATTATCGGACATGGACAGAAAGTCCGAAAGCGGTAGATACGGGGGAAGCAGGTTATCAAGGCACGGTTGAAGATTCCCATCAAGCAGCGATTCAAAAAGAGATGGAAATCAAGCAGCAGCGGCGCATGAATATCCTGCAGACGGGTGAAGAATCTGGTGAATCATCTTCGACTGATGCTGTATCAAGGCTCATTGACATGGATGTTTCTCTGCTTGCAATCAACGCTTCGGATAGAGAAGATGATCGGACTGAAGCGCCGCTTGATGATGCTTCGCTCTCCAATTTTATTTTTGGTGAGGATGATCTTGATGAAGCGGCACCGGAGGAACTGGATGTGGACGATGATCTCTTTGGTGATGAAGAAGGAGATGGAGAATCGCCAAATGCTGACAGCAGCCCAATATCAGGGCTGGATGATTTTTTAGGCACATTGAACAAGGAGCGTCATGAATGAACCGTAACAGTGAACGATACAGCATCACCATGGATGCTCTCATCACATCGATGAAAGCGATCATGCCCTTTATGCAGGACAAAAATGTCTTTGAAGTGTATGTGAACCCGGATGGAAAGATCTGGACAGATAGTCTTGGAAAGGGGCGTTCGTATACGGGGCAAAATATTTCTCCGGAAGATACGCGCGGAATTATTCTGAACGTGGCTGCATTGACAGAACAGTTGGTGGTAAAAGAACGCCCTGCGATTGATGCGGATATTCCGTCAAACGCATTCTTTCCCAAATGCCGTTTTGAAGGAAATCTTCCGCATATCGTATCCGCACCAACCATCAATATCCGAAAGCATCCGGAAACCATATTCACGCTGCAGAACTATGTTGAGCAGGGGATACTGACGCAGCGGCAATATGAGTTTCTGATTGAAGCAATCCATGACAAGAAAAATATCATTGCCGCCGGTGGAGCAAAATCCGGTAAGACTACCTTTCTCAACGCGATTTTGGCAGAAATCTCGAAGCTGGATGATCGTGTCATCCTGATTGAAGATACGCCGGAATTGCAGTGCAGCGCCATTGATTGTGTGCAGATGCGTGCAACCCCAACTTTTTCCATGGAGGATTGCCTCAAACAGGTGCTGCGCATGACACCGGATCGGATCGTTGTCGGCGAAGTTCGTTCTGGCGAGGCTCTTGCCTTGCTCGACGCGTGGTCAACGGGACATGGAGGCGGATGCTCTACGGTTCACAGCAATTCGGCTGTTGATACACTTCTTCGCCTTGAAAATATGACCGCGCGTGTTTCGCGAAATCCACAGCAAGCAACGATCGCACAAGCGGTACACTATATCGTTTATCTAAAATACATTGGCAAGACGAGAAAAGTTCAGGAAATCCTTGAAATTGACCACTGGGATCCAGTCGCTAAGAAGTATATCTATCGTGAACTAACTTGAAAAAAAGTCCTCGAATGAAAAAACATAGGAAATTCGGGCACTTTATTTGGGGTAATATAAGAGTGTCTTTGTAGGGAATATTATCAAGGAGGCACGATTACCATGGATTTTAAGAAAAAGATCAAGGCGGCCGGCAAGTTTGCGAAAGAGCACAAGCTGATGATGCTCCAGCTCGGACTCATGGGGGCTGTTCTGATTACCAATGAGGTGTCTTTTGCGACTTCGGCCGATGATACCTTTACCGTCGTCACAAATCCGCTGGAGAAGCTCCAGAAGACGATCACAGGCCCCATTGCTATGGCGGTTGGAACGGCTGGTGCAGGTCTTCTCGGACTTTCCGTTACGATGAACTTTGAGAATCAGATTGCAAAGCGCGGCATTCAGGGCGTCGGCGGTGTTGGACTTGGCCTCGGCGCAGCGACTGTTGTCTCGAAACTTGGAACGGCATTTCTCTTTTGAGATGAGCTGATCACTTATGGCAGATAGAGAAGCAGAAATCAGCTCATGGTACGATGTTGCTTTTTTCAGAGGATTGATGGAGCCGGCCTTGCTCGCCGGAGTCCCGAAGCCTGTGTTGGTCTGGAATGCCATGTTTGCTGTATTCCTGATCCTGAACTTCGGGTTCTTTTACATCCTGATCTTTACGTTCCTTTTGCATTTTTTGGCCATCTACGTCTGTAAAAGCGACGTTCAGTTCTTCGACTGTATTAAATCGTACATGAATAAAAAGAGCTACTACAACACTTGACAAGCACACATAACGGAAGCGGGATTTCCCGTTTCCGTTTTTGTTTGTAAATCTTGAAAAAAGACAGGAATCCCGCGTTATTTTTTGCTTTATACTCAGATTAACAAGCGAGAAAGGAGCAGGCCGCATAAAATATACATGATTGCGGCAACGTAAGTATGGCATCACTAAACGAATATGGACTGCAATCTACGGCAGTCGAAGAATGGATTCCATGGGGGGGCATTGTTCGCCCTTCTGTTATGAAACAAAAAAACGGATCGATGTTCAGCATCATCACCTACAATCCCTATACAACAGATCTTTCGGAAACGCTTCCTTTATGGGCATTTCGACGTGGGTGGGTCATTTGGAATGAGCATCAGCACAGCGCAGATGTACTAGGACAGGACTATCTTATCATCGGGTGGAATCCGTTTTATGCGACTGGAAGGACTTACGTTGAAAATGCGCTGCGACCGAAGATCTCGATCAATGAGACTGTGGCCTACTTTGAAAAAGAGGTTCAAAGTTTCTTGGCAGATTTTCAAAAAATGACATCGGCCAGACTGTTGGAATATCAGGAGATCATGGATGTTCTTTCGTTTTCTCTCTCGATGGGGGATGATCGCCAAGAGCTTCCAGATTGTCCGCTCTACATGGACGCATTACTTTCACAAGATATAGACTTCGAGTTTGGCCGAAATGATGTTTTCATCAACGGCAAGCGCGTATGTGCCGTATCCTTGTTTGCTCCGTATGAGGTGGATGGAATATATAGTCGTTTGGAGCATATGACCTATCGTCATACACGCAGACTCTTATTGTTCAACGAAAAAGAGGCAAAGCGAGATCTTCTCAAATATACGGGGAAATGGTTTCCTACAAGGTCTGTTATTCGGCGTATGGCCACGGATGACATTATAAGTTCGTACAATGGATATTACACAGATACATTCCTTTTTTATTTGGATAAAGCCAATGATGAGCTGTTCCGTTCTTTTTTTACAGAGGTTTTAGACCATGAATATCTCCCTTATATCATGGAAGATTACAACTTAAAGAAAGTGTTTTGGGGAAGTCTCCCGGGGCTGTACCTTGCGAATGCAACTCCCTCAATTACCGGATTTCGAGATCTTGCCGAATTTCTTCACGCACATATCGAAGTGCCGGAGGAGAGCAAGGATATTTTGGAAAAGGCAGAGAACAGCTTGGTTGACGTACCTGTTGAGGTGGACGAATATATCGAAGACCATACACATGAAGGAGTGGATGCCTAAATGTATCGCTTGGATCGTTTCTTGCTAAAAACTGAGCCTCTAAAATATACGCTGCCGTGGGCGCGGATTATTCCGGGATCCCCGACGCTTGTACTGAATAAGGATGGCTCCATCCAGACGACCTTTAGCTATCGGGGGCCGGATCTGGATTCGGCCATCAAAGAACAGCTTTCCGTTATTACACAAAAACTGAATGCTGCGTTCATGAGCCTCGATACCGGCTGGGTTATGTTTTTTGAATCCCAGCGTGTTCCATCCACGGATTATCCGACCGATTCATACTTTCCCGATCCAATCACCAAGATTATGGACGATGAGCGTAAAGAGTTCTTCAGCGGGGGAGATTCCCACTTTGAATCGGACTATTATGCAACGCTCTACTGGATGCCGCCGAATGATCACGAAGGTCGGCTGCGTTCTTTTGTTGTCGAGGGAAAGAAGCAGAAAGGCCTCACAGAAGACGATTACCTCGTCGCTTTCAGAACGGTCGTAGAGGAAGTCTATAAAGCGTTCTTTGCCTGTCAAATTCCCTGCGAGATTCTATCGGCAGATGAGATGGTCTCGTATCTCTATTCGACCATTTCAATGCATCGACGCAAACTGAAACTCCCGAAGCATCCGATGCTTTTGGATCAATTCCTTTGTGATTCTGCTCTTTCCGGAGGCTTAGAACCGCGCCTCGGCAGCAAGCACATGCGTGTTGTTACGATTATCGGGTACATGGATAACACCATCTTTGGGATTTTTGATAACCTTAACTTGCAAAATTTCTCTTATCGCTGGATCTCCCGCTATTACTGCCTGGGAAAACTGGATGCTCTCAACGAAGTCAACAAGAAAACGCGCGAATGGAAAGCCAAATTCAAAGGCGTTATGGACATGGTTCGGGAGTTTGCGAGCGGCCAAGAGGACAACAACAACATCAATCAGACGGCCGTCACAAAGTACCAACAGGCAAAAACAGCTGAAACATGGATTGAATCTGATATTACCTCGTATGGCTATTACACATCCTGCATTGTTGTTTTGGCCGATTCGCCGGATGAAGCGGATGTGCGGGCAAAAGCCGTTGTTCAGACGATCAACAACATCGGTTTTAAGGCGAAAATCGAGGATCTCAACAGTGTGGATGCATGGATGGGGACATTACCGGGGAATGTTGGACGCAATGTACGGCGGCACCTGGTTTCCTGCACAAACCTCATTCACATGATGCCGCTTTCAACAATATGGGCAGGAGCGTCTCGCAACAAACATTTAGACGGTCCGCCGCTGCTTTATACGCAGACTTCCGGCAATACACCGTTCCGATTAAGTCTGCACGTTGGTGATGTCGGACATACTCTCGTAGTCGGCCCTACCGGCGCGGGGAAATCCGTGTTTTTGAACATGGTGGAGGCATCGTTTCGGAAATACAAAGATGCCCGCGTCTTTGTGTTTGATAAAGGAGCATCCAACTACGTCCTCACACAGGGCGTTGGAGGAACCTTCTTCGACCTCGGCAACGAGGAGTCCGGCGCATTATCGTTTCAACCGCTGGCAATGATTGATAATGACAAAGAGCGTCAGTGGGCGCTTGAATGGATCTGTGACTATGTACGGCAGGAAAATCTTGAAATCACGCCAGAGCGCAAGCAGCTGATCTGGGATGCGCTGGAAGCCGTGGCTACATCATATGTCGGAGAAAATAAGCGATTGCGCCGTATGACGAACCTTGTGAATGCAATCCAGTCCGAGGAACTTAAAAAGGCACTTGCGCCGCTTTGTTCCGGCGGTCCCTATGGCCGTATTTTTGATTCGGATGTAGATAATCTCCAGCTTGGCTCATGGCAGACTTTTGAGATGGAAAAACTCATGAACACGCCTCAGATTGTAGGCACGACCCTCATGTATATCTTCCATCGGATCGAGCAGAGCTTGAAAGGGGAGCCGACCATCATCGTCCTGGACGAATGCTGGGTGTTCTTCGACAACGAGCAGTTTGCGGCCAAGATTCGCGAATGGCTGAAAGTTCTCCGCAAGGCGAATGCCTCTGTTATCTTTGCAACACAGTCTATCACGGATATTGTCAACAGTCCCATCTTCCATACCGTACTTGACTCCTGTTATAGCCGCATATTTCTCCCAAACAATGATGCGTTGGAAGAAACAATGAAGGAGAATTACGGTCTGTTTGGCCTCAATCGGAGACAGATTGAAATTATCGCATCGGCAACAAAAAAGCTGCATTACTACTATGTGTCCTCTTATGGATCACGTCTTTTCCAGTTGGCACTGGATGCATGTCCTGTGTCGCTTGCCTATGTTGCTGTCAATACCGAGGGGGTCATTGCTGCGAAAGAAATCTTTCGGAAGTATGGTTCGGAAGGATTCAATCGCCGCTGGCTGATTCGTTCCAACATCATCGAGGATAAATCGGCTGATCCACCGGAAGAGATTGCGGCTGAGTAATCCTGCGTCCGGAAATGAGGCGTTGTTATGTTGTTGTATGTCATGCTTTTTCTATTTGTGAGCAGCACGTTTTTTCTGTTGTATCGCATGGCGCGGATGAAAAGGCAGCTTTTAGAAATCGAGGAGAATGTGCGGCTCGCCGATCGGCAGGTACAAGACCTTAGAGGAGAATTGAAGGAGTTGATGGCATCCAGGAATTGTTACTCAAAGGAGCGTAAGGCATGAAGAATATTGTGGTCGAATACCTTGACATTCTTGGGAAAGCCATCGTCGAGAGAAGAAAACAGGATTCTGCAGTACCTCGCCAAAATCAACAGGCTGAAAACTATGAGAGCGATCTGACGGCCTCTATTCAGTTGCTGGAGAAAGGATATGACGTTAAATCCGTCATATCTGTCATTCGGGATAAGTCTCCCATGAAGAAACTCCTTCCGGATGCGCACGCAATGGTTTTGTATGTCGATAAGGTAATGGAGAACGTCAACGATGAATGGGCGATGCGTGCAAAGCGTAGCCTTTTGGAGGCTGAGGAAAGCTACCAACACCGCGCAGCCGCACAAAGATCAAATATATCGGCGATTCACGGGGATTATCAAATCGGTATGGCCATGATTTTGAAAGATGGATTCCCTTTATCTCTCGTGGAGCAGGTTATTCGACGCTCTCCGATCAATCAGGATGCAGATGAATCCTATTTCAAGACACTTTTTTCTGCGCTTTCAGACGGGCAGAGCCGGTATGCTGATATTTTGACGTACGATGCGGATACCATGAATAGCGAAGCAGATGTGTATCGGAAATTCGCCCGAGAATACATGGAGAAAACGCATACCATCATCCTTTCCAGCGACGATGAACAGAACATCATCGAAAGGATCTATCGGGATTATATGCAGCGGCTACAAGAAGAACAGCCGATTTATCGTGAAGATACGCCGCGCATGATGGTTTTACTGAAGGAGCAAGTGCAGCCGATTCTTCGCAAGGCGATTATTCTTGCGTCACCTATTTACGTTGAGGCAGGGCGCAACAAGAAGGAGTATCTTGCGGGAACTTTTTCTGAAATCCGTGAGAGCCTTGGATTCAACCGGCAGAATGAATCAGTCCATGCCAATCTTACGAAAGGCATTGTGGAGAATGCCGACCACCAATATGGCCGCGCAGCAATTCGGCTTCTGCGGCGTCATATCCATGCTGAGGCTGTAAAAAAGCATCTTATTACGTTGGCAATCGCCGCTGCGCTGACAGATCCGAGCGGGTATGCAAATTTAATTTTGGCGCGGGCGCAAGCCTTTCTTGCAAGAGAAGACGCAATCAAGGCATTCGACGGACAGAATACTAACTTGTGCATAAACGACTATATGAAGAATATGCATTGTCAATATACTGAAAAAGGTTTTGTGAACCCGGATATGGATATTGTCGCGATGAAAGAAATGCTTCTCAGCGGCCAGTACACGCTGGATCAGATCAAAGATGTGATGATTCATTACTCGCCCAATGCCGTATTTGATGGCCTGGATTATCCCTCATACGTTCAGAAACTCGCCGATCAGGAAATTGCACGCGAGAATGAAAAATTGAGTAACTATGTTGTCATACCTCGCTCAGATATGCAGGAGAATTACGAAGAAGAGTACCTGTATCAGCGGCGAAAGATGGAAGGACGCATTCGTCTTCCGTATAACATTACGATGGACACGAAAATCGTAAAAGCGCTGTTGAATGCCGGGGTAGAATCCAGAAATCTATCGCCCATGCTTTCCCGGTATAAGCCGAAAAATTGGGATAAGGATTATCCCGATATATCCTATGGCTCTTATGTCATGAAGCAAGCTGAAAAAAATAATCGGGAGAGGCAACAGATTCAAGAACAAGTCATCGTCCGCACACGGACGATAACAAACAACACAGATAATACATCTGCCTGAATTGGGAGTGCAGGGGGCATCGCCCCATGAGGAGGCGGGTGGGGAGGCGGTAGCAGTATGCATGGTATGGAATATATTCCGTACGATGCTTTCTGCGAAAGCCCATTGCTCAATGGAACAGTGAATGAGCAGACGGTTATGTTTTTCTTGAGAGTGCAGCAACGCAGAATGAGCGAGTAGCGAATGTAGCAACGCGAAACGGAAAGAAAATGATAACCCTGCGAAATGACTGTTCCGTCCTTTTTATTCAAATTGCAACTAAATATAGTTGCAATAAAAAAGACCGAATGTTATAATGCAATTGAAAGAGGCGTTTCCTCTGTAAAATCATAGGATTTTGAGACCGTGCTTTTGGACTACTATGGAAGCAGTAACAGCTTGCATAGGAGGAAACAGCATGGACGAAAAAGAACAGCTGCAGATTGAGATACGGAATCATCTTGTCGAGGTTGGCACCAATGCTGACCAATATAAAGTTTTCCTTGATACCGTGGCAAGGTTTCATAAATACTCCATTTTGGAGCAGATCAATCTGCATTATCATGCGCCATCCAAGGCAAGTGCCGTCGCTCCAGATCATGTTTGGAGAAATTCTTTCCGAACAACACTCCTTAATGGTGCTACTGCGATCCCGCTCTTGGCAGCGCAGCCCGACGGCCAATATGGGGTGCGATACGTCTATGATATACAAGATACGGCTGCATATCATAACGGAGATACGGCTTTGCAGGGGATTCCGTGGAGGTTTACACCAGAACACGAAAACCTTGTAAAAAGAGAGCTGGAGGGCGCATCTGCACAATCATTGGATGCAGCGATTCATGCGAAGGTCGCTGCGCTTGTCGCAGGACAAAACACCGAGCATGATGATTTTGTCGCTGCAAGTGTGGAATATGTCGTGCGATCGCGCCTTGGCCTATCCAATCAAAACACTTTTCCAGATGGTCTTGATATTCCGCAAGATGTTCATATTGCGGTGATTCTTGGAGAGGTTCAGCAATTTTCGCGTACGATCTTGGACTCGCTTGGCAATGTAATTACTGCGGCGAATAGAGAGCACGCAGCGAAGAAGGAGGTAGCTACAGATGAGAATAACCGAAGAAATGATCCTGAAATCTCTTTATGGGACATGGGGCGATATGAGGAGGGATTACCTGAGAACAATGCAGCCAGCGGAGTGGCAGCGAATGCTCGAGGCCGGGACGCTCGATCCGTATCTGAAGGAGTACGAGGAAACGATGTACGAGAGGGCAGAACAGATGACCGAGGAGATCTGCCAGAGGGACGGCGTGACGGAGGAACTCAAGAAACGCGACGTGATGCAGTGGATCCGGCGGTACAACAGCGTACTGGCCGAAGTGCGGGAACTGCTGTCGCACGAGATCATGCCGGAAGTCCAAGAAATCTCAGCGTAGGCGAATTTTCCATTACGATTCCCGAGGTATTACAAGCGGAATCGGCCAATAAAGTATTTGCAGAGCTTCAAGTAGCACGGGAGGAAGGGCAGATTACGGGCGTACAATCCCGTGAAATCTACCTTTCTTTCGTGCGTGAACTTACGTCTGCAGAGGAGCTTTCAACGGAAGATCAGAACGCGCTGATCGGACGTGCATATTATGAACTGGCTGCGACATATACAAGTCCTGCGTTTATTCGACAAACACCTTTAGAGCAGCAATCGGAACAGGTGCGCCATGAGCAAAAGTCCGCTGTTCCAGAGGATCCTCCGACGAGCGAGGAGCCAGTACCGTTATCTATGAACACCTCAATCAAGGTGTGGTATCTGGAAAAATATCCGGATGATCCCAGTGGCGCATATTTGGAGGATATTACATTTCAGGAATTTACAGACGCGCTTCCTATGGGAAGCGATCTTTATGCCTACGTAGGCATTGATTCCAGTGATGTAAGGGAACGCCTATTTACACAGCTCGCGGAACTTTCCGGCCGCTCTTATGATGATGTTTTGCGTGTCTGGACGGATGCGCCAGCCCTTGAACCTGTGGCAGAGCATTTGGAGGAAGTAGCCATTGCGCCTGAAAACATGGTAACAGAAGAATCTGCAGCAGCAGATTCTACTTCCGTTGCGGCAGAAGAAAGCGTTGAAATCCCCGAACCTATTAAGGAAACACGTCCTGTTTATGAAGCCGAGGTAGTCGATCCAGAGATGATTAACGCCGCTGCGGCAGAAGAAAATTCTGAGACAAATTCCACTCCGATCATCGATGCGGAATTTACGGAGGTTGATCTCTCCAAACTTGATCTATCCGCTGATATGTCTACGACAGCGGGGAAAAGAGCCGTGTTTCAGAGAAATATGGCAGCCATTCAGATTGCCAATCACCTGGATCGCACGGGAAACCTCCCCAATGAGCAGGAACTGGAGGTCTTGAGATCCTATTCCGGCTTCGGAGGAATTTCAGAGGCGTTTGACGCACGCAATACGGCTTGGCACAATGAGTACGTACAGGCGAAGGAAATTATGACGGAGCCTGAATATTTGTCGGCGCGTGCATCCACCTTGGATGCCTTTTACACGCCGCCGGAAATTGTCCAGGCAATTTACACCGGCCTTGAAAGAGCAGGATTCAAAGAGGGGAACATACTTGACCCCTCAACCGGTACGGGGCGCTTTCTGCACCATATGCCGGAAGATATGAAGGAGCGCAGCCACAGAGTTGGTGTTGAGCTTGATACGCTGACGGCGAAGGTTGCCCGGTATGCGACGGATGGCGCAGCCATCCTGAACAATGGATTCGAGCGCACCAATTTCCCGCAGAATGCGTTTGATCTTGCGATTTCAAATGTTCCGTTTGGAAACTATATCATCACGGATTCCAATTACGATGGGAACTACTTTGTTCACGACTACTTTCTAAAAAAAATGATGGATCAAGTCCGGCCGGGCGGACTTGTTGTTGCGATCACAAGTCACGGAACAATGGACAAAAAGGATGATACGATCCGGAAAGCACTTGCCCAAAAAGGTGAGCTGCTCCGTGCTGTCCGTCTGCCGAACGAACTGTTCGCGGCTGCGGGCACGGATGTACTTTCGGATCTCCTGATTTTTCGGAAACGTGAAAAAGAACTGGCTCCGGACGCGGAGATGCCCGCTTGGGTAAACGCCGACTTGCAGGAGATCGTTTACTTTGACGGCGGTAAGCGCGTCGAGGACGGGTATCACCTGAATCGTTACTTTGTAGAGAACCCGACCGACATACTTGGAACACTCTCGGCACGAAACAGGGCATTTGGTGTAGAGCCTTACGTTGAAGGTGACGACCGTGGAATAAAGGCACTTGCGGATGAACTGAGCGCTGTTCTTTCTGGCATTCCGACCAATTCGTATCAGCCGCTTCCAGTTGCTCTCCCTGTTCCACAAGAGATTGAAAGGCCATCCAACAATCAGCCTTTCGGCTTTTACGAGCAGAATGGATCTCTCGTCTACTATACGACGCAGGGGAAAATCGAGGCAATGGGCTTCGACAAAAAGAATGAGCAAAAAATACGTTCGGCGATACGTATTCGCGATGTGATTCGTGAGATGTTTGATGCTGAGATGCATGGCTGCAGCGACACAGAGCTTGCTCAATTTCAAGCCAAACTGAATCAGCTGTATGAGGAGCATACGAAAAAATACGGGCGTATTCACCAAGATAAATCTTTCCGTCGTGTTTTCTCCATGGACGCATCCTATCCGATCCTGCTTTCATTGGAGATTACCGAGAATGATGAGTACATCGGACGGTCAGATGTTTTCTCCAAGCGCACCATCCATGCTTATTCAGCTCCGGATCACGCAGAGACACCGGGCGAAGCTCTGATGATCTCCATGCAGGAAAAAGGTCGTGTCGATATTCCGTATATGGCGAAACTGACGGGAATGTCTGCCGAAGATGTTGTGCGAGACTTGGAATATACCAGTATTTTCGAGGATATGGAGACAAATTCATATCTTCCGGCCGATGAATATCTGTCCGGGGATGTTCGCGCACGCATGGAGGCTTTGGAAAAACAGATCCAAAAGTGGCAGCAAGAGATGGAGGATGTTGTAAAAGAACAGGCATTTCCTGTACCGAAGGACTTTCCATATCGCCTGTCTGGGCATAACTTACCTCTTGAAAAAATGAGGCGCTGGAATGCCATTGGATTGCTTTCAGACGAAGATAAAAAAACACTGTTCCGGGGAGAAAACAGAGAGGCGTTTTACTATGTACTGAAACATTCCTCGGAGCAGTTCCAAAAAGAATATCTCCGCTTCTTGGAAGAGAATGCCTCGGAGGCGAGGGCTGCTCTGAACGATCCTCTGTTTTATTTGGAGTGCCTACGGAACAACGTCATGTTTGATTTCGATGTCAATGAAACACATCGCCTATTTTCAAAGACGCTTGTATCGTTGGGTCTGGATCATCAGGATCTTACAGAAGAAGCGACAGACATTAAAATGATTGGCTTCCTTTTTCAAACGTTTTCGGATTATCAGAGAGGTGCGCATCCAGAAGTATTGGAGCCGCAGCGATTGGTCGCGGCGCTTCAGGAACATCTGCGAACGTATGACGAGAAAATCGAAATAACGAGAAACAGCGATGATAATCCTCTGATTTCCTATCTGCGCGATGAAATTCAGCGGGCAAGAAGGAATCTGGAAGCTCTGGAAAAGGTAAAGCCGAAGGATCTGACCGCAGATGAGATCAAAATCAATTTAGGCGCAACGTGGATTCCGACGGAGGATATTGAACAATTTATTCGAGACGTACTGGAATATCGCGGGACAAATCGTCTTGTTCAGTATGCTGCCTCCACGGGAGAATGGAAGGTGGAGCATAACAGCGGCGACGCTTATCGCTCGAATCAGGTCAAGATGTATTCGACCTTTGGAACGAAAGATACAAACGCGTTGGCCATACTCGAGGCTGCACTCAATCACCGGCAGATTCGGATTCGTAATGATAAAGGGGTGGTGCTTGAGGAGGCATCTCTGCTTGTCTCGCAGAAGATGGATAACCTGCGGGATGAGTTCCTCAAATGGGTGTATCGGGATGAAGAACGCAAAATGCGACTGGTGAGCTACTACAACAGGCACTTCAACAATATCGTACCGCGCGAGTTTGATGGATCTCGGCTCACCTTTCCGGGGATGAATCCGGAGATAGAGCTGAAAAAACATCAAAAAGATGCTGTTGCACATACATTGTATGGTGGAAACACGCTCCTTGCCCATGTGGTCGGTGCTGGCAAAACTTTTGAAATGCAGGCCTCTGCAATGGAATCGAAGCGGATCGGGCTTTGCAAAAAATCGCTCATGATTATGCCAGGACACTTGACGGAACAATTTGGTGCGGAATTCTTGAGGCTTTATCCGAATGCGAAAATTCTGGTTGCGACACCCAAAGATTTCCAGAAAGATAAGCGTGCTGAGTTTTGTGCCAAAATTACGGGGCAAGATTGGGATGCCGTAGTTATGAGCTATGAACAGTTTGGGAAAATTCCGCTTTCATTGGAGCGGCAGGAACAGTTCCTAAAGCGCGAAATCCAAGAACTGACGGATTCTCTCGAAGCGCTGAAAATAGCGAGAGAGGGGAGAGGCTTCTCTGTGAAACAGATGGAGAAGCAAATCAAGAAGCTGACAAAGCAGTATGAGACCGTCATGGAGGCGTATCAAAGCCGTCAAGATGCGACAATTACATTTGAGCAGCTTGGAATTGACCGTCTGTACGTCGATGAAGCCCATTTTTACAAGAATCTGTCGTTTACGACAAAAATTCAGGGATTAAACGCCACAGGCGCAGAAAAATCGACAGATCTGCTCTCCAAAATTCAGTATCTGAATGAAATCACCAATGAGCGTGGCGTTGTTTTTGCGACCGGCACACCGCTCTCAAATTCCATGGCCGAACTTTATACCCTCCAGCGTTATCTGCGCCCAAGTCGCTTAGAGAAGCAAGGGCTGTATCATTTTGATGCCTGGGCGAGTGCGTTCGGTCAGGAAACCACAACAATGGAGATCGATCCGGCTGGAAAGGGATTTCGCGCCAAGACCCGCTTTGCACGGTTCAACAACATACCGGAGCTGATGAGTATGTTCAAGGAGTTTGCGGATGTGAGAACAGCCGAGAGCTTGAAGTTGCCTGTGCCGGAATATGACATCAACATCATAAAGGCAGAGGCCTCTCCTCTGCAGAAGGAGCTTGTTGATCGCCTTGCCGAACGCGCAAAACTCATCCGGCAGCGCAAGCCAATCCGACTGCGTGAGGATGCTGATGAATCCAGCGGAAAAGGCATGGATAATATGCTGGTCGTCGTCAAAGAAGGACAGTCTGCGGCACTGGATCCCCGCATTATTAATCCAAGTTATCCGGATAATCCAGACGGGAAGGTCAACCTGTGCGTCAACAATGTATATGACATATACAAGGAGACGATGGATAAGAAGTCAACGCAGGTGATTTTCTGTGATCAGTCTACGCCAAACGCAAAAGCTTCATTCACTGTTTATGGGGATATTCGGGATAAACTCATGGGAAAAGGTGTGCCGAAAGACCAGATCGCCTTCATCCATGATTATGATACACCAGAAAAGAAGGAGGCGCTTTTTACGCGTGTTCGGAAGGGCGAAGTGCGGATTCTTTTGGGATCCTCAGACAAACTCGGCGTTGGAACAAACATCCAGGATAAGTTGATCGCTTCGCATGATTTGGACTGCCCATGGAAGCCGAGCCAGATCGAGCAGCGGTTTGGACGTATCGTTCGTCGAGGAAACGAAAATGAGAAGGTCAAGGTCTTCCGTTATGTGACGGATGCGACCTTTGATTCGTATATGTGGCAGACGAACGAGACCAAGCAACGGTTTATCTCGCAGGTTATGACAAATCGGACGCCGGTGCGTGAAGCAGACGATGTGGACGAATTTACAATGACCTATGCGCAGCTGAAAGCCGCTTGCACAGGGAATCCTCTCTACAAGGAGCAGTTCGAGCTGCGCAGCGACCTGCAAAAACTCGGTGCAGAACGTGCGCAGTATTTGGAAGACCAATCTAGGCTGAACAATCGCCTGAATGTCGGACTTCCGGCGTATATCAAGACTGCCGAGGGATTCCTTCAGAATGTGCGGAAGGATATTGATACGTTGAATCAGAACGTAGATGATAAGTCACTCATTTTGGGCGGTGTAACATATAAGACCCCGAAGGAAATCGGAGAGGTGCTGGCCGATTGTGCGCGTGCGATTTATGATGGTAAACTCAAGGAAACGCCGCGCGGCCACTATCGTGGTATGAAAATCTCAATCGTGAAGAATGAGCAGCATAAGATCGATGTCATTATGTCCGGTATGACTACGACCAGCTTCCGTATTGGCGCTACTACTCCAGAGGAGAATGCGACGCGACTGGAAAATGCTCCGCGTACCGTTTTTGAGAAACTTCCATCGGCAGAAGCCGAAGTGAAGCGGCTGTCTCAAGAAGTCGAGGACTGCAAAGAGGGGCTTAGAAAGCCGTTTCCGAAGGAAGCTGAGTTTCAAGAAAAGACGCTGCGGTTTAACGAGGTCAATTTGCTGATTGAAGAACAGAACAAGGAGGAAGATCAATTGGTGACAAAAGATCTCGAGGCAAAGCAAGCAGAGGAAGTTGCTCGGTGAAAGGAGGAACATCATGTTGTCATGGATTCTTTGTATTGTTGTTGGTGTGGGTGTGGGGCTGTTTATCGCAGCCCTTGCCAAAAAAGACAAGGAAAAGGATTACACTGCGATTTTCACGCAGGAAAATCCGCGCCTAGAGCGGCATCTCGATAGGCTCTTTGATGGTGTCAAAAGTCGTTTTTCTCGGAGATAATGTGGTATAATGGCATGAGAAGGTAAAGGCAGAGAGGTGTGTGTATGGACAAATACAGCGAGATCCTTTCCGCATGGCAGAATTTGAAGATCCAAAACGCCGCTGAACTTGAGGCGGCGCTCAATGGATATGTCATCCAATTCGCATACCATTCCGGGAAAATCGAAAATCCGAATATCACATACAATGATACCCGCGAGATTTTTGACCGCGACGGCGTTACAAACTTTACGGGCGATGTCCGGACGATCTTCGAGATCCGCAACGCCAAAGATGCCAGTGATTTTGTTTTGGATGCCTTTGAATGCCGTGAACCCCTGTCACAGGAGTTTATCCTGCAGCTCCATTATCAGCTGACCAAAAACACCTACGATACCCGCAGGTGGCAGGTTGGAGAGCGGCCGGGCGCATTCAAGAAGCATGATTATGTCACCGGGCGATATGAGATTGGAAGCGCACCGGAGGATGTGGAAGGCGAGGTTTCTTCCTTACTCGAGGAGATTCGGCAAGCCGAGATTCGTACGGCTTCGCATATCTTTACGGCTGCTGCCTATTTCCACGCGAAGTTCGAGAACATTCATCCGTTCTCAGACGGTAATGGCCGCACGGGACGCATGGCCATGAATTATTTCCTGCTGCTGCACAACCATCCGCCGGTCGTGATTCATGAGGAGGATAAAAACCTCTATTATCAGTCGTTGGAAGCCTTTGATACACAGGAGGAGCTTGCGCCGTTCAAACTGTTTTTGAAAGCAGAGCTAGTCAAAACGTGGGATCATCCGCGTTTTTTGCGTCATGTCCGTGATGCGGTCGTCCGTTGATGGAGAATAGAATTATGCCCAACGAGAATTTACAAGATCTCTATGCGGCAGAACAGATGCCGCAGGAGATTCAGGAGAAGATAACGGCACTCGAATCCGCTGCGCAAACGATGCTGATTCCAAAGGCACAGAGCAATCTGCAAGACAGCATCGAACGAGCCTATAACGCGAGGGAGATCTCGGATGATACCCGCGCATATCTGAGCGAGCATTATCTCCATGATGCGTTTCTTCCGGAGCATCTCGCACAGCAGAAGATTGCTCTCTTTCACGGCTCGATGAATGCTGTCGGCTGGCCGCAGCTCTCGAAATGCCGTGAAGCAAACGATTTCGGAAAGTGTTTCTATTGCACGGAAGAAATAGAGTTGGCAAAAGAATGGTCTTGCCAGCAGGGAAAGGCAGGTGTTGTTTCTGGCTATATTCTCAAACTGGACGATCTGAGCATTGTCAACCTCAATTCGGAGCAGTATCATACGCTCAACTGGATCGGCACACTGCTCGAGCACCGGCACCCGAACAATCTGGATGATGACAGTGAATATGCACGGGATTACCTCATTCAGAACTTCGCCGTCGATCTGACAGCAGCAGACATCATCGTTGGCTATCGCGCCGACGATTCGTATTTCCAGTACGCAACAGATTTTTTACAGAACCGTATCAGTCTTGACAAGCTCAGCGAAGCGATGCGTCTTGGCAAGCTGGGTGAGCAGGTAGCCATCAAGTCCGAGCGAGCATTCAGGAGACTTGAGTTCAAACGAGCTTATCCGACGGCGCAGAAATACATTGGGCTTTATGTGCAGCGTGACACACGGGCACGGGAGACCTATCGGAATTCTCTCAGAGGGCAGATCCGCATCCCGAACAAACTCACCATTGAGCGCATCATCCAGGAGGGGATAAAGAATGATGACGAGATCTTACTCAGACCTGTATATCGAGGACGCACAAAAGAATCTTGGCAACATGTTTGATTATGCCGTTAATACCTGCCATATCCCCATTGGAGAGGCGGCGGCGTATTTCATGGATTCTGGCGTTGCTGATCAATTCGGCAAAGGGAATCCTCGTTATGTCGCCGGACGAACCGGCTGTGAGCTTCTGTGGGATTGCTTCTGGCTGCTTGATCTTGAACAGCCGCCCTATCCTCCGGCACTTTATGCGGAGAAATCCCCTGAGTATTGGGCAGGGTGGGCGCTCGCCTATTATCAGTGGCTGAAAAACGTCCCCTTCGAGACCATACTCGAGGCTGTACCGATGGAAAAAATCGTGCGCAGCTATTATCCGCTGCATGAAGCTGACATTCGGAAATTTGTCGAGGTTATGGATGAGTGGATCACTGAAAAGAACATCCACCCAACGCAAATACGACAGCAAGAAAAGCCTCGTACCATTGAATTTACACGTTGAACGAAAGAACCTGTCGAAAGACAGGCTCTTTTTTTGTCAAAAGAGAGGAATTTTCTAGGCTTATGCTCATATATACTTGGAAGAAAGCGTGGAAAGGAGAGTTTCTATTGGCATATATCAGATTTTTATTCATATACGTCGTCTCTTTGACGGTGCTGCTCCCACTGAGAGGCGAGGCTGCCGACCTATACAGCGTGATCTATTCCGATGCAAGCTATTACAATGGCAATCCTGTGGAATGTGACTGGATTGCGAATGCCGTGCTTTACGCATCAGCAAGCTACAACGTCGATCCGCTCCTCATTGCCGCCGTGATGGAGACGGAATCACACTTTTACATGGGTGCCGGAAGTCCCGCTGGTGCAATCGGTCTTATGCAGCTCATGCCGAATACGGCGGCCAGCATCGGCGTGAATCCGTACGATCCTCTGGGCAATATCATTGGCGGCACAATCTACCTGCGTACGCAGCTGGATAATTTTGGCAGCTGGGGCGAATATGGCGTGACCACAGCCGTCGCCGCTTATAATGCGGGACCGGAGGCGATCTATCAATACAGCGGCATTCCTCCTTATAGAGAGACGCGGGATTACGTTGTCAAAGTCCATCGGGCGTATATGAACCTATACAATATGTGCCAGTATTAGGAAAGAGGAGGCATATTTTATGGATTTGATACAAACGGCAGGATTCACGCTGTTGTGCTTCATTTTATGGAGTTTGCTCTATACATACTGCGCTCCTTCGGCCGGGAGACTGCGGATTTATGCAAAGCTTTTTCTCGTAGCCAATGTGCTGCTGCTGTTCATCTCGTTGAACCTGTATTTTTCGGCAAAGAACGCGATTGCAGTCAAGCAGCTCATCGAGAAATACAGCGTGGGATCCACGGTGGATCTGCTGAAAATCATGCACGAGGAGGGGCATACGGTCGAGATGCAGGAGAATCGTCTGTTCATCGATCGGGGAACGGATCATGAACGTATTTTCGTCTTGATGCGCGAGCCGTTCTTTTACATCATCGATCAGGCGAAGATGGTACAAATGACAAAAGAACTGCCAAATTAAGGTGAAAATGAAAAAACATCGGAATCCAAAGCCTTTTTTTTCGGTAGGATATACAGTAGGGGAGACTAGATTAAAGAAGGAGTGTGTTTGACCTATGAAATCCAAGAAAGCAGCTGTTGCTGTCGGCGTTGCATTCGGCATTGCCGCCTCTTTTCTCGCTATGATTCCGTCCAGTCACCGCTCAGAAGCGGCGATCGCGGTCATAGATCAGAAGAACATCGAGGAAGCGATCAAGACGGCAATCCAGACGGCGAAGATCCTGACCACACAGGAGAAGGAACTTGCTCTCATGATCCTCAATTCCAAGAAAATAGGACAGGCTGAGATTCAGAAAATCGTTGATTCGCAGCTTGGCCATCAAAAACAGATGCTGGATGAGAAGATGGGGCAAGAAGGTATTCTTGGAAAGGTGTTTGGCAGCGGTAAAGATGGTGCGAACGCCAATCCGCTTGATACTGCATGGCGTGAACGTCTCGGTGATCTCCAATCTATCATCAACGGCAATACTACTGTATACGATGGCATAATGAACGAGCGCCGTCGTCAGGAAACGCTTACGGCGACCTTTAAGGATGCAGCACAATCGGCACAAAATACACAGAAGACCAACATGGACATCGCCAAGGCTACGCAGCAGGCTCTCGAAAACTCTAATAAGGCAGAGGGAACCATGCAGGTTATGCAGTCCGGAAACGCAATCAACGCAAACAGCGTGATGGCGCTGCTCCAAATGACCAAGATGTATAGCAACGCCGTTGCAGCCGAGGCGGCACATTATCAGGCGGAGAACATTCGCCGAGCGACGGTTGAATCAAATGAACGTCGAGCTGCGCAACGCAATATCGCAGCAGGGCAAGCCGCACTTGACAGTATCAACTCAAGAAAATGACGGGAGCATGAATGATGAATCGAAGAATCCAGGCGTTGTATTCTCATATACCGCTCGGTATGGCGCTCATGTTGGTTGTTTTCCTGTTGGCCGACAGCTCTACTGCGCTTGCAGCAGGGTTCAGCTCAGATATTGGATTGAAAGCCGGAGACGGCTCCTTTCAAAACAATCTCACGAGCATAACCAATGGCATGTTTGCGGTCGCACGAATCATATCGACCATCATGATTGCCCTTGCCGGGCTCATGATCGCGTTCAATGTCGAGTCCGCGAATAAGACGACGTGGAATATTATCCTCGGAATTGGTCTTGCCTTGAATTTTGGCACTGTGCTCATGAGCGCATACGGTGGCTACGTCGGTATGGGGGGAGATCAGGCAACATTCGAGTATAAAATGCATGTCGATGCGGACAAAGACAGTAAGTGGTATGACTTCCTGCAGCCCTTTACGCGGACATATATCGATTATACAAAATCCGGGGCTGTCGCCATTATGCCTGTTGCGGGGAAGCTGCTCATTGTATTAACAGCCATCTCTGCGTCCATCAAAATTTCGCTGGATCTTATCAGCGGCGACAAGATGAAATTCCTTGTTCAGACGCTCCTCGAGACAGGACTCTATCTTTTCCTTATCCTGAACTGGTATGGAAATGGAATTGATATCATGGGCAGCCTGTGCAACGGGTTTGAATCCATTGGTTATCATGCGGGAGGTTACACATCAGCCGATGGGGTTCGCGGTAATTCTCTCATTGAGAACGCTGTATCAATGTTTTCGACAGGGTACGGTGCAGCACAGGAATCGTTTTCGATCTGGTCGCCGATCTCCGGACTCTTTACAATTCTATGCCTTGTGATTATGTTCATCCTCCTGCTCTTAGCTGGAATGGAGCTTCTCATGGCGAAGATCGAGTTTTTCACCATGTCGATGATCACTATTCCGCTGATTCCGTTCGTTGCACTTCCGCAGACGAAATTTCTCTTTGAACGGGCTTTGGGGGCAATGTTCAATCTGGCTATCAAGGTTTCGATCATCGCTTTCCTCGCTGCCATGTCCAGTAAAATTCTTACGGACTACTGCAATGAGTTCAAAAAAATTGCGACGGACGGCAGTAACGGCGGTATTATCGGCAACATGCCGGTGCTCATTCAGATGGTCGTCGTGAGCTTTCTCCTCTATCTTCTCATCAAGAAGATCCCTGCACTCGTCCAGGGCCTTCTCAGCGGGTCCCCATCGCTCTCCAGCGCAAGCATGACGCAGACAGCAAAGAATGTGACATCGACCGCAGTGGCAACTGGCGCAGCTGCTGCATCTGGAGGTGCGAGCGTTGCCGCAAATATGGCGAAAGCGGCTTCGACAGGTTATAACATGGGCGGCGGCGGAATGGCCGGTGTTGCCCTCGGTGGTCTCGGTGCTGCAGGAAAAGCGGCGGGCATGATGGCGAGAGCGGCAGGTAAGGGGATCGAGAATTATACAGCGCCAGGAAAAGCGGTACAAGCTGGCAAAGAAGCTGCACAAAAACTATTTGGCAATGGGTAATAAAACAAAACTTCTCACCCCATTATGGAGTGAGAAGTTTTGTTTTATCTGGTGAAGGGTTCTCTTTTCGCCAATGAGGCGATAAGGGCATCATGTTCTTTTTTTAATTCATCATAGCGTTCCTTGAGTTCTGCATAGCGACCTTCAAGTTCATGCATCTGTGAGACATTTGCTTGATTCAAGTAGATTTCTTCAAGCATTGTGGTCAACATGGGAGCACTGGCTTTTACAGTACGATCTAAATTTGTAATGGATGAATCACCTATTGATCCACGAAGTAAATCCATACCAAAGTCATTTATAGCAAACTCTTTGTTTATAAAGTTTCCTATTTCATTTATTCGTTCTGCCCTTCGCGCAGAACGGGCTGCTTCATTTCGTTCTTTCCGTGCATCGTTTAGTTGTTTTAAGCTGGATAAGATCCCCATAACAATCACTCTCCTTATCGTGTTAGGACAGTCCTCTACTGATCTCTGACCTTCTCGAGCATATGAATACGCTCATGTATGCTCTGTGCTATCTCCTCCGAGCGACCGCCCTGCAGGTTTTTGTTTCCGTCCAGAATCTCTTTTGCTCGTGTAGAAACAGCTTTCAGTGCCGAAAAGTCAATACCGGAGAAGTCTCGGACGAGTTTGATCTGCGTTCTGTGCTTATTCCGAAAAGTCTTTGCCTTATCGAAATGCTTCGGGATATGCGCCATGTCATACCAGAGGCTGTTGCCATTATCGAAGATCGGCGCAGGACACTCAATCTCCAAGGTGCTGACATTGCGAATGAATCCGAAGTTGCCCCAATGCCGATCTACATTCATGATGAGGAAGTCAAGGCAGAGCATTTGCTGAACGAACTTCTCACCGTCATGAATCCGATAATGTTCCATCGCGCATCTGAGCTGTTCCTCTTTTGGTGTACCTTCCTCGAAACACAAGGACTTGCAAAGGTAGTAAGCAGATACATACTCATGATTCTCGTCGATGAAGTTCCTGCATCTGCTGTAATACCTGTGATCGTCCTCCGCAAGCGTATATTCCACATAGGGAACAGACATACAGGCGAGGACAAGTGATCCGATGACCTCGTTGAACGGCTCTTGAACAAACGGCGGTGTTCCGGTCTTCATCAGATACCGAACACCATCCTCAATGATCCATTTTTTCTGGATGAGACCATCGGACGTGTTGTCCGGCGAGTTCATATCCAGATCGCCGTTGAAACGATTGTCGATGAGGAATTCGCCCATGTCCGTAGAGAAGGCATTCGTAAAGAAATTGATGTCCTTCCATGCGATGTCTGCATGGAGCGGTTTGATCCAATATTGATCAGAGAGACTGAGGCCAAAGGATTTGTTGATGATCTCTGTCATCGCCGAGACTTGAAGCTCCTGCAGCCGCTCGCGCAGCTGCCGCCGCGAGGCGGGAATGCTGCGGCCATTCCACCACTGTGTAAAATTCTCCCCGAGCAGTACCCAATCATCGTTGTAGATGGAGATCGGCATCGGTTCTGCATTGTGAATTTCAAGAATCTCTTTGACGTAGCTGGTCTTGATGTCAATATCCAGCGACATGAGTGGCGTGTTTTTATTCATGAGCGTAATCTTCATGATAACACGTCCTTTTCCTGCGTATAGAGCGGCTCATAGGCTGTGAGGATATTCTCAACCAATCGGTTGAGATTCACACCGGTTTGTACTGCGTGGATTGCCAGTGCTCGATGTAGTGCAGGGGGGATACGGATGTTGAAGCTGCCCTTATACGGGGTTTCTGGGGCAACGTGGTTGATCCTGCATTGTTCAAGATACTGATCGATCGCTTGATGGAAGTTTTCGACCAGCTTATCAGCACTGACCGCATGATAGGTGACTTTTTCCTGTATACCGAGAACACGTCCGTAGAGAACACCGTCTGTCTCCGAGATCTCTAAAGAGCCAATGTATTCCTTATATCGTAGAATATTCTTCATCGTCCACCTCCATCCTTTTTTATTTTACAAAATTCTCTCGGAATATGCAACTATATTCAGTTGCTTTTTCTGGATGAAAAATGATAGGAATTTTAAGCAGACATTTCGCGGTAGGATAAGAGCATATAATTACGAGAGGATTGCAGACATGAGATCAAAGTACCTTTTGTTGCTGTTGATGATGTTGTTTTTACAAGGATACGCATCGATGGCGCATGCCTCCAGCCTTATGATGATGGATGCACCATTACATGGACATGAAATCACTGTAACCAGTCCTTTTAATCCGCGTCGCGTGCATCCCATCACTGGTAAAGTACAACCACATAATGGCATAGACATAGGCGCTGATGCACATGAGCCAATTTATGCCGTAGCAGATGGAATTGTCATTCTTGCACATTGTGACCCTAGTTTCGATGGCTTTGTTGTCTTACAGCATACAGCGCCGGATGGAAGTAAATTTGAGACATGGTATGGTGATTTGCATCCGAATGATGGGTTTCTTCCTGCCCGTGCAATTATGACCAGCGTAGAAAATCGTGTGCGGCGAGGCCAGCTGATTGGGTATGCGGGACCGGAAGAAAAAACCAAAGTATCAAATGGTCCTCATCTGCATTTTGAGGTGCGTATCAATGATACGCCCATAAGTCCAGCACTATATCATCCTTATGCGCCTTGGCTTCCGGCAAATGCGACAGCAGAAGGGCTTGACATGAGCCATAAAAGCAAGGGAATGGTCTGGGATGCTGCGTTTGCGTTCATGGATCCCGTAAAGAAAGCCGTTGATACCGTCGCATTAGCCTGTACGAAAGCCGTGGATCTTCTCAAAGGCATCATCAAGTATACGATTGCGATATTGATGACCATAGATCTTGCAATAACATATATCCTGCTCTCTGTGGATCGTGACAAAGGACAGGATCCGAATTTCAGCATATTCAAGCTGTTGGCACTCAAAATACTGCTGTATCTGCTGCTCTTTTACATCATTACCTCATGGGGTGCATTTGTCATCAACGCATCGAGAGATCTTTTTGTCAGTTTTGGTGCATCAACCAGCGGTCTTGATATAACGCAAGCGAAACAAATGCTGGTGGATCCAACCTCACTTGTCACAAAAGGCGCACAGATTATTGAACCGATCTTTACAGTGCTGAATGAGACAGATGCAGGAGGTCTTGACTGGTTGTCTAAGATCGTTTCCGGAGCTATTGCGGGCATATTTCTCATCATCATTTTTGGTTCGTTCTTACTCTTTTCCTTTGAGATTATCATGGCATATCTCGAGTTCTATCTCGTTGCCGTATTTGGTTTGGCCAACTTTATGTTTGCTGGTGTCAAATGGTCGCGGCGTTTTGCAGAAAATGGGATGAATGGAATTTTCAGCGCATCAATCAAATTGTTCTTCTTTTGTTTCTTTGCGGCCATGCTGCAATCCGTCATGACAACGATGGTTGTGGATGATCTGATCCGGGTAAAAACAGTGCCGATTCATGAGGCCGTAGGGAATCCCAATGGTAACTTTGGCGGCCGAGAGGGAATTGATCTAGTTGTCGAGGCGATCCGGCGCGTAGAGACCGGCGGTCAGAATCATCCATTCCAAACACCGTCGCAGGATGGCTGGGGGTATGGCGCATATCAGATCAGCTATGAATACTGGGATGTATGGTGTCGGCGTGCCGGTTTTGAGCCGCCGCCGATGCCGTGGAGTGATGATTCTGAGGCATGGTCTAGTCCCGGTTATCAGTCCAAACCGTACAGCGGATCGTGGGAAGATAAATTTCCTCCGGCAACAACTCCGTGGCCGGAGAATGTTCAGACGGCCGTTGCAAAACATCATCTGCTTGAACTGTATGACGCAAACGGCAGCTGGGAAAAGGCTGCTGGAGCATGGAACGGTGATCGCAGCGGCGGTTACTGGCGAAAAGTAGTTACGGCCTCGGATTCGATTCAAAAAACACAGCATACACTCCAGATCGTTATTCTGCTCAAGCTCGCCATGATCTGTATCTTGTTTGTGTTCATGGGGGATAAGCTGTCACAGCTGATTATCAAGCAGTTCGGTATAAGCAATGGCTTCAAGTTCTTGCCGGGTACATAAGAAAGGGGAGTTTTTATGAAACGCTTTTCCAATACGTCCCAAAAAACAGTAGTGGCCTTGTGTGTTCTTTCTTTTGGCATCTCCGCGCCATCGCTTAACGTCGCTTACGCATGGTCGATTCCAGGTGTCACACGTCCTTTTGATCCTCCGAATTATTACAGCCCAACCAGTATTTCGTGGGCAGACAGTGCGCCATCTCCATTCGCCTTGAAAGATCTGGCTGCGCAAGGTGGGATGGTATACGACTACACCCGTCATATCAAGAGCATTCTCTATGGCACAAAGTTTGCTGCATGGTTGGAGAAACTATTGGCAAAACTGGGCATTGAGGAGACACAAGCAAGGCAGCTATCCGATGAACAGAAGCGGCAGGGAATACGAGAGATTAAGGATCTGCAAACTTCTATACAGCAGAATCAAACGAAAATTGACTTGAATCCGTCGGCTTTTGACCGAAAATATGATGATGGTGTTCCAGGTAAAGACCTTGACTATAAAGAAGTTACCCGTTTTTTGTCAGATACCTTTGAGACGGCAACACAGCATACTGTCAATCGCTATCGTAACATGGATAGCATCATGGAAGCATTGCAAACAGCAATGCATAACTCCAATAACGCCGTGGGTGAAACACAGGCACTACAATCCGCAGTGGCTATTGAGGCAATCAAGCAAGCTGCGATCGCTGATCTGAGCAGCGCGATAAGCGATCAGATACAGATACGCAATGTTCGACATATGCGAGAGGCCGCTGATACACAGCAGCAAGCAGAGCAACAGCTGAACGGAACGTATCATATCTTAAACCCGGGCGATCCGAATGATCTGGTTATGCTCCAATCTTACGAGGCCGATACAGGCTATCAGTCCTATAAATCAAAGCCAATGCCCGATTTTTAAGGCATTTTCGATGATTGCTAAATCATAGGATTTCAGAGGGCATATGTTTCGCTATACTGATAAAAAGGAGGCGATGATATGCCCGATGAAGCAAGTAATGTAGTTCAGCTGGATAAAAACATTCAGTACGATCTTCGGCATGATACGCTGCGGATTGAACGACAGTATCTTCATTGCGTTCAGGTCGTTTTACGGAGCGATTTTCCGGGCGAGATGGAACGCCCACAGGCAAAGACTGCGTTTATCGGCGGTGCTGCCATGGAACTGGATCTTCGTCCCGAAGGAAATAAGGCGATCCTCCGTACCGCACAGGGGGAGAAAGCGATCTCCATTATTGGCAGTAAGACTGAACCAAACCGCACGCTGATCGGGAAAAAGAGAAACATAATTGAAATTGGGGAAATTCTTTCAAACCACTTGGCGGGCAAGGAGGCTTTGCTGACATTCCTTCGGTCTCCGCCGCAGGAGAAAGATTCGCTCATCGTTTCCTATTTGGACGGGATCGTACACCAAATTGCACAGGAAGCCAACCTTCTTCCACCGGAGCCGAACTTTGTGGAAGAAATGAAGATGCTCCAGCAACGGGAGGATTTCGCCTACGGAAAGGATTATACAAACCTGTATGATCCTGTTATATATGCACCACAAATGCGTGAGCAAAGGAGGAGCACCATGAAAAGTAAATGGTTTGTATCAAGCAATCCAATCGCCGGTGTTATGAAGTATCAGGCGCAGCGTAAAAAAGACGTAAACGCCGTTGATTCCAGCGAGAATCGTGAAGCATCGGGCCAATGGTACACCGACAAGGAGGAAGCACAGGCAATCGTTGACAAGTTGAACGCAGAGGAGCAGATCAAAGAAGCTGGCAAAGACGCACCACAGGAAACGCAAGCGCAAAAGGAAAAGAAAACGACACAAGAATTAGTCAAAGAGGCAAGCAATGCGTTCAACGAACTCATGGAAAAGGCGCATGCAGATGGTAAAGCTGTTTGGCAGATGAGCAGTGAAGATCGGAGCGGGCTTCGCGCCCCTGTTCTTGTATATAAGGACAAAGAGGGCAATGATAAGTCGTTCTATCCCCCAGTTGCCAATATGCTCCCTGCTGTCCAGCATCAGCTGGAAATTGGCAGCAAAGACCCTCGCTGGATTCCTGCAAAGGAGGCGGGCGCAAATCCGGATATTGCCATTCGCAAAGGGGCAAAAGCCGTCACCTTTATTCTGTTCACGAAGGATCAGAAACCGTATACAAAGAAGTTCTTCAATATGGCAGACGTATCGGGCAAAGGTGTTCCTGCGCTCTCTCCTGCGCCGGAGCTGCGACGCGACGTATATCTGCATGATATGATTGACTATCTTGCGCGTCGGACAGAGCGCGGCACGTTCAAAGACGGAAATTACTTCATGATGTTTATGGATGCGAAGGAAGCGACTAACAAGAGCTATCAGGCAAAAAAAGAAGTCTATGACTTCTCAAACCTGGACTACGAAACCTACATGAAGGCTCGTCTTGAAGCGCAGCGGCGTTTGGATGTCATCTTGAAGACAGATATTCAGACACCTATACCGGAGAAAGACTATGAAAAGGCGTTTATTCAGCTGCTTGCAAAGGAAATTCGCCAGCAATCGACGACGAACTATGTGATTCGCGCGGCAAGAAAGGCGTTGAGTGAATTGAAGTGGCAGGAGAGCCACGTCAAGGCTGCAATCAAAGCCTTTGTACCACAGGCAGCCTTTGATAACTTGGCTCGCAGCGGCAAAGCTCCATCCAACACCTTGCTGATTGTGGCAGTGAAGGGCCTTGAACCCCAGAAGACACAGGAACAGGCGGCTGCACGCTGAAAGGAGATGAGTTCATGTCACCGATGACAGATGAAGAAATCTACGCTGTGGTCTGTGGAGATATTGACGATCTTCCGATCGATGATGATCTGCCGGAAGATTAAAACGGCCAGGAAAAGCGAAAGAGCCTGCATAATGCGGGCTTTTTCTATCGCGCTATGTAGTTCATAGGGGGCGGGCATTGGAATACGTTGTCACGAATGAAACACTTGATCTGTGTAGCAGTGAAGCATATATGCTCATGACCTGTCTCACAAAACGCGGCATTGCGGCAAAGATGTACTATACCGTCAGTTGTCGGCAAGGAAGCGAAAAGGCATATTCTTTTTCTTATATCAGGAATCTCTCTTTTTGGGATGAGTTCTCTGTACGGGCTGTGCGGTTCATGTTTTTAGAGCTGCTGCAAGATGTTGGTACAGACTTTATTTTCGACAAGCAGCGTCTTGACCCGCAGGAAAAAGAGATCCTTCATGTTGTGGGCTATCCTGTCATTGAAGATGCAGTTATGGACATATTGTGTGATGCCTATGGCACACGCACGATGATCTCGCATATGATGCTTGATATGCGTATGAATGGAGCAGACCATAGGGACGATCAGGAAAAAGCGATGAACCATCTTATCGCGCTTTCCGAGGAGTTTAATCGCATTGGCCATGTGATCTCTTATCGCGTCACGCCAACTGCACCACAGTCTGCGAGAGCTTGTTATCGTAATGTGTTGCAAGGCTTTGAAGCTCTGCGCGAACGTGAGATGAAATCTTATATTTCTGAACTAGATTCTAAAGCGGCCGATATGCCGTTCTCGCTTTCGTGGCTCAAGCCTATTCATGATGCGCTGGATCGGACAGAGGATGCGCTTCACAGACGATTATCAAACATCTCAGATACAGACATGTAGAAAGCTAGGTGAAAATTTCATCTGGCTTTTTCCTTTTGCACAAAAGACAAGAAATATCACACGATTGAGGAATTATACTGTTATTGTGCAGAATAATATTCTCAAAGGAGTGCGTCATATGGTGCAGCCTTCGCTCAATCTTGTGCATATTGAACTTCGAATGAAGAATGGATTCGGGAGACCGTATAAATTTCAGACTTTCGGAGAGGCAAACCAATTCTTGTATAACTACAATGCACAAGCTGAGAGCGCGGCATATGAACACATCACCTATCGTGTTATGTGGGAAGATAATCATAGCTTCTCTGATATATTGATGCTCCCTTTTAATCGGGGTGAGGGGCTGCTGCTGCAAAACATCATTCGTGATATTCTGTATGATCGTCTATATCTGGTCTTTCCCTCCGGCTCCCTTCAATGGCTGGGCGAGTATTTTCTTTGTACGCGCCCTGACCATCAGGAGTATGACACACTCCTTTCGCGCGGAGAGGGATTTGACCACGAACATTACAAGCGCACTCTTTCCACAGCAAAGAGATATATGGAAGGACTGTATAAAACCTATCCGGGACTACGCTGCATATACAAAAGAGCGCAGAGATTTTCAGCTTTTTCTGGAAATCTCCCATATCGTTCCATGAAATTCAAGAGATACCTCCTAGATGTGGCCAAGAAATACGTTCGTATGGCTCTTGATATGTGTTTTTTAGGGCGTGGACGAATGGCCAGAGAGTACATACATAAGCTTTCTCTGCTTTCTCAAGAGGTATATGCGGAACGCTTGGTTCAGGACGAGCGCTTTACCAAGCAAGGGGCGATTCTCTATGGGATATTCCTTGGAGAAAATCGAGCGGGCAAGGCTTTGTCCGAAGCCGAGTTGATCGATTTTTCATGCCGAATAAATGCAGTAAGATCGACCAGCTCATATCATCAATCCACGTCGTATGCAAGGGGGCTCTTTTATCTTGTTTATTCCGAGGTCTTTGATCGTATGCTGCAGGAGGAAAAAATTTCCCATATCTACGACCAGACTTCGGTAGAAGTTGCTCGTAGGCTTATATCGAACAACACGCCTGTTTGCAGTGTGATTGAACTCATAAATCGATACGATCCGTTTGCTGTTGGCCGTCCGAATTATGGGAAAGACATCTTCCAAAAGATTTATCCGGACGTTGTTATTAAACCATCTATCGCCGTGCAGGAATCCTTATGACGCAGTTATGAACTGCTTCATTTGCTGTTATGAGGTTTTTCCTAAAACATACGCATAAACTTCATAATCCTTCTTGACATCTTTATGAACGGGATGTATATTTACGGTATACGAAATAATTAGTGTATTATATACCAATTATTTCGTATACCGATTTTTGTGAGATGTGATTGTCTATGACAACAAAGGAGGATTTTCTATGCAGTTCATGGTGGCAAACGACAACGGGAATTCTGAGCAGGAACTGGTTATCAACGGGAAGAGGATCAGCTCGCCGAATGTCTTTGCGCGTGTCGGGAAACTCACGAACTTAGACGAGCTCAATCCGGAGTACATTCTGAAAAACATCCATGATAATCTCATTGTCTCAGTGGATGGTGCTCTTTACTATGTTGGGGCGTATGCAATGAGCAGCGGTCAGCGCTGCCGATCAATCACTGTTGGCGTCGATAACGACAAGGTGTCCAGCGATATTGTCTACGTGAACACGCTTGCACATATCGCAGGGGAGGTCGTTGCGACCGCATTCAAGGAAAAGGGACAGTTGCCGGAGGAAGGCGAGGCTCTCAAAGCACGTATCGATATGGCGACGGCGATCCCCGTATCTTACTACACCAAAGCAAAAGCCGCAGAATTTGCGGAAAAGTTCATGCGCAAACAGCATACCGTTACAGTATATGTAGGAGCAAGGGAATACGTAGTATTTCTTCACTTTGACTTCGTGAAAGCCATTCCGGAAGGTGTCACAGCTGCGCATGCTTTCATGGATCGGCCGGAGCTGATTCACCAGGTCAAAAACCTTTCGGTCAAGAAATTTGAGACCTTGCGTATTTTGCACATCGCGATCGGCGAGGGAACGACGGAGTTTCCAATCACCACAGGCATTGCCTTTAAGCCGGATTTCATCACAGGAACATTCAACGGCAATGGACATGCGATTGCCAGAGTGCTGGAGACCTTCAAAAAGGACTTCGGGCTTCAAAGCGTGACCCGTCAGGACTTCTCTCGGTATGTGCGTGATGCTGGCCATAAGTATCACGACGCAGCCATGTCATATTTTATGCCGGCACTCGAAGACGAAGCCGAGGATATTTTGAATATGGCCGAGCAGGTTCTTTCAAGAGCGAACAATGAGGTAGATATTGTGGCCGTATATGGAGGCGGCTCAATCCTCATGCGTGAGGCATTGGAGAAACGACTCTCTGTGTTCTGCAAGAGGGCAAAGATTCGGCTCGTTTACATTAATGATCCAGAGGATGCCGTGTTTATCGAAGCTGATGGGCTCAACGCATTCCTGAGCAGCAAGTTGTTTCAGGTTCTCAAGGACA
>ERZ773054.172-NODE-172-length-51589-cov-7.822952_pt1 | contig 51589 bp, 39 predicted proteins | sample MGYA00580630_ERZ773054 | MGnify/ENA primary metagenome ERZ773054 (study PRJEB29015, sample SAMEA2737994) | human oral metagenome | biome: human oral; feature: human-associated habitat; material: dental | place: China | collected 2115 ... | reverse complement strand
TGATACGAGACTTCGTTTCTTTTTGTGTGAGAATTTACGGTAAGAGAAGAAGTAAGAGAGTAACTGAGAAGATAATAGAGGAATTAAAAGAAGGTGGTAGATGATTTTAGCGGAACGACATGTTGTAAAAGTAGGTACTGTCGAGTTTAAGGAATATGATGCTATATGTTTTCTGTCTAAGAATATGTATAATAGTGCATTATATGCCCTGCGGAAACATTTCTTTGAAACTAAAACACTAAAACATAAATTTCAGCTTAGCAAAGAGTTTCAGGAGCAAAACCAGGTTGACTATCGTGCTATGTTTGTAAGGTCCGCACAGCAAATTATTGGTATTGCTCATCAATCAATGAAGTCTTTCTTTGCACTTATCAAAGCTAAAAAATCAGGTTCTTATGATAAACCTGTAAAACTACCTAAGTACTTGTCAAAAAATGGACGTCAGGTAGTGATTTATGATAATAAAGCATTTTATGAAAAGGACTTTAAAGAAGGATATATCAGAGTTGCACAGACACAATCACGTATTCCTACTAAAATCAAAAACATTAAATCTATACAACAAATACGCCTTGTACCTAAAGGTAATCATGTGGTAGTAGAAGTGTTATATAAAGTAACGGATACGCCTTTAAAAGAAGATAATAGACGTTATGCAGCTATTGACTTAGGTGTTAACAATTTGGCAACGGTTGTTTCTAATGTTGACAGCCCTAAGATTATTAACGGTAGACCTTTAAAGTCTATCAATCAATACTACAATAAACAAAAGGCAAAGTTACAAGCTAAAATGGATAAGGCGTATGGAACATCGAAAAGAAAACAAACCCGTAGGGAACAGTCCTTGACTTTCAAGAGAAACAATAAAGTGAATGATTATCTGCACAAGACGAGTCGAAAGATAGTGAATTTCTTAGTTTCCAACAATATTAACACTTTGTTTATAGGTAAGAACAAAGAGTGGAAACAAAACATTAATATAGGCAAACGCAATAATCAGAACTTTGTGAACATTCCTTTTTATAAGCTCGTACAAATGTTACTGTACAAGTGTGCTTTGGAAGGAATAACAGTTAAGGAAATAGAAGAAAGTTATACTTCTAAATGCAGTTTCTTAGATGATGAAGAAATAAGCAAACATGAGGAGTATAAGGGGAAACGCATCAAGCGTGGGCTATTTAAAACCGCAGGAGGAAACATCATCAACGCTGATGTCAACGGTGGTTTGAATATATTGAGAAAAGCAGTTGGGAAGTTTGATTACGACCCAATAGAGGTGTGTAGTACGCCCGTAGTGTGGACAGTAGGTTTTCAAAGGCTCACTGCCTGACGCTATAAAACTAATGACGCGTTTTGACGCGATTTTTAATAACTATTAACTTTTTAAATTTTTTATTATGTCACAAAAAGAAAAATTAAACGAACTATTAGAAACTGTGGAAACAACACTTAACACAGTAAAAGAAGACGCTGTAAAATTTGTTGAGAAAAACAATGCTTCAGCAGGAACGAGAGTAAGAACAGGTTCAATGGCAATTATTAAACTGTTGAAAGAAGTTCGCACCCTCGTGAGTGAGATTAAGACCAAATAATACTGACGTATTATTCTTAACCATCGAGAGGAACATTCTTCTTGGTGGTTTTTATTTTTTAATTAAAAATTAAATTTTTGTTAATTTTATTTGGTTAATTAAAATATTATTCTTACATTTGCACCTATGAAAATGAACAAAGCATACAATTTTAGATTATACCCTAACAAAGAGGACCAAATTTTACTTAGTAAACACTTTGGTTCTGTTAGGTTTATCTATAATACTATGCTAAAGTTTAGAAAATTTTTCTATGAAAAGTTTGGTGAAAATCCTTCCAGTAGGGAACTTAGTTACGCTTTGACTCACCTAAAGAAACTAGAGGAGTATTCTTGGTTAAACGAAGTTAATGCTCAAACTTTACAAGCTGTACTTAAAGATTTAGATAGAGCTTTTAAGAATTTCTTTGAAGGTAGAGCAGGTTTTCCCAAATTTAAATCTAAGAAGACTAACAAGTTTAGCTTCAGAGTACCTCAGAAAGTATCTATAGTTAATGGAAATAGACTAAAGATACATAAGTTTAAAAAGGGAATTAAAGTTAAACAACATAGAGAAATCATAGGTACAATTAAAAATGCTACCATTAAGTTAAATCCTTCAGGTAAATACTATGTTTCACTTATAGTTGAGTATGATAACCAAATACCAACTAAACCTAAAGTTGAACACAGTTCTGCGGTTGGAGTAGACTTAGGAATTAAAACTTATGCTACACTTTCAAACAAACTAAGTTATACCTATCCAATGTATTTGGAGAATAACTTAGTTAAACTTAAAGAGTTACAAACTAAATTCAGTAAATCTAAAAGTAAAAGAATTAGACTTAAAATAGCTAAACTACATGAGAAAATTGCCAATCAAAGGTTAGATTTTATACATAAGCTAACAAAAGAATTAACAATTAACTATAAAAGTGTAGCTATAGAAGACTTGGATATAAAAGGTATGCTCGAGGGTCACTCTGATTTATCGAGAAGAATATCTGATTGTTCTTGGTTTACTTTTAGACAACTTTTAACTTATAAATCTGAACTTTATGGATGTAACTTAATTGTTATACCAAGGTTTTATCCAAGTTCAAAAAGTTGTAGCAACTGTAGTTATATTAATGATAATTTAAAATTAACAGATAGAGAATGGTTATGTCCTAACTGTGGTTTAACCTTAGATAGAGACTATAACGCTTCTTTAAACATATTAAACAAAGGCTTGGGACGAGCCTGATAACCTTGAGTTATTTTGAAGCATCTATACTTTTAAGTTAGATGTAGTTCACAACGATTGGGTTTATAAATGGGCTCACAATGGTTGGAGAAAAGCAGATGGTGGAGAAGTTGCTCATCAAGACTTGTGGGAAAAGATAAACGAAATACGCCACGCTCACATAGTAGTAGAGTGGGTCAAGGGTCACGGGACCGATAAATGGAACAACTATGTTGATAAACTTACTCAAATCGGTCGTAAGAAAGACAAAAAGAAAGAAAAGAAGAAAAAGAAACAACTAAACAAAGACAACTTCTTCTTGTGGTTTATCAATAATTTAGATGAATTTGAAGAAGAAGACTTTGACACTATTATCAACCTTATTACAACTTATGAAGAAAAACAAGGAAAAGTCAGCAGGCAGGACATGGCTTTTAGACATTGAGGTCTATAACGATTTGTTCTTATGCTCGTGGCAGGATTTTCATAGTGAAGAGATAGTAGTTTGTGAAATCAGTCAGCGAAAAGACGACCGTGAGAAACTGTTTAAATCACTGAAAGAATTTAAAGGTTTCTTAGTAACTTTCAACGGACTTCATTACGATGAGGTAGTTTTATCTTACTTCATGAAGAATTGGAAACGGTTGAAAGATGAAAGTGTTCGTGATTTCTGTTACGACATTAAAGATTTCTCAGACATGTTAATTCAAGATGAAAATAGTTTTGAGAAAACAAAAGAGTATAAATGGTTTAAGAGACCTTGGAAATCAATAGATGTTTATACACTTGGGTGGAGTAAAGGTTTAAGAATTTCAAAACAAATAAGCTTGAAAGCCCTTGCTGTCCAATTAAGACATCCTGAGATACAGGAATTACCATTTGAAATAAACCATTACTTTGAAGATAAAGATGAAGAGATAGATGCTTTAATACACTATAATACAGTAAACGATATTGGTGTTTTAAGAAAGATATTTGTCGCTTTAGAAGAAGAGATAAAATTAAGAGGTTACATTTTAAAAACTTACGGTCTTGAATGTTGGAGTTTAGATGCTCCGAAAATTGTATCAGTGTATCTGTTAGATGTTTATTGTAGTGCTACCTTTCCATGGGACATATGGGAGGACGACCTTGATTGTGATAAGAAATATATGGAATATGTTAAGATGGTTCGTAACCAAAGATATGAACCTAAATCTTTTACAATAGGGGAACACTTACCTGAAGTACAATTTAAAACTAAACCATTTCAAGAGTTACTCGAAAGATTTAAAAAGAGTAGAGGTGGTTTCAAAGAAGACTTTCCTGTTGTCAAAAATGACACGGCTGTAATGCTCGCACCATCTGTTGGAGGTATTCATTCTGTAAACAATAATCAATATTTTGAAAGTAAGGATGGATGGGTTATTGTTGATGCGGATGTTGCGTCTTTGTATCCTACTTTATTTAAAGAATATGGTTTTCTTCGAGACGAATTGAAGGTGGTTCTTGACAAATATTGCGAAATTATTGACGACCGAATTGAAGCGAAACGAAACGGAGATAAAGTTAAAGATAAGTTTTTGAAATTGGTACTTAATAGCTTCTCAGGGCTCGTGGATAGTAATGTAACTTGGTTATATTCACCCGAAAAAATCCTCGCTTTAAGGGTAACAGGACAACTTATACAATTAAAATTCATAGAAGAACTTACAGAACTTCAAGGTGTGAAGGTATTGTTCACTAACACTGATGGTACTTTATGCATGATAAAAGAAGAGTTATTACCAAAATATTGTGAGATTGCTCAAAACATTGCTAAGGAATTTAGAATAGTTTGGGAATTTACTATAAATAAAAAGATAGTATTTTCAAATACTAATTCTTACATTTCTGTAATTGATGAATCTTTTATGTTAGATGATGATGCTAACATGATTAATCATAAAACAGGGCTTAATAAAATCAAGAGGAAAGGTTCTGTGTTTAGATATGGTAGCGATGTACCACTTGGAGATTCTACCAATGAGGAAGTTATCCCACGAGCGTTAGAGGCTTATTTAGTACACGGTATTTCGCCCGAAGAGTTTATTTCTAACCCTGAAAAAAATGGTTTAACGATATTTGATTTTTGTTGTGCTAAAAAAGTAAACAGAAACTTCGAGGTTTTCTTTGGTGAGGAAAAAGTGCAGAACATTAACCGCTATTACTTCTGTCGTAAAGGTGAATATCTGATGAAGAAACGAAAAAATTCATCAGAAAATAAACAACATTTACATAAAGGTAACCCTGTAATGTTGCTTAATAATTATGATGAGAATAAGCCGTTAAAAGATTATGATATTGATTTTAAATATTACATTGCTAAAACTAATAAGATAATACAAGAGGTTGAACATGATTTAAGAAACCCTTCTCTTTTTGGTTAAGTGAGGTTTTATTATTTTTATTATTCAAAAAGAAATCGTTAAATTTGTAATTCAAATAAGATTTAATGGCTGCGAAAAGTAAAAGTGCTAAATACTACGCCAGCAATCCTAAAGCTCGTGCTAAAAAGAAGGCTTATGATACAGAGTTTAATAAAAAACCTGAACAACGAGCGAAGCGTTCCGAACTTGTAACAGAGAGAAGAAAGCGTGGGATATATGGTAAAGGTGGTAAAGATGTAGCACATACAAGTAAAGGACTTGTTCTTAAAAGCCCTTCTGCAAATAGAGGTAGTAAAACTGATAGTGCAGGAGATAGAAGAAGTCGAGGTGGTAAAAAAAAGAAATAAATTAGGAAGAATCTTGTGAAAAAATTTGCAAGATTCTTTTTATTTTATTATCTTTGCAAACAAATAAAATAGTTAATGACAGAACAAGAGAAACTAAAGAAAGAGTATGAAGGTCTTGCTAAATTTTTAGGTTGGATTTACATACCTTTCGATGATTACCACCAGGAACATGTAGGTTGGTATTCAGAAGACCCCCGTTTAATAACAGCTCGTAAAGGAGTACAGAAGAATGGTAAACATATAAGTTTTGTTGCTCGCCACACATTAGCGTTAGATTTTCGTTATAATTACGATAGATTAATGCAAGTGTTTGAAGGGTTAAGTAAGAAGTATGGTTTAACACTTTCTTTCACAAAAGAAGGTTTATGGATAAACGATGGTGAAGACGATATATTCTTTGAGGGTAACGATACAAAAGAATGTTTATACGACGCTTGTTTGTCATTCTTAAAATTAATACGAAAAACGGAAAAGAAGAAAAAATGATTTTGAAGGATTTACATTGCTTGAGTGGAGAGGTTGATTTTCACCAGCCGTGTTTTACAGCGGATGACAAGTTTGAAATTACTCACAACAGAAATGGTTATACCATTAGACTGAATAGTAGTAATGAGAACAATCCTTATGTAAAACGATTCAAGGAGCTTGGTGAAAAGACTTCTGCTCTCACGAAAGAAGAACTTGAAAATTTATTAACAAGAATTTATAACAAATAAGATGAGTAAAAAACGAGAAAACGAAATCCATTTTGGAAAGGATGCTCGCCTTGCATTGAAACAAGGTGTAGATTTAGTTGCTAACGCTGTTAAAGTAACTTACGGTGCGAAAGGTCGTAATGTACTTATTTCTAATTCGAGTGGTTTTCCTCCACACATCACAAAAGATGGTGTAACTGTTGCAAAATCAGTAGAGGTAGATGACGCTCTTATTAGACAAGGTGCTTTACTAATTCAATCAGCATCAGAGAGTGCTAACCGTATTGCAGGTGATGGTAGTACATTAACAACAATTCTTACACAAGCCCTTGTGAATAATGGGTTTGAGTCAGTGGACAGACTTCGTAATGTCAACGTTACAGATGTTAAACGAGGTATGGATTACGCTAAAGAAGAGATTGTTAAAATTATTGAAGGGCACGCTGTTAAAGTAGAGAGTGTTGGAGAAATCAAAAATGTAGCAACAATTTCAGCAAACAACGACCCTGTTATCGGAGGGTATATAGCTGAAGCATTCGAGAAAGTTGGAAAACACGGCGTTGTATCATTTGACAATTCTGAAACTCATCAGTCGTATGTAGAGTTTGTAGATGGTTATCAGTTTGATAGAGGTTTGATTACACCGTATTTAATAACAGATGCTGAAAGACTAAGAAGTGTAATGGATAATCCTTACATTATTATTACAGACTATGTTATATCAAGTGCTTCTGTATTTGAAAACATTGTAAATAAAATCCTTGAAGCAAATCGTGAGAACAATGAAAATCGAGGGCTTGTAATTATCTGCGATGATATGGAGTTTCAATGTGTGCAGTTGTTCTTGAAAAACCACGCACAAGGTATTATTAAAGTTTGTGTGGTTAAAGCTCCTGAGTTTGGAGATAGAAGATACGATATGTTACAAGATATGTGTATTGTAACAGGTGCGACTTTCGTTAGTAAAGAAAAAGGTGATAGTTTTGAAACTCTTGAACTTGATGATTTAGGAGAAGCGACATCTGTGGTAGCAGACTTGGAAAATACCACTATCATCGGTGGTCAAGGTAGTGTGGAGGCTATTACGAAACGAGCAGAAGATATTAAAGCTCTTATGGATAACAAGAAAGGTTATGCTTTGGAAGTTTACGAGAAAAGACTTGGAAAACTTACAGGTGGAGCAGCAGTTATCAAACTTGGTGCAACATCGGAAGTAAACCTTAGAGAGATGAAAGACAGAGTGGAAGATGCAATCAGTGCTGTTAAGGCTTCTATAGAAGAAGGTGTGTTACCTGGTGGTGCTTCTTTCCTTTATAGAATTGGAGCTGGTATTTACAATCTTCAAGTTCCTGAAAATACAACATCTGTGGCATTTAAACTTGGTTTAGACATTGTTAAGAAATCACTTGTTGTTCCGTTCTTAACACTTCTTGAAAATGCAGGTTATATTATTGGAGAAGAGGTAAATGACCCTGTTGAGAATTTAAAAAACAATGATGACATTGGTTTTAATGTTCTAACAGGAGAATTTGTAAATATGTTTGAAGCAGGTATCATAGACCCTGCGAAAGTGATAAGATTGGCAACGGAAAATGCGATAGACACTGTTAGTACAATGTTATTAACTGAAGCAATTGTATTAGGAGCTGACGAGAGAGGTAAAAGTTTAAACAATTTTGATTTATAATATATGAAGAAGTTTATTGAAAACATTAGAGAGTTTCAGGCTAAATTAGCAGAAGTAGAAGAGGGTTCTTTAAAAAACCTATTTGGAGAAGAGTATGTAGAAAGAGTAAATCTTAGAAACAGACTTCTTACCGAAGAAACACAAGAATTAGAAAACGCTCTTTCTCGTAGAGATGATGTAGAAGTGTTAGACGCAGGTGTGGATAGTTTATACATCTTACTTGGAACAATGCACGAATACGGATTGCTCGACAAATTCGAAAAAGCGTGGGATTTAGTTCATGCTAATAACATGACTAAACTTGATGAGAATGGTAAAGTTGTTAAAAATGAATACGGTAAAGTTGTCAAACCAGCGAATTATAAACCTGTGGATTTGACTGTTCTATTTGAAAAGAAACAACCAGCCAAAGTAATCGTTGTGAAAATGATTGGTTGTGGTCCGTGTATGGAGATTGAAAAAGAATTACCTAATGTTAAAGGTTTACCTGTTGAACAGTTTATAGGCTATGAGAAACCTGAACTTATGCAGAAATATGGAGTTAAGAAGTTTCCTACGGTTATTATCGTTGACGAAAATGATGAAGCATTATTTACGAGACCTGGTTTCACAACGGCTGATAAGATAAACAAAAGAATAGATGAACTTAGAGGAGATACGAGCGTGGAATAAGCGTCTTAAAGATGCTTTTCCAGGAATCAGTTTCCAAGAAGATATACACAAATATACCATAGCAGGGCAAGAGGACAGACCTATAAAGTCTGTCTCTGCTCTTATGAAATACTTTTATGAAGAGTTTGACTCTGACACACTTGCTGAAAAATATGCTAAATCAAGGAAGTTAGACCCTGAAGATGTTAAATTAGCGTGGGCTGGTGAAGGTACTATTTCTACAACACATGGTACAAAAGTCCATTTATTTGGAGAAGATTATATCAAGTGGAAATGGTTGGGAGAGTTAGATGAACCACCTGTTGTATTCGATAAACAAAGTTTAGGTGTTAAACAATTTTTAGATAGTCTGCCATCTTACTTTGTACCTGTGGCTTCAGAGTTACAAATGTATCATCCTGAGCATTGGTATTGTGGAACAGCTGATATTATCTTCTATAATGAGAAGACAGGAAAGCTCTCAATTGGCGATTTCAAAGGTTTAGAGATAAACACTCCAATATTGACAACAGAAGGGTTTAAAAAGATGGGTGACATTGAAGTTGGTGACATGGTCTATGACCCTAATGGTTTTCCAACAAGGGTTAAGAACACTTCTAAAATTAAAAAGAAGAAGAGTTATAAAATCAAGTTTGATGATAACTCAGAAATCATTGCTGATTTTGAACACCGTTGGAAAGTTTTCAGATTAGCAAGCAGAAAAGAAGTGGAAAGTGTAGAAACAACTGAGGAAATTTATGAAAAGATTAAAACATTCACTAAAGGGAATCGTAAATCAGAACACATTGTTAAGGTGAGAAAAGCTAAACCTCTATCCAACATTCAAAAATTTCAACATCCTGAAAACATGGACTTTTGGGTATTGGGTTTATGGTTTGCTGATGGTAACAAGCACTATCCTACTATTTGTAAGGGTGATGAACGTATTTGGGAAGAAGTTGAAAGACGAGGTTTTCGTTTAAGTGTAAATCATAATCGTAAAGATGATAGACGATGTAGGGCTCACACCGTGTATGGTTTGTCAGATATGTTGAAACATTTTGGCTTAGTAAAAAATAAACATTTACCTGATAAACTATTAACCCATACAACTTTTGAAGAACGTTTAGAATTATTACAAGGTTTCATGGATGGTGACGGACACTATAACAAAGCGAGAAATCGTTATGTTATAGGAACCACGCAGTTGTGGATGGTGGACTTTTCGCTAAAGTTATTAAATTCTTTAGGTGTGAAAGCCACTCTTTTGAAATCTAATATGTTTTATAAAGGACAACCGTTAGTCAAATATGACATATGTTTCTCCACAGATGAGTTTTCACCTTTTTTGGTGAGAGTTGCTGATAATAAACCTTTACAAAAACCAACTAGTTCGTTTTTAAGAATAAACTCTATAGAGCCTGTTGGAGAATGTTTAACTAAATGTATAGAGGTGGAGAGTGATACTCATATGTTTTTATGTGGAAAGGAACTGATACCTACCCATAATACAAACAAAATAATAGAAGGTGATAAATACTCTGAAAAACCATTAAAATATATTGGTGAGAAGTATGGGTTGGATTCAAGTAATCTTTCGAAATATTCAGTTCAATTCAGTTTTTATCAATTGATGTTGCAAAATAAAGGGTTTGAGTTTGACACTCGAGTTTTAATACATCTTACAGATGATAAATTTGAAAAGAAACTTTATAAGACTTATCGAACACTCGATTTAACAGAAGATTTAGATAATTGGTTATTAACTAAAGAACATTTAAAATGAAAACATGGTTATTTATAGCAGCGTTGCTACTTTTAGCATACGGGATTTTCGAACCTTCTATTCGTAAAGACACTTCGAATAAGCGTTGGTTAGTATTTTTCAACCCTTTTACAAATAAAATGACGAAAATATTTTTGTATTAAGAATATTATTCGTATATTCGCAACATGGAAAACGAAAAGAAATTAGATTATAAGATTGAGGAACAACAATATGACTTCCTCAGTAAAGACATTACGAGACCTACAACATTCATTAGAAGGTTTCAACAAGGAAATAACCGTTTTTACTATACTGTAGACCCTGAAGGAAAGGTTAAACTTTATTCAAGTGGTACAACACTTATTAAAGATGGTTATGCAGAAGATAAGATTGCTCTTGAAACTTGGAGAAATAAACTTCGAGCAGAAGGTAAAGACCCAGGTAAAGAGTTAGAATACGCTGCCTCAAGAGGTACTTTAATGCACTTCTTATTAGGATACTATATTCAAGGAAAACCTATTAATCTTTCAGATTTAGATATTCTAATCAACGAGGAAGCACCCGAGCTTACAATGTTACCTTACTTTGGTGAAATCATGGCGAAGGATATAGAGTGGTTACAAAAAGCAATCTTAGCATTTGGACAATTTGTTGAAGATTACAATGTTAAACCTGTCGCTCTCGAACTTATCATGAAATCTGAAAAATACCAAGTAGCATCTCCAATTGATATGATTTGTAAAATGACTATTAAAGAAGAGGGTTATTTTGGCGAGGTTTATAAAACAGGAGAAAAGAAAGGACAACCTAAACTATCAAAGCAGGAAAGAGAAGTTTATGCAATTGTAGACTTTAAATCCACACAATCAGGTTTTTATGATTCTCATTATCTACAACTTCAATTATATAAAAGAATTGTGGCAGAGAATTATCCTGATTTGAAAATCGAAGGATTGTTCAATTGGTCACCTAAAGAATGGATAACAAGTCCTTCTTACAACTTAAAAGACCAAAGTGGCACAGATAGTTTACTCGGTAACCTTTGTGAAGTTATTTACGAACAAGGTAAGATAAAACATACTTGGAAAACACCAACTATTAAATTAGTTGAAGGTTCTGTAAGTATTGATAACTTCAAAACTGATGTTATAAAAAGAGTAAGTCTTGTTGAATTTTTAGAACAATTACATAAAAAATAATGGCTAAGGAAGTAGAATACAAACCGTTCACTTTCCGTTATCAATTAGAACCTTATAAAGGTAGAGACAGCCGTTTTACTTGTCCTCAATGTGGTAAGAAGAATACATTTGCAAGATATGTAGATGTTACTACGGGTGAGTATGCTGACGACGATTGTGGTAGATGTAACCGTGTTATACATTGTGGATATTTGAAGTATCCTAACACGGATGAAAAAAAAACAACAGTCGTTAAAACTAAAGAAGTAAAACCTGAATACCTACATTTAGTAGATAGGATAAACTTTGTTAATTCTAAATATGTAGTAGAGTCGATGAGAGATTACGAAGATAACAACTTTGTAAAATTCTTATTTAAATACTTTAATAAGGAAGATGTAATAAAAGTTATCAATTTATATAGAGTAGGAACAAGCGATAAGTGGGAAGGCTCGACAGTCTTTTGGCAGTTGGATGAAGAGTTTAATACTCGAACAGGTAAAATAATGTTGTATAATGAAGTAGATGGTAAAAGAGTTAAACAACCTTACAATCATATTACTTGGTTTCACACACCTGATAAAGGTATTTACAATGATTTCAACTTAGAACAATGTTTTTTCGGACAACATTTATTACAAGATAGCAATCGCACAAGACAGATTTGTGTAGTAGAGTCAGAGAAAACAGCAATTCTTGGATGTTTAGCACAACCTGATTGTATTTGGATAGCAACAGGTGGTATTCAGAACATCAATGAACAAAGAATGGAAGCATTACGAGGGCGGGAAGTTGTATTCTACCCTGACAAAGGAGATGCTTACTATGTATGGAAAGACAAAATCGAGCCTTTCTTAAGCCTTGGAAAGTTTAAAGTTTCTAATTACCTTAATAAGAAAACTGAATTACAAGAAGGTGACGATATTGGAGATTTAATTATTAATAAATTATTATAAACATGGGACAGAAGAAAATTTATGAACATTTACAGGAGTGGAAACAATCGAAACCACACCGAAGAGACAAAATTAACTTAACGATTTACAAAGATGGAAAACCGATTAACAGCAAAAGATAAAATTATCTTAGTAAATGTTGAACCTTTAAAAGACCAACAATCAGGGTTTAAGGTTCATGACGAGAGTAAACATCACAAGGCGACAGTATTTGCTGTCCCAAGTGATAGTAAACTACAAGTAGGGGAAACAGTGGTTCTTAGAGAAAAAGCTATTTCAGAAAAACTTGTATTTGAAGGAACAACTTATCATTTTGTACAAAATTTAGATATACTTTGTGGAATTAATGGAAAATAAAACAATAGACACAACAAAACATGCATATGATTTCGGTGTAAATATCGAAATCCCTGGAACATTATTTTTATCTCTTTTGAAAATAATGGATAAACTTGCTAAAGAACAGGTATCAGCACAATATAAGATTGATGTTCGTTCATTAAATCATACAGCATCGCCTGAAAACTTGATGCAAGTTATATCACCTGAAGGTGTTACATATTTTAACATTTTAGGAGATATGGAAATGTTACATGAGAAGAATATTCAAGAAGGTAAAACAATACCTCAAGAAGAATTTACAGAAAAACTTAAAAAGAAGATAGAGGGTGAAATTGAAGCTTCTCAAAAATTAGCAAAACAACCAAAGGTTGCTAAAACTGTAAAATTAGGTTCAAGAAACAATAAAAAGAAAAAATAACATGCTTACTGCTAAACAAGATAAGTGGGTAGTAAAGTGTATAGATAATACTATTAAAACATTAGATAACGAAAGTCAAAAAGAAGTTATCGAAGAATTAGAAAACATTAAAAAGAATTTCACAGAAGGTTCTGTAACACGATTAGAATTTAAAATGAGTCATGAAGACTTGAAAGAAATTGATGAGTGTTTAGAACAATTAGAGGAAATTAGTAAGTATTATTCTTCAGTCTTAGATATTCATATCACCCAAGAATACGATAAGATTAAAAAAGCGATGACTCCTTTACTTGAATATCTTGCCACTTTAAAAGATACAGTTAATAATGATGTTTCTTTTAATGAAGATTTACTTAAAAAAGAAATCAAGGCGGAGGTAATACAATTGTTATCCGAAGAAAAAGGAATATCTGTAACACAATCTGAAAAATTAGTTTATACTGACCCACGATATTCTAAAGAATTTAGAAGATTGAGAATTTACAACGACTATGCAAACATAACTAAAACTAAATATGATTTTTATCTAAGAGTTTTAACTAATGTAACACAGTCAGTTTCAACAGCATCGAAAGAAGCAGTAAATTCTCGTATGAGTGGTAACGCTTAGCGTTATGTTTTTCATCAATTAAAATAATTAATTTAAATTTGCAAAACCTCCTGTAAAAAGGAGGTTCTTTATACTATGGGAATATTTGATAAAAGAGTGGCGTTTAAACCGTTTGAGTACCCACGAGCAGCAGAATTTGTAGAAGTTATGCAAAGTTCTATTTGGAATGTGAACGAATTTAACTTTACACAAGATGTACAAGATTTTAACACGCGATTAACAGAACACGAGAAAGAAGTTGTAAGAAGATGTTTATTGGCGATTAGTCAAATTGAAGTATCCGTAAAAACATTTTGGGCGAAGTTATACGAACATTTCCCAAAAGCTGAATTTAATGAGTTGGGTACAATGATGGCTTACCAAGAATTGATACATGAACAAAGTTATAGTAAGTTGCTGGAAATCTTACACTTAAACGGAGATTTTGAACAAGTACTTCAAGTACCTGAAATTAAAGGAAGAGTGGAATACCTGCAAAAATATATGAAAGGTGCTTCTGATAATGCTAAACAAAATTACGCTTTAAATGTTGCTTTGTTCTCAGCGTTCATTGAAAACTGTTCTTTATTCAGTCAGTTTTTCATTATGAAGTCTATGAATTATCATAAAGGGTATTTTAAAGGTGTAGACAATGTAATATCTGCTACTTTCCTTGAAGAAGATTTACATGCGAATGTGGGAGCATGGATTATTGCTACGATTAGAGAGGAATATCCTGACTTCTTTGATGATGATTTCAGAAAGAAAATGATAAGAGCTTGTCACAAAGCTTACGACGCAGAATTAAATATTGTTCGTTGGATATTACAAGGACAAGATTTAGAATATGTGACATTTAATATGGTAGATAATTTCTTGAAGTATAGATTTAATAAGTCCATGGAAATGATGGGTTATGAGAAATTATTTGAAGTTGACGCGGAAGAACAAAAGAAATTCGAATGGTTTAATGCAGAAGTGGCTTTAGATAAACATGTGGATTTCTTTAATAAGAGACCTACCAACTACGCGAGAGACTTGGAAGATGTAACAGAAGATAGTATTTTTGGATAAAATGAGATATAGATGGTTTAATGAGGATGCAGAATCCTTTATGAGAAACAACGAAGCATACCTTCGTAATGATGAAAGTTTAGAACAAAGAGTAGAACAAATTGCAACTCGGGCATTTCGAGAAATCTACAAAAGTGAAGATTATTATAACAAGTTTATAGACTATATGTCTAAAGGTTATATTTCTTTATCGACACCTGTTTGGTCTAACTTCGGTAGAAAAGGACAATTAGCGATTAGTTGCTTTGGGTCTTACATTGAAGATTCTATGGAATCTATTTTAGGGACTGTCGCTGAAGTAGGAACAATGTCAAAGTATGGAGGTGGTACTTCCGCGTATGTAGGTAACCTTAGACCGAGAGGTGCTAAAATTTCAAAAGGTGGTACTTCCGATGGAGCTGTACATTTTTGTAAACTTTTTGAAAGTACCGTGAATGCTTGTAAGCAAGGTTCACAAAGGAGAGGTTCGATGTCTGTTACTTTACCTATTGAACATTTGGATATTAATGAGTTTATTAAGATACGACACGAAAGTAGTGAAGTTCAAGATTTATTCCCAGCTATTTCAATTGGTAATGAATGGTTTCAACAGATGTTAGACGGTGATTCTGAGAAGCGAAAATTATGGGCATCAATATTGCAATCAAGACAGAGAGTTGGTACCCCATTCATATTCTTCAGAGATAATGTAAACAATCAAAGTCCTGAGATTTATAAATATACAGGTCAGACAATACAAGCGTCTAATCTCTGTATGGAAATTAGTCTTTGCTCTAACGAACATAAAAGTTTTGTTTGTTGTTTAGCTTCACTTAACGCTCTTTACTTTGACGAGTGGAAAGAGACAGATGTGGTTGAAGTATTAGTTGCTTTTTTAGATACGGTTCTTACGGACTTTATTGAAACAGCTAAAGATATTAAGTTTTTAGAAAAAGCTGTTAATTTTGCTAGAGACGAAAGAGCTATAGGACTCGGTAGACCATAATATGCCGAGTATAAACTTCTTTAATTGCTGGAACCCTAAGTCACTATGATATGGGAATCAGCAGCGAAAATTAATTTTAAATAACATATAACATTTGGTATGATAAACATTAAACATTTAGGATACTTAAATAAAAAAGGGAGATTTTATATAATTGAAGTGGACGGTGTGGAAAAACAGTTCATGGTAAGTGACTTAGAAAACCTTTTAAAAGAACACGGATTAACTTTACAAGATTATTATAATATGTCTGTGTATGGTGATTTTGACCATAAAGTATTATGTTTAAAGTGTGGTAAACCAACCACTTTAAAATACCAAATGCATAGAGGATATAATAAGTTTTGTAATCAATCTTGTGCAACTTCTTACAGAAATCTTTATGTTTTCAACCCTTCTAAAACAGAAGAGGTTAGACGAAAGGCTTCAGAAAGACAATCTATAAGATTAAAAGAACTTTCTAGTAAAGGACTGAACCCTTTTCAGGATAAAGATTTTATATCTCGAAATGCTAAAAGGTCTTCCGAAAGAATGCGTATTCTTGTTGAAAAAGGAGAGCATTTGTGGCAAACCGAAAAACATAAAAAAGAACATTCTGAAAGGCTTACTGCTAGAAATCTAAGATTATCTCGCGAAGATAAACATAACTTTCAAAAGGCAGACTCGTTGAGAAAGTCTTTGATTGCAAGATATGAAAAATTAGGTATTACTCACACACATCTTTATTTAATATTACAAGATAAGGATTATGTAAAAATTGGAACGAGTTACAAACTTCGTAAGAGACGAAATGAAATCGGGAACAGTTACGGAAGAGTGGGTGAAATACATAATATTATGTTTGGAGACATTTATCTTATTGCAGAACTCGAAGCTTTAGTTAAAGAAAAGTTTTGCAAAGTTGGTTCAGAGATATTCGAATATTCTAAACTTAAAGATGTCCTTAATGAAATCAGATTGTTTAAAATTAATAACGTTCAGAGACTATCGAAATCGTAATGAGAGTAGAGTAGGGTAACAAGTCGTTATGGTTATCCGAAAAGGGAAGAGTAAATAAATTTACTAAGATATAGTCCGACCTATATGGAAACATATAGCAGTCTTTTCAAAGACGGTTTTTGTAGGCGAACAAAAATGAACATATTGGTATTAGGTTATCACTCCTATTTACAGAGTAAAATGATACCGTTTGAAAGTATTGAAGCTAAAATCTTCAATGAACAATTATTCAAATTCATTAAAGAAAGAAGTTCTGCCGAATCTAAACGATTAGGTGAAGAATTAGGATATGCTCCTATATTCGAGGCTGAAGGTTTTACAGGTGAGAAATTTAGACATGTGACAAGAATGGCTATCGCCCCAACCTCTTCTTCTTCATTTATTTTAGGACAGGTTTCTCAAGGAATTGAACCTTACAGAAGTAACTATTATACAAGAGATATGGCGAAGAAAAAGATTATCTTTAAAAACCCGTATCTTGAAAAGATTATAAACGAAAGAGTTGAGAATCCACAAGAAGTATGGGATGAAATTCTTAAAAACTTCGGAAGTGTTCAGAAGATTGATTGTTTAACAGACCATGAAAAAGAAGTGTTTAAAACTTTTAGTGAAATCTCTCAATTGGAAGTTATCAATCAAGCAGCTCAAAGACAGGTTCATATAGACCAATCTCAGTCTTTGAACATAATGTTACACCCTAAAACACCAGCGAAGGATATTCATCAATTGATGGTTCACGCACATATGTTGGGTGTTAAAACTCTTTATTATCATCACAGTATATCTGCTTTACAAGAATACACAAACACAATTGTTTGTTCAAGTTGCGAAGCTTAAAATTATATAAAGATAATGTCAAATTTAGAAATTATAAACGCTCAAGGTGTAGGTTATACCACAGAAGATTTTATACCTTTTAGACCCTCGAATTGTGATAAAAGTGGTTCTATAAGTTTTAAAGTTAAAGCAGATGGTCACTTTAAAAGAAAGATACAACTTTCTGTTAGAGGTAGTGACAGTGGCAAGGTGGAACTATAAATGGAAGTACGGAGTTTCATAAGAACTATCCTGTAAAACCTGCTAATAATGAAACAGACCGTTTGGATTTTGCTTTTGTAGATAAGATAGATGTAGAAGTAGAATTTACAAACGAGGCAACTGTCACACTTGAACAGGAAGTACCTACCGCTGTTTTCAACAATCAAAAGAACGCAGGTTGGTCACTCACACCTGTTACTTGCGAAGCTTGCAGTCCGCGTCATCAAGGAACTACTTTACAAATCCATTCTTGGATGAATTTATTTGATAAAGGTTTTCAAATAAATGCTGTTACTTGTGGTGCTTCTACAGGACTTTAAAAAATAATTTGAAAAAAGAGGTGGCAAAATTTTGTCATCTCTTTTTCTTTTCTTATATTTGCAAAAAATTAATCAAGAATGATAAAAGACAGAGTTAGAAAAGACGAAGATGAAAACTTCGTAATGAGTCCCGACCCAATACACATGAGGGATGTGCGGGGTAAAGTTGTAGCGATAGTTTGTATGAATCAAATTAAAGCAATTGGTAAAAACAATGATTTAATGTATGAACTTCCCGAAGACTTAAAACAGTTTAAATCTAAAACGGTAGGTAATAACGTTATCATGGGTTATAATACTTGGAAGAGTTTACCAACCAAACCTTTAAAGAATAGATTTAACGCTATCGTAGCCACGAAACCTTGTGATATAGAAGAGAGTGAAAATGTAAAAGTGTTTGAAAGTGTCCCTGAAGCAATAGAATATTGTAAAAGAGATAACAAGTTGTTATACAATTCTACAACTTATATTATAGGTGGTGGTAGAATATATGAAGAAGCAATGCCTTATATCGACGCCATAGATGCCACTATTGTCGACGATGATACTGAAGGTGATGTCTACTTCCCACGCATAGATTTGAATGAATTTACGGCAAGTTATACACGTTATCCGATAAAGGATGGAAAGTATATGACAGATGGTGTAATCTTTAAAAGAATAAATAATCGATAATTCTCCTATCCTTTTAGGATGGAGAAATAAATAAAGTTTAACATTAAAAGCTCTATTGGAACATAGAGTTAAAATCAAGGATAGCTGTCTATATAAAATAGAAGCTTTGACCCTTGGAGCCTCACTTTAGAGGTAGTTCACAAGAAAAACAAGTTATGAATAAAGTAGATGAATTTTACAAAGATTTATTAAGTGAAATCTTATCAGATGGGTTTGAGTATGATGACCCAAATAGAAAAGGTACAAAAAGAAAACAGATACCAACCGCGGATTTCTTCTTGTTTTCAAAAGATAATCCTGTAATATCTTTAAGGAAAGTTTACTTTAAAGGTGCTGTTGCCGAACTGTTATTGTTCTTGAAAGGTTCAACAGACATTAGGGATTATTGGAAAGCAAAAGTGAATTTTTGGGATGCTGATTTCTGCAATTATCAAAACATATCCAGCGAGTATCTACAATTATTAAAAAACAATCCTGAGATTGAACACGATAAAAGATTTTCACTTGGAAAGATTTACGGACACCAATATGCTCGACAATACAAAGTATTTGATAACTTTAAAGAAAACCCTTACAGAACGGATTTAATCGTTGATAGTTGGCAATTGGATAGCCTTAACGATATGAGTTTAAGACCTTGTCATTTCCTCTATCAGTTAATTAAAGAAGATGACGGGTTTATGCTTAAATGGTCACAGCGTTCGGTGGACACTTTACTCGGCTTACCAATGAACATTGTGTTTTATTTCTTAATGGGTAAAATCCTTGAGATTTGGTCAGGACACAAATTCACAGCCCTTGAAGGAGATTTAAGAAATGTACATCTCTATGATAACCAATATGAATTGGCTGAAGAAGTTAGTGAAGTCACGGCTGTAGACAAAGTTCACGAAATACAGATTGACTCGTCAAGTTGGGAATTGAATAAACCGTTTGAAGAGTTTATAAAATCTGTTAAGCATGAAGATTTTAAATTAGTAAATTACGAACCTGTTTTAAACAAGACAGTAGAAATGTTAGCTTATAAAAAATAATTATAATGAAAGGTAAATTTTTAAACATCCCTGTAGTGGATTATTCAGAAACAGTTATAAGTTTCTTTTGGCACTTGCTTTTTGATTTAGTATTCTTCTTTTTTGGATACATTATTATTCTTTCCTCTTTTGGAATACTGAATGATATGCAGTCAATTTATAGAGATTCTTTAACAGAAGGAATTATGTTACAAACAGCAATGGTTGTGGGAGGTATTCTTATAGGAATCATCTTCAAAGCAGGAGTGAATGCGATGGGTATCTTTAACTACATCCATGCTAAATACGACAAAATTGCTTATCCTGCGATAGTTTTATTATCAGTAATAATTTTAACACTTAATTAATATGTCTAAACAAACACAATCAATTCCTGTTGTTTCATTACAAACAATAGATGGTTTAGTAGAAATCCATTTAGCGATAGAAACTATTAAAACTGTTGGAGAAGGTCGCACCGTTGGAGCATTTAAGACTTACAGAGACCCTGAAGCTGTCCTTTTTAAATATAAAGATGACCGTAAACGTGAAATTTTTGTAGATAATGATAGATACATTTATTCTCATATCATTCCTTATTTAAAAGGTGAGATAGAAGAGTTTGATGATTATCAAATGGATGAATGGTTTAGTTATCATAAGAACATTCTCAACGAAGTGATAATACTATTTGCAGAAGCGATGGAGATAGGGTTTTTAAAACATGACCCTATACTTATAAATATTAAAGATTTAATTTTAAAAGAAAGACGAGCGAGATATGACCACATTCGGAACCGTTAAAATAAATGAGTGTTTTAATACTCCTTTCACATCAGCTCAAGGTTTCACGCCTTATTTAAAGTGTAGTAACACAGAGGCAATAAACCTGATGAATTATCAAGTTGAAATTTTTGATACAAACACAGAAGTTGAGCTTTATCAATTAAAAGACTTTTCGCAAGAAGATATAGAAGACGCTTATAAAAAAGCAGGTAAAAGTTTCACTTCTGAAAAAAATGTATTACAAGTTCATGTAATAACTAAAACATCGCTCGATGATGTAAAAGCCGAGTTAAATATTTGGTTAGAGAGTAATTATGATAAGGAAATTAAAACAATAGAGTTTGAGAAAGTAGACTCAGAATTTATATTTATTATTTACCACTATATAAAGAAAGAAAAATAAAATGGCAAGTCCAATTGAAGTAACGTTAGACAATGTAGATTTAAGTATTATTAGACCATCTAAAGATGTAATTAAGGAGGCGGAAAACAAAATCCTGAAAATAAAGAAAGGAGAGGAAAAACCAATAATAACCAGATATTCACATTTAAATGAGAATCTCTTAGGTGGCATTTTCAGTCAAATGATAATCACCATCGCCGCTCTTTCAGGGTTTGGTAAAACAACAATCCTTAAACATATTGAAGATGATATGTTCGATAAAACTTTAAATCCTGATTGTGATAATTTTGTATTACTTAAATGTAATTACGAAATGACTTCATTCAACTTACTTTTAAGGAGGTTAAAGGAAACAATGAAGACGCCTATGAAACACATCCTCGCTGAAGATAAAGAATTTACAGCAATGGAGGAGGCGACTTTTAACGATACTCTCAAAAAAGAAAGTCACCCTAACATCTTCTATATTGAGAAACCACTAACATCTAACGAATGGTTAGTAAATGTAAGAGAGTTTCTAAAACAGCATAGAGATAAGGCGAAAGTAATTGTTTCCATAGACCACCTCGGACTTATTAAAGACGGAGGGAATAAAAAACAAGCAATGGATGAAGTGTTAGAATATGAAAATGATTTGAAAAAAGAATTTTCTAATGTTTCTTTCATTAACCTGTCTCAAATGAATAGAGATTTGGAAAGTAGAACAGGTGACCCTAAGAGTCATTTTCCAAAGGCGTCAGACTTATATAATTCGAGTAACATTCAGTTTATCAGCGATTTAGTACTAATTATCAACAATCCATTCCGATTATCTATCGACAAATACATGTTTGTTCAGACAAAAAGGTATCCTCACTTGCAGGAATACATGATTGATAGTAGGCGAGATAAGACTGCCTTTGAAACAAAGGGTAATATCTTTTGGCATTATGTTAAGATTAGACAAGACGATGTAGACCCTGAAGATGATAGAGATGTAACTTTACAAATCGAACCTTTATATAAAAAGAGAAAAGTAGAAAACAGTTTACCGATGATGGTTGAAAAACAACCTGATATTCCACGAATGGAAGCCACAGAAGATTTATGGGGCGAGGATATAGACTCTCCTTATAATCCAAGTGATGATGCAGATGATTGTCCTTTTTAAAATAAATAGAAAAACTTATGATTAATTTTGAATATCTTTACAAAGCAGGTTTAACAGACAGCGATTACATATTACTAATTAAAGTGTTACAAAAAGAAGTGGACCTTATCTCCAAAGATGATGCAGATAGAATAAATGAACTGTTAGAAGAGGGTTATTTTACTCTTCTTAAAACAGGGAAGACTATTCGCGAGCGATTGAGAATAAGTCCTAAAGGTAAAGCATTTTTAGAGAATTTAGATAAACCTTTAGTTACCGATGAGGTTATTCTCGTAGAAGAGAAACTTAAAGAACTGTATGAAGAACGAGGTAATGGAGCAGGTAAAAATTTCAGAGAACGATTGGCATGGTTTATGAATGAAACAGGTTTCAGTCCAAAAGCGATTATTCAAACTGTTGAAAATCACCTACATGCTGATTCCTTTACTTATGCTTTGCACAATTTAATATGGAAGCAGCCAAATGTTTTCGCTACTCGACCGAGTTTAGAGGAAAGTCCTCTTTATGAAATGATTTGTAGAGATTATAAATTTAATAAAACAGTTTATTCTGACAAAAAGGACAAAGAACTACACTACTTATTTCAATATGGAAGAGTTGCTCCTCCGAAAGGTTTAAGAAAAGAGTTATATTTTACAGGCTCTTACGAAACAGATTTTGACCACTTTGTAAACTTGGCTGAAGAGTTAACAAAGAAAGTTATTAAATAACGCCTGTTACCTCTGTTGGTAACTTAAAAAGAGACGATGTTGGCAATCGTAAGTGAAAATAAATGCGTGTTAAATGAGGTTAATCCAAAAGATTTTAATACTCTCCTTAACCACACTGTTTTCCTTGTCTTTCGCTAATAATGGTGAGGCTACTTGGTATGCTTATCCAGGAAAGGTTAGAAGGACCGCAAATGGAAGTGTTTTCAACGAAAATGCTATGACTTGTGCCGCTCATACGAAGTACAAGTTTGGAACAAAGCTAAAGGTAACAAATTTAGCTAATGGAAAACATGTTGTTGTGACTGTAACTGATAGAGGTGAGTTCATGAACTACCCTAACGGTCACAAAAATGTAGACCTTACTAAAGGTGCTTTTAGACAAATTTCAGATTTGAGGTCGGGGCGTATTAAGGTTAAAGTGGAAGTCGTTGAGTAGACTTTCGAAAGCACCCCGTAACAGGGGTGTTTTTTCATTTTAAATTAATTTTTAAATAGTAAATAATGAAAAAGTTATTTTTAAGTGCAATTTTTTTATCAATTTGTTTGTATTCTTGTAAAAAAGATGTATCTTTGCAAGACGAAACTTATGTGACTAAAATTTACACAAGTTCGAGTCTACCGATTGTTAAAGTACAAGTTAACGGTGTAGATAAGTTTCTGTTATTAGACACAGGGGCTTCGTTTACATCTTTACACACGGAAACAATAAAGCAGGTAGGAGGTGTGGTTGGCGACCTTGCACCAATAAACGCAGAAGGATTTGGTGGGTCAGAGAATAAATTATTCAACGCTCACAAAGTTAAATTAAAGTTAGGCGATACCTTTCTAAAAACTACAATTTATGCCAAAGATTATACAAGAATTAAGGAAGTTATTTATCAAGACGACCATATAGAAATAGACGGCATACTTGGAAACGATATTATTAGTAAAAACAATTTTATATTAAACTTTAAAGACAATACGATAACAAGATGAAAAAGATAACACTCAGACCATATCAACAAGAAATCTTAGACAAGATTGATGCATATCTGAAAAACGATGACATTGTGCTGAAACGAGGGCTGGTTATATCACCTGTGGGTTCAGGGAAATCAATATGTATTTCCTCCACAGCACACATGCTTAAAGGTAAAACCGTAGTAATTCAACCAACCGTCGAATTATTAAATCAAAATCTTGAAAAGCTTAGAGCCATAGGTGGTGACGCAAAAGTATATTCAGCAGGTGCTAAATCCAAAGAATTAGGAGATATTACTTATGCTACTATTGGAAGTATTTACAAGAAAGCAAAAGAATTTAAAAAGCACGGTGTTGTAAATGTGATTGTGGATGAGTGTAATCAATATCCTCCAACGAAAGGGTCAATGTTTCGTCAGTTTATAGACATCGTAAACCCTAAAATTATTATAGGTTTTACAGCAACACCTTGTAGACTTTATTCAGGATTAGGAGAGATGAACGACTCTTACTCTGTAATAAACTTTATAACAAATAAAATTTTAAGAGACACTCCGTTTCTTAAAGACGTTATTCACATTGTACAAGTAAAAGATATTGCAGATAAGTTTTGGTCTAAAACAATGTATGAACAACACGACTTTGACGAGGGTAAACTTCGATGGAACTCGACAGGTTCAGAATACACAGAAACAAGTATTCAAGAAGCAATCTCAGCTCAAGGTATTAACAATAATATCTACAAACGAGTTAAGAAACTGAATGCTGAAGGAATAACAAAAACTTTAACATTCTGTGATTCATTGGAAACAGCTTCAAGAATGGCAGAACTTATTCCTAAATCTGCATACTTAGCTGGTAGTACAGACGCAAAAGAAAGAGAAAAAATTATTACAGATTTTAAAAAGGGTAAAATTTGGAATGTTTTTAACTATGGTATTCTAACCTGTCTCTCCACCGATACAGAAGTATTAACGAAAAACGGCTGGAAGACTAAAAAATATCTAAAACCAAATGATGAGGTTGCTCAATATGATATGGAAACAGGGGTTATAACATTTGAAAAACCTATCCATATCCACCAGCACACTCATACAACAAGCATGGTTCAAGTTGCTAACCACGAACTTACCAATTTTAGAGTTACCAACGACCATGATATGGTAATCCTTAATAAAAAAGGTGTTTATCATAAAACAAAAGCACATAATTTAGTGGGTAAAGAAGTAACAATACCAACAGCAGGTGTAGTCATTAAACCAAAACTTGAAAAGATTGATTATGACAAATGTTTAAAACTTGCCATGTTACTTAGAATGAGTTGTAATAATGTATCTTCTTTAAGGTATATTTTACAAGACTTAACAAGAGGTGAATTTTTAGAGGTTGTGAGGGTCTTTTGTAGGGCATATAGGCAACCAAAATCAAAAGTGTACTCTAACATCCACTTCAATAAAGATGTGCTTGATTTACTACAAGAAATCGCTGTATGTAATGGTATTACTTCAACGATTGAGCCGTTAGATGAAGGCTACTTTAAAATAACTTTTTATTTAACAAATAAAGTTACTTTATCTAACGAAGATGCTAAACTTCATAAAATAGTAAAAGAAGAAGTTTGGTGTATGACAATGTCAAAAGGAACATTGATTACCCGTCGCAAAGGTAAAATTGCGATTATGGGAAATACAGGATTTGACTATCCTGAACTACAAGCTGTGATAATGGGTAGACCAACAGGGTCTTATGTATTACATTATCAAATATTAGGAAGAGGTGTTAGACAACACCCTGACAAAGACCATGTTTTACTAATCGATTATGGAAATAATGTAAAACGATTTGGTAAACTTGAAGACCTTAGAGTAGAATTTATACCAGGAAGAGGTTGGCAGATGTTCGCTCAAGGTAAACAATTAACAGGTGTTAGAATAGGTAGTGAAGACAGTGCTATGCCTTACGAACCACAGAAGAAATTCCAAGCCGATATAAGAAAGAAATTCCCTGACAGTGGTATAACATTCGACTTTGGAAAATATGTTGGTAAAAAACCATCTGAAGCACCTGAGAGCTACCTGAAATGGGTAGTAGAAAATATATTTCCTCGTGGTCCTTGGGACAGAAATAGAGAAAAACTTCTTACAGAATGTGCCCAAGTTTTAGACTACATTACTAAATTAAAAAAGTCCGCTAAATAAAGCGGACTTTCTTTTTATCTATTCTTCGTCATCATCATAATCTCCATCATCTTTTAAGAAGGCTTCGAAATCTTTTGCATTGCTAAACTTGGCAAAACCAAGAGAAGCCGTGTTGTGGAACGCATAAGTACTCATTGAACGGAATGGGTCTTCGTGCATGAACACCTGTCTCACAGGAGAATACTTAATAAACCATTGTAAAATCTTCGGTACATCTTTATAAGTTCCTGATTTCACGTAATCCGTAGATAAAGACTTAAACAAATCTACAAACGGATTCATAACCATTGTAGGTGTTTTCATCATCTCTAAGGCTTGAGGACCACCCGTATGTATCTGTGTAGAACCTAATTCTGAAACAGTCCTCAAATAAATATAAAGAGCTGATTGTAACATCCAATTCTGTTTATCCTCATCATCTCTTGCAAATCCTGCAAGAAGCATCATTCCTAACAAACCTGCTACAAGATGAATACTTGTTTCACCTATCTTTTGGTGGGTAAGTTTCCCATTCATTCTACGAAAATGTTCCGTCATGGCAGCTCTTTCAGAATCACTCAAATTACTATCGTTAAGTATGTTAAGTTGAGATTTAGTTAACCAATTTTCAGCGTCAGCCATATCAGCCACTTTTAACCATTTCTTAAAGTTATTAATAATAACCTTAAAAGCACTTGTTAAACCACCACCTTCGTACTGACCTGTAATATAATTAAAGTGAGTCTGTTTAAAGTCTCTCTGCATTCTATTAAAGAACCAATTACGGTTTACTAAAAATGCTCTACCTAACCAATGTCTACTCGCCATAGATTTCTGTTCTTGGTCAACAGTACCTTCTAAGTTAGTTTGAATAGAAATCAATCTCGTTCCTACATCAGTAAATACATCAACGTCCTTATCAAGTAAGGTATGAAGTTTACTTTCTTCAACACCAGGATTTTGTTTCGCTAATTCAGCAAGCGCAAGTTTCTTACCTTGTTCACTAACTTCAAGACCACCTTTATCATTTACAATATAGTTATCGTAAAGTCGTGGTAAAGAGTTATACTCAGCATCTATTTCAGATGTTGACGCACCCTCTCTTCTCTTTAAGTTTTCGTATTGAGCCTTAGACATCCAACGACCTTTATAAAGTTTCGTAGCATTTAAAATAGCCATTGTAAACTCATGTCTGTTCGGTTCTGTAAGGAAATCTGCCATTTTGTATCCCGATTCAGTAAGTAAAGCTCTACCTGTTCTTCCAAAACCTGTAGCACTTAAAGTGTTTTCTATACCATAACCTTGTATTCCAAGTGTTCTCATTGTAAGATACAACTTATCTGTTCTTTTAACCTTACCTGCTTCAGTTAAGTTTTTAGAAGCTGTTGCATAAGAAGACAATACACCTTTACGCCAATCGGTCATATTAAAGTATTGTCCTGCAATAGCTTCAGACAATGTAAACACTTTACCCGAAGTATGACCTGTAGCACCTACCCAAAATGACCAAGAAGTATTCACTCTACCAATAATATCCGATAACCACATCACAATTCTTGAAATATCTTTACCAAACAATTCAAGCCTACCTACCTTCTTAATCCCATACCAATGAGAATCTAAGAATGACTGATACATTTTTTTAACTTGTGACTCTTTACCTTTCAAGTTACCTCTAAAGGTCTGACCATCAATTAAAGACCCAATCAACAAAGCATCGTCGAGTGTTTCCTCTTTCACTTTATAATCCGCAGAATGATGCAAGAATTGTAAAGCACTTGAAGCAATATCTTGTGACAAGTCACTCATATCTTCGAGGTTGTAAATACCTCTCTTCGGCATCGTTTTATAGTCTGTACCAAGTGACAAGTTCACACCTTCTTGAATAGCACCCTCATCTTGCTTCTCCACATCTTGCTTAAAGTTTTTAGTAAACCAAGCAGTAACTGCAGCCTTAGGGTCAGAGATAGTTTGTATTTTACTCTCTACTTCATTTTTTCTTATTCTCGGTCTTCTATAAATAGAATACTTACTTCCCAAACCATAGTTTTCATACGCCTGTTTATTCGCCTTCAACGCTTCAACATAAAGAGCAAGTTTACCATTATTGGTGGTTTTAGCAAAATTTTGGAGATAATCCCATCTTTCGGTATCATTCATTTTAAGGTATTGTTCCTTATTGATTTCACTAAAAGTTTCAAAGAATTTGTTATTGATAAACTTATCAGACTTAAACTGTCTACCACCAAATGGACTATCATTGTCGAAGTCTTCATTTATCTGCTCTTTAAACGTTTTACCATTCCCGTCTGTATATTGAAGACTTGGGTTTACCGTAATATACTGTTCGACAGGATTGTTAAATTTAGAACTACCTATTTTCTTCTCATTTACAGCATTTCTTAAAAACTCACCAAACGACGCTTGTTTTCCATTGTTATGATAAGTTTTATTATCCAACAACCTCTTCCAAGAATCATATCCTTTTGGTGTAAAACGAGTATAGAAAGATGGCATGTTTCTTATCATGTACTTCTCAACAAGTTGTTCTATCTGTGCTTGGTCATTCAGTATATTTGCATAGTTTGCAGACAATCTATCATTGTCCAAAACATTCTGTTCTTCTAAGAAACGAATAATGTCCTTACCACCTCTCAACTTACCTTCTGTAAGAGCCTTGATAAATGTGTTTTTGATGTTCTGATACTTTGTAGGATTTATAGAGTTTTCAATCATGAAATCTAACTTACTTTTACCTGAAGCTTTTAAATCCTGTTCAAATGCAGAGTTCATTTCATAAGAAGAAAAATCTTCTCTAAACTCACCGTTTGTAGTATCTTCCACCATACCATTAAGTTCTCTTTTCAGAGTTCTAATGTCATTATCAAGTTCACGGATATGTTGTTTATCTATATCTGATAATTCATCACTGTCTATCTCAGCAAAGTTCAACTTATTTCTATAAGCTTTTAAAAGATTAGCTCTCTTAGTCATCAGAGTCTTCAATCTCTCAGCTGTATCTTTAACAACATCATCATCCGTGTCATTAATAATCTCCTCTAATCTTTGTTTATAAGGAGCGTTTGGTTCAGTAGAAAGATTTGAATAGAAAGACTCGGTAAAAGATAAACCACCTGTTGCTTGAACAAAGTCTAACAATGTTTCATTTATCTCCTGATAAACAACAGATTTGTTCGCTTTAGAAGATTTCTCAAACGATGCAAAATCTTTATACCCATATTTTTGAGCAATGATGTCCTCTATTCTCGTAACTTCTTTTAAATAGTTATCGTTAATAGTACGAGTTTCATTTTGAAATCTTGCAACATTAAACAGGTTCATGTTTACCAAATCCACCGCTTGTTTAACAGAAATATCATTTATATCAACACCAGGGGCAAGTTCAATTGTCGGTATCTTGAAAGTTTCTGTGATTTTCTTACCATTATTATCTTCATAAGTATACGTAATATCTCGCATCTTACTTTCATTCACTCTACCATAAACCTCACCTGTCAGATGATTGGTTAGCGATGCGGCTGCCGATTTCTCACTCGCTAATTTCTGTAAATCTTGAAGAACAAATTTAGAACTTTTTAAAGCTTCGATATTGATGTTACCATCTTTATCCATAATTTTCTTTAACAAGTCATGTCTTCTCGCAGAATTAGACCTTAAGAAATCCAAGGCGTCTTGACCCATACCTAACGCATTGTATACAGCATTCATCTTGTTATAAACATCTACCGTATAACGAGTGTTTAAGTATTCTTGGTCTATCTTTATTTTCTCATCGTTGAATTGTCTTTGTTGAGTATCATCTAAATCAGTAAATGTAAAACCATCATTCTCATACTCCTCCATAGTTTTATAAGAGTCTTTATCCTGACCATGCTTTATTTGATTATACGCATTCAACAATGCACCATGATACGCAGCCTCTGCTTCAGCAAGATTAATATGAGAGATAAAGTTACCTGAATCTCCACCGTCTGCAGTTCTCTCGATAAGTTGTTTTTGGTCTTCGTGAGTTAAATTAAACTTATCCAAAACATCAACAATACCACCTGCTAATTGGTTCATTATAGCTCTTGTCTTAATTCCATTGTTGGCAATGATTTTACCAAGCATACCAATCGCATAATGAGCGGAGTGTTCAGGATTTCCTAAGAAAGCGTAAAGTTGACTAATATCTTTCTGTTTACCGAATAAAGATTGAGCAATATGATAATAAGCCTCTTCAGGAATATTATATTTTTTAAGCAACTCCTTAACCTGTTGTTCAACATTTGTGGTAGTTACTTTTAAACTTCTTCTTTTATTATCATTAGCAAGAGCTTCAACCTGTGAAATAATATTGTCGAGGTTTGCTTTCTCTTGACCATCAATATTAAACTCTGAGAAACTGTTTTGCAATTCGTGAAGTGTAGGTATTATTTGTGTCTCCATGATACGAATATCAGCAAGCAAATGTTCGTTACGGATACCCTTGTGACCATTAGTTATACGCTTAATATCGGCAGCCGTCTTGTTCGCCATACTTTCAGCAATTGTAACAACGGTATGAATTGCAAGTTGTGTCTTATTATCCTCTAACGCTTGAATAGCTTTCTTAACTTCATATTGATAAGCTTCAACATCTGTAATATTTGCTCGTCTAATCCTTTGCAAACGCCCTTGTAAAGCGTCCAAAGTATCTTTAAGTGTTACAAGAACAATCTTATTTGCATTAGTAGCATAGAAAACAGGATTTAATGTATTTCTATTCTTACTTTGAATTTCTTTCAAATTAAGTATGCTCTCCACCCTGTCATTTAATAGTTTATCAGACAAATCATTCTGCCACTGCTCCAAAGCACTCATATTATTTGGCAATAACGCTTTAAGTTTAGCAACAATATTATCTACGAAATTCTTTAAGTTCTCAAAGAAACCAAGTTCAGACGCAGGCTCAGTAAGTAAACGATTTTCATACTGTGTGAGGATACCATTTGCTAACATCTTACCTAGTATCTCTTTCTTAGTTTTCATGTCAAGTTCAGCACCTTCGTAACCCTGTCTTTCATAAATGTCTTTATAAGTATTGTAGTGTTCTGCATATTCTCTACTATTTAAAAACTCATCACTATTGACAAGTGTGTCTATCTCCTGCTCAAGCATACCTTCCACAACAAAGTGAGAAACCTCTTCTGCTAAGTCATCAAGAGTAGCACCCTCACTCAGAGCAATAATACCGTTTGCAACATCAGCAAGAGCGATAGCATCCATTTCTTGACCGTGAATTTCTGCGTATCGTTTGTTATAGTTTTCAATACTCATTAAGGTTATTCCTGATTGATTTATTATCTCAAATAACCTTGTAGCTAATTCTTTATTAGAATCTACATTCAAGTTAGCAAATCCGTTAAGAACTTTATCATACTCTCCATCTCTCATCATAATTTCTACAAGAGTGTCCGCTGCCTCTTTCTCAGAAGTTTTCTCTACATAGCCCTCGTAGTCATTTGTAACATCTTCAAGTGTGATAAATTCTCCTTTACTATTCTTAACACCTGTGTTATAATTATTCTCTGTAACATGAATCGTACCGTTAACATAATCGTGAGAATAATCAATCCCTTGAGCTTCTACCTGATTTCTAAAGATTGAAGCATTAACTAATTGGTCAGTTTCGGTTTTACCTTCTGCTTGTAAATATAAATTACCTTTTTGGTCTACAAGAGTTTCACCTGTTAGTAAACCATCTTTGATACCACCGTTGATAAGTCCCTCTCTTGTATTAGGATTTATACTTGTAGTTACATGACCTATTGGAGATAAATGATTACCCTTCTTAAAACCAAATGACAACATTCCTTCAGAGTCACTATCAGCAAGTGCACTTTTGTAATCTTCGTGAATATTTCCATTAGTTGATTGGAAAAATAGTTTCGGCTCGTTTGTCCCTTCATAAGTTTCAAAACCTTTATTCTCCACACCTCTTGCATAAGAATTTGCAAACGGAACAAATGCTTGTTCTAAATTCTCATAAACAGCTACTTTACCTGAAACGTCATCCCATAACCTTGAACGATTTCCATCTTTATCTAAAACCCTTGCTTGTGCAAGTTTTGCACTATTATCAAGAGTAACATTATCCTGCACTCCCGCAGGGAATTGTACTTTACAGCTCATTTGTTAATCTTCCTTTTCTGTGTATTGTTAATCCTTTTCTTAAATTGTTTCTATCTAATTCGTTTACTGAACAGTTATCCATAGATTTAACCCTATAAACATAAGAACTATCTCTTTCCACACCTTTAAACTCAGCTAAGAAATAATCTCTTTGTTGAGTATCTGTGTAAAAAACAGTACCTACTTCCATAGGAGTTCTTAAATAAATATAAAATTTATACCCATCTTTAACAGGGTCTTTAACTATTTCACTGTGTCTAACCTTTGCTCCTGTAAATAACATATCTACAAATAACGGAGCATATTGTGTGTCGAAATCTTCAAACTTACCAATCTTCGGCTTCTCACGAAGTTCACAACATTCGTCGCATCCATCGGTAGAATAAATGTATTCTACACACTCCTTATCATTTATATTTGGCATTACGTTTCTATTTTCAGTCCACAAATATATAAATAAAAAATGACACCTTGAAAATAATAAGGTGTCATTTAACAAATTAATTTGAAAATTATTTACAATTTTTCTTAGCGTCCTTGTTAGAAGTCGTAGTTTTCTTAGACTTTGTAGTATCCTTCTTAGTCTCCATTTTCTTAGTAGAAATTTTCTCAGAAGAACCCGTTTCAGGGAATAAAGTCTCAGGGAATAACTCATCAACGATGACGGTTTCAGTGGGAGTTACCTCATTGTTAACATTTGTAGTATTGTCAACATTTGAAACACCTGCTTCACTGTCAATTAGACCATCTATAATATCTGCTAAAGATTTACCTTTAACATCAAAAGGCTCTAAATAAGTCTTTCGATAATGTTCTATCATAGTCTTATTTCTTGGAGTGTCTTCCCCAAGTTTGTAGAATATGTAGTTAATAATATCCATATCATGAATCTTATCTTTAACCCTTGTATCAGCAAGTAAACGAGCAAATCCAAACTTTTTACCTAAATCTCTCACCCACTTCTTCTGAGCAATATTACTTTGAAGACTTAAAAGAGCAGATATAGAAAAATCGTCAACAGATTTTGGTTCTTCTTCAGGCTTTCTTTCTTCCTTTTTAGAGGTTTTCTTCTGTTTCTCAACAGTCTTCGTTACTTCAACCTTTACAGCACCACTATCCATAACATTCTCCAAATCCATTGAAAACTTAGGTGCAAAGAACAAATTCTCATCTGCTAAGTTAAGGTTAAGTTCTGTACCCTTTTTCAACTCTTCAAAATTCAAGATGCTCATTGTAGAATTACCCATAAACTCAACAGGAACTGATAAATCATTCAGAATACCATCAATGTATTCTTGTCTACCAACATTGTCTTTTGTTGCAAATAAATGTTTATACTTAGCATCTTTGATAGTATCATAACCCTGCTCCGTCAAAATATCATTTACCATTTTAGCACGAGCAGTCAAGTTTACCTTCTTGTTAGAAGCAATTTTAACCAAAGTTTCAGCCAAAGTAGTTTCTGTAGAAGGTGTAATTGTAACAGGGTAAGCCACATTTCTACCATTGTATTCCAACATCACATATGACACAACCCCGTTCTTTGTAGATTTAGCAACACCATCCACAAACCTGAATGAATCTCTTGTCAAAGATAAATCTTTAACACTTTTGTTCAAAACAACAGGTTCGTATTTAGAAGAATCATTTTCAGCCTTACGAGCATCAAAGATACCAAACCCTAAAACTTTTACATTCTTAGCAGTTTTTGAAGGAATACTGAAACGATGATTTGTCACATTACCCCCTTCATCTCTTGTGAGTTGAACATTCGGGTGACCATTCTCAACACGATTCACCACTACAAAAAACCCTGTGTCAATCAAATTAGGGTTACCATTGAATATTCTATTAGTCTCACCATTTCTAACACGAGTCACAGCTTCATTACGAAGTTTTATTAGATTTTCATATTGCCCTGTTAAACCGTGTCCTGCTTTTACAACTCCTACTATCCTACCTTTAGAATCTCCAAGTAATAAAACATCTTCCTTTACACTTGTCTCCTCTTTAGTTCGTCTTTTGTTATAAATTGCATTAGTTGGGTAAATCACAAAAACTTCATCTCCTGCTTTCAACTCTTTCACAGCCTGTTGGTCTATTTTGTAATTTTCTCCATCTTTTACTTCAACTTCAATATCAGAAGATACAGGGTGATAGTTACCGACTTCATCTATTTCATAAAGCGGTGAGTAATTAGAAAACTTATTACTTTGTAAAAGAGTCAAATCTAAACCTGTCTCATTTTTAAGATTTTCCAAAACATCCCTATCTTCCGCTTCAAGGAGAATATTACCATGCTTGTTATATTTAAAATTATAACTACCACCCATTGTAACAACCGTGTAAATAACATTGTCGTCAGGTTTAATAGCATCCACTGTTTTCAAGTCAGTTTTTACCCCTTTCTTCGTAACTGTGATTTTATCATACACAAGTCGGTTAAGAAAACCTTTCAAACTAAGATTTGAAATGTTAATAAAAGTATTGTCGTCTTCATCTCTTTCAATCGTCATAAAAGCATTTGAATAGTTTTGAGCGTGAGCCGCAGACCTACCACCACTCCCTTCTTCATCTGCAAAAGGTTTACCTTCACTATCTGATATAGTTTCAGGTGTATAGTCCGTTGAAGGTCGATTGTCAAGTTCAGACTGCATACTCAGTTGATTCAACAAATCAAGGTCTTCTTTCAAAGTAGAACCTTCTTCTGTATTATAAGCAGCATCAATAACAGACAGTCTTTGTTCCAAATCCTCTAACTGCTGTTGTTCTTCTTCTGTAAGTGTTTCCTTATTACTTAACTCTTTATAATTAGCAATATCTTGCTGAAGTTTTGTTTTCGGTTTTGCATTTTCATCTTGAGAATTTTGCTCTTCTTCAGAAGCGTCTTTCAATGTATCTAAAACATCATCTTCTGAAACATCTGTTTGTTTAGAAACTTCTGCTAACTTTTGAGCAACTCTTCTACTCACCTCTTCAAACAAACTTTCACCTTCTACAGATACAGGTTCATTCAAACTCTGTTTATTTGTTTCTTCTTCAATGAAACTATCCAAAGAAACAACTCCGTTTTTCTCAGACTTAAGCGTTTTATTGATAAATGTATCAAAGAAGTCTTTATCTTGCTCTTTTAAACCTTCATAAATCTTTCTCTCACGCAAAGTAAGTCTTTCCTTATTTGTTAATTTAGAAACAATGCTATCAACAACCCTTTGCATTTCAGGTTTAATGTTATAAACATATTCCCCTGTACCTTCACCTGTTTCCTCATTAACAACCTCTTCTTTAACAAAAACTGAATCTTTAGCATAAATTTCTAATTCTTCATCCGTAACAGTTTCAAGAGGGTCTCTTTCATATAAAGCATTCAAGAAGTTATAATTTTGTTGTTCTACTTGAGCCTGCTTGTTAAAACGAGTTCTATATTGAAGTCTAACAAGAGCCTTTGTAACAGCTATCATTTCTGCGTTTGCTCTCGCTTTCTTCTTAGCTTTTTCTGTAGGTAAAGAGTTTATTACATCTTCCACCAAATCTTCTACAAATTGGTCTTCCTCACTCTTAACCTCATTTCCGTTCTCGTCCGTATAAGCCTGTTTACCGCGGTCTTGTCTATCACTTCGGTCTTTAGTTTCCTTACCAAAGAAGTCTGCAATTTTTTGAACAATCTTAGGAACCACTCCTTTTGTATCAGATGCCTTTTCAATATCATCAAAGAAACGCTCCATAGAATCCACCGCATTTATAGAATTTGTATAAGCTTCAAGAGTATTTAAAAAGTCTTTACCTACTTCCTCATAACCTTCTGTATTTCTAAGACCTTCTGCAATATCACCAAGATTGTTAACATCTTCATAAAGTTTTGCAATTTCTGTAAAACTTAAATCCGCTCTAAGACCTCTATTTCCTTCGCCTTGACTTTCAGAATTGTTGTCCACTTCTACCGCATTTTTAACAGCAACTGTACGATTGTATTCTGCTTCCAACTGTTTCTCTTCTGCTTCAAGAGCAAGTAGGTCTTGTTGCAATGTGTTATATTGGTCCTGCAAGTCACGAATCTCTGCGTTCTCCTCAACACCTTTTTTAGTGTTCTTTACATCACCTTTCTTAACAATTTCTTTTATTCGACTTTCCTGTAAAACTTTTATTTCACTCTCAATCGCAGACCTTTTTTCTCGCAAACTGACAATCCTCTCACCTAATTTATCATAACCCTTTATGACATTTTCTAAAACATTCTGAAACTCTTGACCTCTTACAATGTTTAAACTGTTAGAGATTCTATCACCAAAGGTTTTCTTAGATTCAAGAGCAGTATCATACAAGTATCTCTGTCTTGCAAGAACATCAATCAACGAACTGTTCTCATCTTGATTTAAAAGCTGAGCGTAATCAGCTGCGTATTTTACAGCTTTGTCCATACGAGTTTGACGCTTTACAAAGTTTTCCTTATAAGAGTCTTTCAAAGCTTGAACTTCAGCGTCTGTATTTAAACCATGTTCTATCCTTAAAGCGTTATTATCCAAAGCATCAACTCTAGCGTTAAATAAGTTTTGAACAGATTTATCAAGAGCCGAGTTACCCCCAAATACTTTGTCAGACAACATCATCATTTGGTCAAAACTCGCAGAACTATCAAGTAAATCTGCCATAAACATGTCTCCTTTATCTCGGAACTCATTAGCTTTATCAACTTGAGCATTAAAAGCAGACAATCTTTTAATCCTTTCCACATAAGAGTTAGCAACGGCTCCGAAGTTATCAGAAGTCATACCTCGCTCTATATCATTTTTAAGAATACTTTGCATTTCTGCTAACGCAGTTGCTCTATTTCTACGAGTCTCCGAGTAAGAAGTATTAGCAATTTCAGATATAGCACCTTTAAAATCACCTGAACCAGCCCTCATGATACCACCTCCTACAAGACCAAGTAACGCACCCATGTACATTTCGTGACGACCTTCAGGTGTAGAAAATTGTTGTTCAGTAGCGTCTTTAAAGTTTTCTAAATCAAAGAAACCAGCAAAATTCCCTTCAATCTCGTTAGTTGTTTTATAAAGGTTATCCACATCATACATGTTATGAAGAGCAGACCACGCCATGTTTTCAGCAATACCTACACCTCCTTCTTCAAGAGCCTCCGCTCCCATCTTCACACCTTTATCTACAACATGCTCCAACACTTTACCTTTCCAACCTCTTGAAAATGCCTGAGACGCATCTAAAGTTAAAAATCTATCTAACGCCTCTTGACCACCTTTTTCGAAACCTTCTTTAATAAACTTAGAAGAAGCCTTGTTCATACCTGTTCCAAGACCGAATTTATTAACAAATTGATTTATACCAAGTTTGTTTCCAACCTTACTAAGACCTTTACTTATACCAAGTATTTTACCAAATTGTACTAAATCCGAGGCGGCCGAAATAGCCGAAGTTGTTGCAAAAACACCATTTCCTAATTTAGTAACATCATTTACATACTCTTTAAACGCTTCTTGGTCAACTGTTCCGTTTTTAGCAATTGATTTATTTATATAATCGTCAATAGCATCATTTCTAAACTGTAAGGCAGTTGTAGCACCTTCTGTAGCGCCTGAAATTACAAGTGTTTTGAGAACATCCTTTGAAGCACCTGCCAACATTGAAGCCGTCGCATTATTACTAACCGCTCCTAATCTCGTACCTAAAGAGGCAAGTAAACTCGGATTAGCACCCGCAGTGGTACCTCTCAAAGCAACACTAAATCTTGAACCAATACCTCCTGTCAAATAATGTGTCAAAGCAATTCCACCTATATAACCAACTCCTTGTAAGAAATCATCTGCCCAAAAGTTAACAGTCGCCATCTTACCTAAGAAACTTCGTTGTTTCTCCTCATTTGTTCGATAGTTGGCTAAAGCACTTCTAACCTCCATATCCCAATCTCCTAACGCTTGTTGCAAAGAGTTATCATACATTTTAGACAAGTCCCAATTTGCAAGAGAAGAACCAAGTCCATAAACAGCACCAACGGTACCTCTCGCTACAGTAGTAGCAACAGTATTCTGCATTTTTATTATACCGTTTAAGGTTTTCTCAAAAGCACCCTGTTGTCTCGCTAATCTATCTTCATCTGTGAAAGGGTCATAAAAGTTTTTAAACTTTTTAACACCTTTACCATCAGAATTAAAGTCGTATAAATCTTCAAATCTTTGAGATTTACCTTCAAGCGTCATCTTTCCATAATCAGAACCAATAGCCCCAAAACCAGTTTGAGATGCAAAACCGCTTGTATTAAAAGCAACATTACTTGTTAAACGGTCGGTTTTAAGGTCTCTCATGAAACCATCTATATCCCAACCATCTCCTTTTTTACCACTCCCACCAACATTAGTATTCAATGAAGGAATGTCAAACTTAGGTGGGTCGTATATAGTAGGTGTACTCAACGGAACATATTGAGGTACAGGTAAATCCAATGGTGTAGGAGCTTTATACTCCTGTAAACTCATATTCGGATTAAAATTATTTATATTTGGTGTCATTTTTACTTATTTATGAGCCACAAATTTAATGAAAAAAAGTTGCAACCTAAAAATAATAAGTTGCAACTTTACTTTACTTACATTCATAAATTTCATTTACGAATTGTTTACTAACATTCTCTTCGTTTTTAATAGTTTGTTCAAGTTTAGGTTGCATTACCATTTCCTTAACAAAGTTCTCGTCAAGATGTCTAAACTCAGACATAAGCTGTCCATCAGTCATGTTTTCAAAGTCTGTAACATTTTGATATAAAGAAGTATTCTTAATATTGTGATAAACTCGGTCACCTCTTGTTAAGAAACTTTCTGTAGCACCCTCAACTCTTATCAAACTACCCATTTGTTCGTAGTCGTAGTCTTCCATACTATTAACATTATCCATGTTTTCCTTAACATAAGAAAGTTCCTCTCTAAACTTACCTGTTAAAGTATTTGAACCTACATCTTTTGTAAACATCTTTTGAAGAGTTTTAAATACCTTATTATCTGTTACAAGGTTTTTGAGAATACTTAAAGCACTTTTGTTTTCCAAAGAAACACCATCTTTAACAATTTTCACCCATTTAGCGACTTTATCGTATTCCACCCCGTATTGTTCAGGGTTAAGCTTCATACGAAGTTTCATTCTTTGAACAGCCGCTGGAAAGTTATTAACTAAATCTTGAATAACTGCTTCTGTACCAATTAACTCTTTAAGTCTTAAAAAGTTGTCAATGTCTGTCTGAGTATAACCTGTTTTAATATGTTCACCCATTTTGGTACCCATAAGGTTTTGATAGAAAGTCATAAGATAAGCATCATCTCCAAGTTTCTTAATAGTAGATTGTGAAAGAAACGGTTTAAATCTATCTCGTAACCAATTCTCAATTTGAGACTCTTTTGTGAAATCAGGCATATCTTTAAAGAGTTTCACATCTCTATCAAAGTAAGCATCGACCGCTCGTTTAACAGCTTGTTGATAAGTAATGTTTTTATCAACCTTTGTGAAGTAATCTCCTTGTAAACGAACATAACCTCTTTGAAAAGCAGTAGTGTCTGCGACAGAATTATCAAACTTAACAACATTTCTACCTTGAAACATACTTGAATTATCAACTACAAAGTCATTTGACAAGTTAAAGAAATCACTATAAGCATCTGCAAAGTTTTCTATATCAGAATCTATCAAAGACCCATCTCTTATTTCAGAAGCAAATTGTCTCAAACTTTGTAAAAATTCAACAGTTTCTTCAATTTCAACTTCATTTGCTCGTTTTTTCAAATCTGTCAAATCAAGATTGAAATCAATAGCTTGTTCAGATATTCTATCCAAGAAATAATGAACATTAGATGTATCACTTAAAAGAACATCGTAACTAAAAGATAATAAAGAATCTATGTCTAACAACCAATTATCCACATTTCCTTCATCAAGGATAAGGGTTTCCTTAATCTCGTTTGCAACATCTCTTTCCAACTTATCAACAACTTCTCCATCTTCCATAATTTTAATATCTATCTTACGACCTCTTAACAACTTCTCTTTAATGTAGTTGTTAATAGTTTCATCGGCTCGAATAGCGTCTGAAACATTTGATGGAAGACTGTCTAAAAAATTTTCGTATTGGCTGTCATTATCTATCTGTCTACCCGAGCGAACAGCATCTTTAATAAACTCATCAACACTCATAGTTTTCTGAAAACCCAATTCATCAAATTCATCAAGTAAAGAAAAAGATACTTCCGAATCAAATGAAGAGGTTTCCACCTTATCAATATGTCTAACGATTTGTTCTAAATTTGCAGGAGGCTTATCTAAGAAATTAGCAATCTCACTCTCTGTGAAAATTCCTGAATCCCTTAACTGTTTTTCATCTATTTTGAAATCCCCGTTGACGTCTAAAAAGGCGTCTTTATAAGCTAAAATCCCATCACTCGTGTTAGACAGTTTAGAAATAGATATTTGTTGTCCGATAGAAAAAGAATATGGTTTATTTCGTTCATATGCTATAACCTCGGATAATAAAGGTTCACCATTTATGTCTGTGAGAACCTGATTAGTGTCGGCATAAGCTTTAAATTCAGCACTTTGAGCGACACCCACATAGTTAGCAGCTTCATCAGCATACTGTTTACTTTCTTGTTCATTTAAATTTTGTTTTTTACCAATATAAATATCTAAACCTTTCTCTTTAATTAAGTCTTTGATAGTCATACCATCTATGTCAGACTTAATTCCTAACCACTTCTGTATAGATTTAAATTGCTTTCTGACCCAACTCGCAAGACCTGTTCTCGAGTTCTTAGTTAAATCTTTAAACACAAGTCCATCTTGACCCATTAAGGTTTTTAAAATATCCTCAGTTGTTTTAAAAGATTCAAAATTATCAGCGTTTTGTATTTTATACAAAGGACTATTTAAATCCAATAAAGACTTTTCTATCTGAGCTAAACCTTGTTCAAAAGTTACAGGTTCATGATTTTTTAATTTCTCATAAAATAATTCAGACAATTCTGAAATCTTTGTATCAGGAGTAAATTCATCCTCATTAATAAACATATTTCCGTCTCGAAGAATAAACTTTTCAGAATTTTCAAATTCAGAATTAGGTAAAAATGAAACATCTTTTGTTAAACCTATTTTTTGAAAATCAGATGCTAATTTGTAAGCACCTTCATTAGAAATACCAAAAGCTTTATTTTCAACATCTTTAATGTTTACATAATCTTCTCCTGATAAATATTTATAACCCTCTTCAAAAAGTATGGAGGGTTGTCCATTGGGAGCATTAACTCCCAATATTTCACCTCTATTATTTGTTATTATTTGACAACTACTCATATCTTTTTAATTATAGGTTAAATATACTTGTAAATGTTTGACTTAAAGAACCTGTTCCTTTATTCGCCAATTCTCGTGTTATTATATCATTAACATAAACGGTTAGTGCAGACGAAGACGAAGTTTTTATCAATCTCGCAACCTTTTCATAATCATCTATGTTAGGGTATATCATCTTACTAACAGTATTTCCTCGACTATCCACTATACTAATAGCACCGTTGTTACCCATAACAGGTGACACTTTTAATTTGTAATTCCCACTTGCAATTTTAGAAGCTAAATTCTGAACTCCATTTACAAAACCTTGTTGTCTCTCTGCAATAGCTTGTTTTTGCTCATCAGGTGTAAGTGTTGGATTTTTCAGAATATCAATGTATAAAGGCTGTGAATTTTCATAAGTAAATCTTGAAGCTAAAGCATTAACCATTCCGTTCTTCGTAAGACCTGCGATAGCCACCGATTGTTCTTGAGGACCCAAACCTAAACCTGATATAGAATTAGAAAGTTGGAACTCTCTTTCAGGAGAAGCCGTGGAAGAAAAGAAACGAATAGGTCCTGATTCTATACCCCCAGACCTTGTAATAATCTTCTGTTGATAAGCAGCACCAACCAAATTTCGTTTTACATTTCTTTCAAACCATGGTACATTTCTATATAATTCATCTTTATTTACATTAGGTATATCTACTGTGTACACACTATTCCCTTCATCGCGACTTCCTTTCTTCTTAACAGAAACTTTTGCACTTATTTCACCTGTTAAAGAATTAACTACATATCTAACAGCAGTTATGTTACTAGGGTCTACGGAATCAGAAAGAGGTCTGTCACCACTTCTCAAACTTAAAACAAACGCTTTTTCACTATTTGTAGGATTTGAGAAAGTTATGGTTCTATTATTTGCAAGGTTTTTCAACACATCTCTGTAAAGAGCACTTTCCACTTTCTTATCTTCAGAACTTATTTTATTATCACTAAATATAAGGTTATGAGTATCACCAGCTTTCTCATCGATAAAGTTTTTAAATCTCCCTGTGGAATTATTTCTTAAATACCTGGCTGTTTCAGCATCAACTTCTTTTAGCTTGTTTCCATTTTTATCAAGTATCCCTTTTCGTATAAGATAATCCCTAACAGGTACATCTTCCCCTTTCACAGTTATAAGGTAAGGATTACTTGATGGATATGATACTATTTTAAAGAAAGGTTCTCCAAAAACATGTCTACTTTCTTTTTCGAACACAGGTGATTTTTTCTGAGCTTCTTCTCTAATACTCTTCATGGTTTTAATAGCTTCTTTTTGAGTATCTATATCACCCCAAGATGTAGCAACATTACCGTGTCTGTCATAAATATCGGTTATTCCGTACTTATCACCCATTTCGTTCCAAACTTTCTGCCAAAGTTTTTTATCGTATTTGTCGTATTTACCCCCGAGAGAAGCATATCGGATTTTTAAAGCAGCTGAAGCATGACTATCCTCAGGAGATTGAAACTTATCTCCCATAAAATAATCAAAAGCAACATTCATCTTAGAATCATAATCCTTTTCAACCTTACCAATTTCATCATGATACTGCCATTTAAATGACTTACTACCATCATCATACTCCGTCACATCGTTTGTCACAACAGGTTCACTACCACCATCATTACCGCCACCATTTCCATCTTTACCACCCGAACTCGAAGAACTCGAGGAACTTCTACCTAAAAGACCGTTAGCTCGTTTATATTCATGTTCCTCTTTATCCAATTCAAACTTTTGAAGGTCAAGATTATGTTTCGCATAGTCAAGTTCCAAGCGTTTAATACCCATTTCCTTCTCGTGTTCTTTAAAAGCCCACTCTGTATTCTTCTCGTGAATTTTAGAATATTCACCTGTTGAATACATTCCTTTACCTTTCACAATAGGATAAATTTGAGCTGTTGCTCGAGACAAATATTCATCAACACCCATAGCCATCGCACCCTGTTCAAAGTTTTGAGCCAACATTTGCATTCTTCGAGGTAACGAGGATAACTCGGTTTCTATATTTGAAAGGTTGTTTTGAATAAGAGTTCTTTGTTCGTTTGTTATATCTTTAGCTGCTAAAGCACTTGTTAAAGATGTCTTTTGGTCATTTAATCTTTTCGTTAAAGTGTTCTGATAGTTACCTAATTGTTGTTGATAGAACGCTTGTGATTCAGGTGTTTTTCCCCCACCCATTTTAGCCCAAGTAGTAATCTTTAACTGCTCCTGCATATCAGGTGTCAAATGAGCATTTACAAGGTTCATCACCTCCTCAGGTGTCATACTATTCATGTCCTTTTTTATCATGGTTACCCCATCAGGACCAACAGTTTCTATCATACCATCTCCTCGACCTTTCAACTGCGTAAGAATTTCATCTACTTTCTTATTTACATCCACAAACGGTCTATAAACAAGAGAACCGTAATCAGACAACTTTGAACCAACTTTCCCATCATTCAAATAGTCACTAACGAAACGCATCGCATAAGCCATATTATCAGGGTGATAACCTCCCTCTTTTACACCTTTTGCTTCCATTTCCTGCATCTTTTGTTGGAAATTTCGTATCTCTTTTGTAGAAGCATAAGCATTCATAACTTTATCATCTATAGATTGAGAAATGTGAGATTCTAAAGCTCTTGTTACATCATTGTTAGACAAATCTAATGCACCCACAGCATTTATATCACCCAACATACTTTTAAGATTATTTAAAAGATGTTGTTTATCTTCTGCCTTCATCAAGTCCATACCCTCTATCTCGGTTATTTTACTTCTTATTTTAGCGTCGGCAGCATCATATTGTCCTTGTTTAAAAGACAACCCTTTAGCGATTAAATCAATATTGTAGGGTTGTATATATTCTCCGTATTTTCGAGCCGTACTTGTATATCCAGCCATTAACTATTAACTTATTTTAAAATTAAAAAGGGACTGTTCGTTTGAACAATCCCTGCAAAATTAGTATAAAACTTCTTATAAACCAAAGGTATAAGACTATATATTACTTTTTCTTAGAAGGAGTAACTTCTTCCTGTTTAGGAGTCTCCTCCTTCTTCTGAGATTGAGCTTTTTTATTCCTCAAAGCTATCTCATGTTCAATAGCCTTTTGTTGACTCGTAAACGCTTGACCATCACTTGTAGTAAATGGTGAATCCGAAATAGGTTGAAATCCTATCGAACCATCAGAGTTTATACCATATTTACTATACAAGTTGTTCAACAAGTTCAATTGACTTCTTGTATTGAAATCACCAACATGAACTTTTCTGTTAAAGTCGAAGTAACCCTCCAAGTCTTTTCTTGTAGTGTCTATCGCCTTGTTCATTCTCTCATCATATTGGTCGTCTAATCTATAGTCAAGTTGCTGTTGTTGAGCAAGTGTATTCAAGTTGTGAGTTCTTACTGCTAAATCAGACTGAGCATTTTGAGCATTCGTCTGTTGTGTCGCTTGAACATTTGCAGCAGCAGTATTACCTACAAGTTGAGCTAAGTTAGCAGCAACCATGTTATCAGGTAATCCTTCAAGCTTAGCTCTCGCCTCATTCATTGCTCTATAATTCTGCTTCATAGCCTCCTCAGGAGATACCTGAACTCTATCAAGATAATTCAAACGAATATCATGTTTAGGAGCATCTCTCAACGCCTCAGGTGGAAGTACACTTTGGTCAGGTAACATTACAGGACCACGATTTCCAACCTGTTTAGGAAGTTGTAAAGGTTTCTTTTCAGGTTCAGGCTCAGGCTCAGGAGTTGGCTCTGGTTCAGGTTCAGGCTCGGGTTGTGGTTCAGGTTTGTCTATATCATGAGGATAATATAAAGTGATACCCCCATGTTCATTTCGAATAGGATTACCATCTTTATCATACTCTAAATAGAAATAGTTACCTTGGTCATCTGACAACTTGTCAAATCTACCATTCGCCTTTTCTTGATATTCTTTCAAGGAAAGTTTTCCTTTCTTAACATTAAATACCCTATGCCCTTGTATACCGTCTGCAAAACCACCTAAAATAGCACCTTGTTTATCAAATTTAGCTTTATTAGCTTCATCTTTTAAATCACCATAATAAAGAGCTTTTGCATCAGCAGTTCCTTTTAAATAATCACTCCTATGTTTGTTTGTCAAAGGCACAATACCTTCACGGAATAATGCATCTATCTGACGGTTTGCAACATTATAGATGTTCTTCTGATAACCTAACGCCCCTGATTTAGAAAAGTCTGTAGCATTCAACCCTCTTTGTCTTTCATAGTTGTTGAAATCTTCATAAACTCTTCCCCAATGTCCAATACCCACAGGAGATTTAACACGGTTTGAACCAATCTTGTTATTATCAGCTTCTATCTGTTGGTAAGTTTTACCTGGTCCATAAGTAATAGGAATATTTCTACCTATCTCTGTTTCTGTACCCCAAGGAACACCTCCTCCGTATTCAGGTTTAGTAGGGTCTCCTTCAACATATGAACCTAAGGCGTATTTAGGAACTTCCCCATCTTGTTTAACCTCAGGTTGTTTAGCGTTCTCCTGCATTTCAAACAGAACCTGTACCATCTGTTCACGCATCTGAAGTAATTGTTGCTTCTTCTCCTCAGTTTCCTGAATTTTCATATTCAAGAAATCATTGTTAAGGTCTTGAGTAGTCTGACTACCTTTACCTTGCACCTTCTTCAACTGTTTAAACAAGTCTTCTTGCTCTTTGTTCAGTTTATCAAGTCCTATTCTTTTAGTGTAAATATCAAGCACTTGTGCGAAAGTATCACCACCTTTCAGTTTCATACCTGTTTGTATAGCTAAAGCTCTTGCGTTAGCTGCTCCAATTCGACCTTTATCAGAAATAACAATAGTACCATCTTCAAGATTCATCTTCTCTCCTCCTCGTGAGTGTTTGTTACCCACAACTTTTTGAGTAAGACCATCTTTATTGATATACTCCCCTGCCTCAACTTCTGCGTTGTAAGGTCGGTTTTCACTACCTGTAGTATACTCACCTGTCATATATTGTTCAGGTGTAAGTTTACCTGTCATATCTTGGGTGTAAGGAACAGTTGGCTCTGTAGTAGGTGTAGCACCAAACATTTGTTGTAGATAAGTTTGTGCTTCCTCAGGAGAGATTTCTCCATTTTGAACCATCATCTCTAACTGTTGTTTAGCCTCTTCAGGAGACATTTGAGGTTGTTGTTGCACATCTGATTGTGCACTTTCACCACCTCCTTGCTGTTGCATTTGTGCAAGATATTGTTCGGCTTCCTCAGGGGTCATTTCTCCATTTTGAACTGCTTGCTGTAACTGTGCAACAATATCTTCTTGTGAACCTTGTGGAGCTTGACCCTGACCACCCTGTTGTTGCATTTGTTCTAAATACGCTTGTGCCTCTTCAGGTGTCATCTGACCACTATCAACCGCTTGTTGTAATTGTGTCACAATATCTTCTTGAGAACCACCTTGAGCAGGGGCTTGTTGTCCACCACCCTGCATTTCAGCAAGATACTGTTCGGCTTGTTCAGGTGTTATTTCTCCAGCTTCCACAGCCTGTTGAAGTTGAGCGATTAATTCCTCTTGACCACCATACTCCCCACCTTCTGCAAATTCAGGAATATTGTTAAGACCTAAAGATTGTAATCTTGAAGCAAAATCACTTCTTTCAATTCCAGGTTCAATGTCATTTAAATATGCAAATGCTTCTTTAGCATTTCCAAAAGTTTTCCCATAGATGCTCACCGTAGGATTTGTTGAGTTATTATCACCAATTCTCATATTCCTTAATAACCCTGCCTTATGGCTTAACCCCATACGTTCTAATTCAGCTTTCTTTTCAGGACTATGGTACTCTTGACTTGCTGTATAAATTTTACCATTTATTTCAACAGTATTAGGAGAAACCTGTTTAAAATCTATCGAGTTGTTACCATCGGAAAACTGAACATCATCCACTTCATAAATCTTAGTAGAAGGTTGATTTACTTTCACCTTGCTTTTTCCATTTGAAATCTTAGCAGAAGTTTTCTTTTTACCCTGTTTATTAGAACCAACAGAATTACTATCGAAAAGTTGTCCTGTATTATAGTTATAAACCCCATAACCTTCAGAACCATCAGCTCTATAACCAGGCGAAGTTGTTGCAGGAGGTGGTTCAATTCCTTGAGCCCTCATCCACTCTCTTTGTAATTCATCAGTACTCAACTGAGAAACATCTCGCCTTTCTCCAAGTCTCGACCCTGTACGCTTTTCAAAATCAGCTCTCGCCTTCGCTTCCAAAGCATCAACAGTATTAAGTTCAGAAAGAGCTTCCTTTATAGCAAGTCCCGAAGTATCTATATATTCATACCTTGCCCTACGACCAAACAACGGACCGTTATGCCTTTCAGCGTAACCATAACCTAATTGAGAGATGTTAATACCTCCTGTATTAGTGTGTTCTCCTCCGTCTTCGTAAGTTCTTTCTGTTCCTATCTGAGCGTTATTTAACCCTGCTTGGTTATGAACAGTTACCCCATTTTGGTTGTGAACAAGATTATCTCTCATCTTCTCTTTCATGTTGTTGTAAACCCATGAATTTTTCTTACCGTAACCTTTACCACTTGTAAATACTCTTGCTCCACCAACAAGAAGTTTTCCAGCATTTCCTATACCTGATAAAACATTAGCAAATTTTTCTTGTCTCGCAACATCAGGATTATCTGACCAATCTTTTCTACCAAGAGCATTACCTAATCCAAATAGCGCAGACTCTAAACCATATGAAGTATGACCAAATAAATCGATACTGTATTTACCCTTTTGACCTTCTTCTCCGTTTGCGTCAGGAGCTTTATTTGCGTCTATACCTTGACTTGCAATGTTGTACAATCTCGCTTGGTCTCCCATATCCATACCCGTCTCATGAATTGTTTGCGTTAATTGTTTCATTTGGTCGGCTGACAAATTTGAGTTTACATTGTAATTAGGTAAATAATAAGTATTCCCATCAAATTGTGCAGTTTTTCCAAAAAGGTTAAACGACGGTTCGTTTATCGATTGAGAATTTCTATCAATCAAAGGATTATTGGTTACTGTTCCGTTATTAGTAACTGTATCCGAAGCAGTAACTTGATTGTTAGGTTGCATCGCACCAATCGTCATCGGTGTAGCACCCAAAGACACATTGTTTCCGAAATTCAAAGGCTGAATCCCTGTGAAAGGAGCGTTAGTTAAAGGTGTGAAATTCATATTCGGTACAGAAATCTGTGTGTTTGGTTGAATCTGTAACCCACCATTTTGAGTAATAGGTGCTCCAAGATTCGGATTCTGTACGAATGTATTTTTACTAACAGGTCCTGGTGTCTGTTTTTTGTTAAAAAAATTATAATTCATTATCTATCTTTCAATATATTGAACTTTCGCAGCCATTGTTTGAGCCACTAAAAAATCTCTTTCTTGTTGTTTTTCCAATAATGCTTGTCTTCGAGCCTCAGCTTCTTGAAGTTTAGCGTTTTCTTCTTGACGCTTCATAAGGTCTTGTTGTTGAGCATGGACTTGGGAGGACAAATCTCCTATAATACTATAAAGATTCTCCAACTGTGGCATTTGCCCATTCATAAGATTTGTATCAGTTTCAGAAGAATTAGGTGTAAAATTACCACCCAAATTACCACTGTATACTTTACCTTTACCTGTGTAATAGTTTAAAGCCTCATCTAAGTTTGTTCTTTTAAACCCTGTACCTCCAACACTTTCATGTAATTCCATCTTACCCGTGTTAGGATTTTTTACAACTAAACCAACATGGTCTATCCCATGTTTTCTTCCCTTGTCAAATCCTCGAACACCTGTGTCCATGAAAACTAAATCTCCTTCTTTCAAATGACCATAACTACCCTTTGTTACATTTTGAGCAGAATTGTTTTTTAAAGAACTTACGTAAAGACCTTCAGATGTTTGATATGGAATACCAAGTGAACTTGTTACAAAGTTAGAACAGTCTATTCTTTTATTCTTACTATCATTTGCACCAAAACCATATTTCCACCCTTCGAATTTACCTGTAACATCATAAAGATTTGAATACTGAGGTTTAGAAGTTTGTGTGTTTTGATTAGAAGATTGAAGGTAATTACTAAAATCTGACCCCGTTACACTCTTCATAACCTTTGCAATACCTGCAGCATAACCTTTATTATTACCAGCATAATACCCCTTACCATCAGTTCTTTTAAATCCGTTTTTAAATAAATGGGAATTATCTGTCATATTAGCTCCATAATGGTCTCGCATTAAAATAGCCTGAGCTGTCAGACCATCTCTCCATGTAGGAAATTCTCTGTTATTACCAGCATCATCATTTCCAACATTCCCAACATTTCGTGTTCTCGCACCTCTACCTGTCAAACCTAACTGACTCTCAGCAATACCCATCGACAACAATAGACCTGCATCTACACCAACAGTATTGGCAACGGTATAGTAATCTTGTGCAGTCAAGGGACTTTTACCCTTTCCCCACTTATCTATAACACCTTGTATTCGATTTATATCCCACTCGGTGTTTTTATATTGTTTATAAGTCAATGACATCTTATCAAAGTTTTGACAAAAATAGTAAATTTTAAAGGCTTTACAAAAACAATAAAACGCACTGTTACTTAAAACAAAATAAATGCTTTAAGTTTTATAAGAATTACTTTACAGTAACTTTTAATGGCGTACAGCACACCTCTATTGGATACTGAAATTCTCCAACTGCTTTCTTTAGAATATTAAGTGAACCATTTAAGTCAGCATTGATTATCTTGTTTTTAGCTGACCTGAAAAGTCCTCTTTTTATTCTTTTTCCTAAATAACTTTCATGTTTCTCTACACTTTCATTATCTAGAAAACTACATTTAGATGTATAAGATTCTTCTGTAAGAATAATATTAATTCCTTCCAATTTACATTTATACTCTAACTGTTGTATAAAAGTATAAAAAGGTATATTAACAAAAGATTGATTATTTTTCTTCCCAATATTAATGTTTTGTTTCCACTCCTCGTTGTAACCTATTACAAGAGTACTAATATCATTGGAAACTAAGAAATTCACTAATATTCTAGAAGATTTATGTAAATAATCTTTAACTTTATTGTTTCTTTTGTTTGTTATACTTTCTATTCTTTTTGATGTTTTCTTGTTACCTTTTAATAATGATTGCAACCTTGATTTCTCTTTATTCCAATATTGATTAATTGACTTTAAAGGTCTACCATTAATAATAAAAGGTTTAACAACATTAGATGAAACAGTTGCTAAATTGTTTAAACCTAAATCAATAGAAGCATATCTTCTGTTATCACTTTTAGGTTTAACTTCGTCTACTTTATATGTAACTTCAATTACATGATGATTATTTCTTGGAAGTATTCTAACTTCTACTATATTAGATTCAGTTACTTTCGTAGGTATTTCTATAGATAAAGAAGATAGTTTAATTAAACCTTTTCTAAGATAAACTTTAGATACAGCTTCTTTAGGAAAGATAGTTACATACATACCTTCTTTATCTAAATACCTTGGAATCCTTATAGGCTTATCACACTCACTTTTCTTTTTCTTCTTTAGTAAAGCAAAAAACGACTTAAAGTTTCTATCAAGTAACATTAAAGTTTGTTTAGATACTTTAGTGGGTAACGAGTAATAACCCACGTCCTTAGAATCAACCATTAATCTATTAACATCGTAGTAATTTAGATAACCTTTAGTTTCAAAATAATGTTGTCTAACCAAGTATAAAGCCTTATTGTAAAGATTTTTAGAATTAAAACATAATTCATCCAACTCCTTATTATTCTTTACTACATGTCTTTCTGTTAAATACATTGTTTTAATTCTTTTATTATTTTTTCGACCACTCGTTTACTTCTTCTCTTACCGTAAATTCTCACACAAAAAGAAACGAAGTCTCGTATCA
>ERZ773054.171-NODE-171-length-51602-cov-9.604051_pt1 | contig 51602 bp, 60 predicted proteins | sample MGYA00580630_ERZ773054 | MGnify/ENA primary metagenome ERZ773054 (study PRJEB29015, sample SAMEA2737994) | human oral metagenome | biome: human oral; feature: human-associated habitat; material: dental | place: China | collected 2115 ... | reverse complement strand
GACGAACAAAAGACGAACAAAAGACGAACAAAAGACGAACAAAAGACGGTGCGAGCCGCACGGACAGATAAAGAAATGACGAACAAAAAACGAACAATGAGCGAAGGTAAGAGGGTAGTAATTGGGAATAAAAATAACTCTCGTTTTTGCGAGAAGTGCAAAAACGAGAGTTACAACGAATAATAAAAACTTATTTTTACTGGTTAGCAGTTTCTTTTCGGCGCTTTTTCTCTGCTTTTAGCAAAGTGAGTTCACGTCCTGTTTGCCCTGCTACTGAGGTATTTTCTTCGGCTCGGCGGATAAGGTAAGGCATTACTTCGCGCACGGGACCAAAAGGCAAATACTTGGCTACGTTATAGCCTTCCTTAGAGGCATTGAAGCTGATATGGTCGCTCATACCGTAGAGTTGTGCTATCCACACGCGTTTGTCGTTAGGTTGCAAGCCTTTTTTGTGCATCAAATCCATTACCAGAGCAGCACTTTCTTCGTTGTGAGTACCTGCAAAGAGGGCAATCCTATCGATATGGTCAATAATATAGCGCACAACAGCGTTATAATTATCGTCGGTTGCTTGCTTGCTGGGGCAAATGGGAGTGGGATAGCCTAGCTCGGCAGCGCGTTCGTTTTCTTTTTCCATATAGGCACCTCGTACGATTTTTACGCCTATGTAGAAGCCTTTATCTACGGCACGTTCATAAAGTTCTTTTAGGTAAGGCAAACGGTCGTGGCGGTACATTTGCAAGGTATTGTATACGATAGGTTCTTCTTTGTTGTACTTCTGCATCATCTCTTCTACGAGGTCATCGGCAGCAGTTTGCATCCAGCTTTCTTCGGCGTCTACCAAAATAGGAATTTTATACTCGTAGGCGCGCTTGCAGGCTGCGTCGAAACGAGATTTGATGCGCTCCCATTCTTTTTCTTCTTCGGGGGTAAGGGCTTTTTTCTCGGTGAGTTTTTGGAAGATGGCAAAACGCCCAAATCCCGTAGGTTTAAATACCACAATAGGAATACCTTCGTTGCGATGGAGATTACCAAAATCGATGGTTTCCATTGTTTTTTCGAAAGTAGCTTCGATAGAGGATTCGTCTTCTTTACCTTCTACGGAATAGTCGAGTACAGAGCCTACTCCTTTTTGATGCATCTTTTGAATTACGGGAAGGCAGTCTTGTTCGGAGATACCTCCGCAGAACTGCTTAAAGACGGTGCGCTTGATGAGTCCTTCGACGGGCAGGCGCAGTTTTAAGGAGAAGTTGGTAAGGGCAGTGCCCACACGAGTAAGGGTATTACTGCCAATAAGTTTAAAAAGGCGGTAAGCCCAGTTGAGTTCGGATTGGCTTTTGAGGGCAAAAGCGGTTTGGGTATCGGAAAATCTACTCATAATATTTTAATGATTAAAGGTTAGTTGAGGCAAAGTTACTATTTATTTTGAAAGAAACAAACTTTTTCTTAATTATTTTTATCACTGTATTTACCACTAATCATTAATTGCAACCTATATCCTTCTATGGGACTTAAATCTTTATTACCTGTATAGGCATCAGTAGTTAACTATGGATAGCGCGGTTTTCGGTGGTAGCAAGGGCGGCTTCCTTTATTGCTTCGGTAAAGGTAGGGTGAGCGTGGCAGATGCGAGCGATATCTTCGGCACTGGCACGGAACTCCATTGCTGTAACGGCTTCGGCTATCATATCGGCAGCACGAGCTCCAATGATGTGTACGCCGAGTACTTCATCGGTTTGGGGGTCAGCTAAAATCTTTACAAAGCCGTCGGTATCCATACTGGCACGGGCACGCCCTAAGGCACGAAAAGCAAATTGCCCTACTTTATAGGCTATGCCGTCAGCTTTTAGTTGCTCTTCACTTTTGCCTACTGAAGTTACTTCAGGCCAGGTGTAAACAACACCAGGGATAAGATTATAATCGATATGTGGTTTTTGTCCAGCGAGTTGTTCTACTACCAATACGCCTTCTTCTTCGGCTTTATGGGCGAGCATAGCTCCGCGTACTACATCACCTATGGCATAGATGTTAGGCACATTGGTTTGCAGGTGGTCGTTTACTATTACCCTACCGCGCTCGTCTTTCTGTACACCTGCTACTTCGAGGTTAAGACCCTCGGTATAAGGGCGACGACCTACGGCTACTAAGCAGTAATCACCTTTAAGGATAAGCTCTTCGCCTTTGGAGGTAGTAGCTTTTACAGTTACCGTTTTGCCCTTGCGAGTTACTTCTTTCACCTGATGACCTGTATAGAAAGCAAAGCCTTGTTTTTTGAGTACTTTGGTAAGTTCGCGTCCTAAGCCTCTATCCATCGTAGGGATAATGCTATCGGTGTATTCTACTACCGACACTTTAGCTCCTAAGCGACTGTATACTTGCCCCAATTCTAAGCCTATTACGCCCCCACCAATTACGATGAGGTGTTCTGGTACTTCTTTTAGCTGGAGGGCTTCAGTAGAAGTAATAATACGTTCTTTATCGACTGTAATAAAAGGTAAGGAGGCAGGTTTAGAGCCGGTAGCAATAATGGTGTGCTTGGCTTCTATGGTCTCTGCTTTGCCTTTATTAGGAGTAATCTTAATTTGTGTGGGTGATACAAAGCTCCCTACCCCGGTAAAAACATCTACTTTGTTTTTCTCCATTAGGAACTTTACCCCTGCGCAAGTTTGCTCTACCACAGCTGCTTTACGAGCAATCATTTTCTCTAAGCTAAACTTTACTTTGCCTGTGATTTCAATACCGTGGGCTTCGAGGTGTTTGGAGGCGTCTTCGTAGTGGTGAGAAGAGTCGAGTAAGGCTTTAGAAGGGATACAACCTACATTAAGGCAAGTGCCTCCTAAGGTATTATATTTTTCAATAAGGGCAGTTTTAAAGCCCAATTGACCTGCACGAATAGCGGCTACATAACCGCCAGGACCTGAACCGATGATAACAATGTCGTATGTTTTCATATTACTTAGTTTTTTGAAAGGCAAAGTTAGGGTTTATAATTGATATTTGCAAGTAGTTTTTCACTTTTTTCTACCCGTATAGAAAAAGGGACTATCCTTTTTAGGACAGTCCCTTTTATATATTCAGTAATTAGATATTACTTCTTAGATTGTTCTTTAGTATGGTCAGCTTCGTCCTTTACAGTGTCGTAAATGAGAGGAGCTGCCACGAAAACAGAAGAGTAAGTACCGATGAGTACCCCGATAATCATTGCGAACATAAAGCCACGCAAGGTTTCACCACCAAAGATAAAGATAGTAACGAGTACTGCCAAAGTAGTGAATGAGGTGTTCAAGGTACGGCTAAGGGTAGTGTTGAGCGCGTGATTAATTTTCTCTCTTGACCAATGAGGCTCACGCATTACTTCCCTGATACGGTCGTAGATAATCACGGTATCGTTTAGTGAGTAACCTACTACGGTAAGGATAGCTGCGATAAAAGCTTGGTCGATTTCCATATTGAAAGGCATAATGCTATAAGTGAGCGAATAAATACCGAGTACCATTAGCACGTCGTGCGCTGATGATACAATCGCACCCATAGAGAATTGCCATTTTCGAAAACGGAATAAGATATACAAACCAATTACAATAAGCGAACCGATAACTGACCAGAATGCACTGCTCTTAATATCCTCGGCAATAGTAGGTCCTACTTTCATAGATTGCATAATACCAATTTTATCAGTAGAAGTAGCTTTAGCAAAACTATCGAATGAAGTTCCTTCGGGTAAGAATTTCTGTAATCCTTTGTACAAGAGCTCTTGTATTTCATTATCTACCTCAGTGCTTTCTTCTTGTACTTTATATTTAGTAGAAATTTTCACTTGGTTAGGAGCTCCAAAAGTCTTTACTTCCACATTTCCTAAAGTAGTTTTGAGCGCATCGGCTACTTGGGTAGGATTAACTTCTTTTTCAAAACGAATTTGGTAAGTTCTACCACCTACGAAATCGATACCTTGGTCGAGACCACGAGTAGAGAGAGAAATGATACCTATTATTGATAAGATAATAGAAAAAGCATATCCTATTTTACGCTTGCCGATGAAGTTGAGATCTACATTTTTGAACCAGTTCTTAGTAATAGGAGTGGTGAAAGTAAGCGTGTGTTTTTTCTCAACGCTATAGTCAATAAACAAGCGAGTGATAAAGATAGCGGTGAACAAAGTAGTTGCAATACCAATAAGCAAGGTAGTTGCAAAACCTTGGATAGGACCACTACCAAAGAACAACAAGATAAGAGCAGTAAGCGCTGTAGTAATGTTGGAGTCTAAGATAGATGATAGGGCGTGTTTGAAACCATCAACCACTGCTTGATTGATATTTTTACCTTTGCGCAGTTCTTCTTTCGACCGCTCGAATATCAGCACGTTCGAGTCGACTGCCATACCAATGGTAAGCACGATACCCGCAATACCAGGGAGCGTAAGTACAGCTTCTATACTTGCTAACACTCCAAATATAAGGAGTATATTGAATACCAAAGCGAGGTCGGCATAAATACCTGCACGACCGTAGTAGAATATCATCCACGCAAAGATGAAGATAGTAGCGATAAGGAAAGAGTTCATACCGCTATCGATAGCTTCTTGTCCCAAAGAAGGTCCTACGATTTCAGATTGTACAATATCAGCGCTTGCAGGTAATTTACCAGCACGGAGCACGTTAGCAAGGTCGACAGCTTCATTTAAAGTAAAATGCCCTGTAATTTCAGAGCGACCTCCTGAAATAGCACCTGTAGTTACTCCTGGTGCTGAATATACGATGTTATCGAGTACGATAGCAATATTGGTATTTTGAGTAAATGCTTTACCAGTAAGCGCTTCCCAAATGCGTGCTCCTTTACCGTCCATTTGCATAGATACGGCAGGCTGGTTGCGAACATCGTAGGTTTGTTCGGCTTGGGTTACTACGTTACCTGTAAGAGGAGGGGTGTTATCGCGGTTACCTTTTAGGGCATAAAGTTCGATAAGGGAGGTCTTTTTATCAGGTTTACCCCAAGCGAATTTTACATACTGCAATGAAACAGGAATCAAATGTTTTGCTTCAGGAGAATTGATATAGCTATTTACTTGAGCAGTATCTTTTAAACTTACTGTAAAAAGTACTGGAGAACCTTCATAAGAATTAGCTTTGATAAGGTCAAACAAAGGATTTCCTTTTCCTGATTGAGTAGGAACAGAATCCTTCTTTACATCAGTAAGTAGAGAGTCGATAGCACTACTACCTGATTGAGTAGCGGCTGTGAGCGTATCTTTTACTTTATCTGTAGTTTTAGCAGTAGATTTAAGTTGCTCGTTGAGGGCTTGTAAATAAGGGAAAACATCAGTATTCTTATAAGTTTCCCAGAACTCAAGCTGAGCGGTACTTTGCAAGAGAGATTGCACACGAGTGATATCTTTAGCACCTGGAAGTTCTACAAGGATACGACCTGAGTTACCAAGGCGCTGGATATTAGGTTGAGAAACACCAAATTTATCGATACGTTTGCGCAATACCTCGAAAGCAGATACGATAGACTCGTCTACGCGTTTTCTGATAATAGGGCGCACCTCACTATCACTCATTTGGAAGTTGATTTGGTCGCTGAGGGTTTTATTAGCGAACACATCGGGGGAGGCTAATTTACCTCCGTTCTTAGCGTAAGCCTCGAAGAACAAATCCAAGTAGGTTTTGTCGGTTTTGCGGAGCTGTTCATCGGCTTCGGCTAATGATTTGTTAAAGATAGGGTCTTTGGAGTTGTCAGCAAGACCTCTCAAAATGTCTTTTACGGAAATTTGCAGAATCACGTTGATACCGCCTTTAAGGTCAAGACCGCGGTTCAATTCTTTAGCTTTTACTTCAGCATAAGTGAATTTTGTAAAACCGAGGTTATAGACATCTTGCCCCATTTTATCGTCCAAATACTTAGCTTCTATAGCTTCGCGTTTAGCGATATAGTCAGCTTGAGTATTAGGCACTTTTGCCTCAGCGAATGCTTTGGCTTCATCTTCTACTCTACCTGCCACGTAGGTGAATGAAAGCTGATAAATACATATTAGCCCAAACAATATGGCAAATAGTTTCACAAGTCCTTTGTTTTGCATTTTTTTAATTAAATAATTTACTTATTTTATCTCTTCAAACGGCAAAGATATATATTTTACTGAACATAGAAAAATAAAGTCCTAAAAAATTATATTTTATTTATATTTGAAAGGCTGGCATAAGGGGTATATATTCTTATATATTTATTGATTATCAAATGGATAAATGAGTTTAATACCACAATGCTAAAAATGCCAATAATGCCAATAATACCGATTGTTTAATGATTAATGGTTAATTTGGGAGAAGCTTATAGGAAAGACGGTGCGAGCCATATGGACAGTCGTAGCACGACGGGCAGATAATGAAAAGACGAACAAAATATCCTCTCCCCAGCCCTCTCCCAAGGAGAGGGAGTGTAGTAACGGAAAAGTGAGATGAAGGAATGACGAACAAAAGACGAACAAAAGACGAACAAAAGACGAACAAAAGACGAACAAAGAACGAACAAAGAACGAACAAAGAACGAACAAAAGACGGTGCGAACCGCACGGGCAGATGGAGAAAGAACGAAGAAAACCTCCCCCTTACACATACCCAGCTTTCGCTGGCTTCCTCCAAAGGGGGAACTACAGCGACGCAAAGACTAAGGAATGACGAATAATGAACGAGGGGAGGGTGGGGGTACGTTGAGGTTAAGAGGAGGATTAAATTGAGGTAAAGTGAATTTTTTACTTATTTATGTCTCTTTTTGGAGTTTATTCACTACTTTTGCCCCCGATTTTAAAACAAAATATTAGTAAGAATAAAAAGAATCTTATTAATATTCAGTGTGGTAGCGCTGTTGCTTACAACTTATGGTTGTTCGTATGTAAGCACTTACGAAGAATGTTTGACCAAGAAGGTAACAGCATTAATGATAGTGAACTCGCTACTAATTATACCCTTAAAAAAATAGCAAATTAGCAAATTTGTCAATTAGCAAATTAACTTTATGTCTTTACAACAAGAAATACAAAAACGCCGTACCTTCGGCATCATCTCTCACCCCGATGCGGGAAAGACAACCCTTACCGAAAAACTCTTACTCTTCGGGGGGGCTATCCAAGAAGCTGGTGCGGTGAAATCGAATAAAATAAAGAAAGGAGCTACCTCCGACTTTATGGAGATTGAACGCCAACGTGGGATTTCCGTAGCTACTTCGGTGCTGGCTTTCAACTACAAAGAGCATAAAATAAACATCTTAGATACCCCCGGGCACAAGGATTTCGCCGAGGATACCTTCCGCACTCTCACGGCTGTGGACAGTGTAATCGTGGTTATTGACGTTGCCAAAGGGGTGGAAGAGCAAACCGAAAAACTCGTTGAGGTGTGCCGTATGCGTAATATTCCTATGATTGTGTTTATCAATAAGTTAGATCGTGAAGGGAAAGACGCCTTCGACCTGTTGGACGAAGTAGAACAGAAGTTGGGCTTAAAGGTTACTCCGCTGAGTTTCCCCATAGGGATGGGGTATGATTTCAAAGGGATTTACAACATCTGGGAGAAGAATATTAACCTTTTTTCAGGCGACAGCCGTAAGAATATAGAGGAAACTATTGCCTTCAACGATATTAACAGTCCTGAATTAGAGAAGATTATATCCGAACAATCCGCCGAGAACCTCCGTTCCGATTTGGAGTTAGTGTATGAAGTATATCCTAAATTCGATAGAGAAGCCTACCTCAAAGGAGATCAACAACCTGTATTTTTTGGCTCGGCATTGAACAATTTTGGGGTAAGAGAACTCTTGGATTGTTTTGTGGAAATTGCTCCTTCGCCCCGCCCGAAAGCCAGTGAAGAGCGCATCGTAAACCCTGAAGAACCTACTTTTACGGGCTTCGTTTTCAAGATTCACGCAAATATGGACCCTAACCACCGCGACCGTTTGGCGTTTGTGAAAATTGTTTCGGGCACTTTCGAGCGTAACAAACCTTATTTACATACGCGTTTGGGTAAGAAGTTGAAGTTCTCCAGTCCGAATGCTTTCTTTGCCGAAAAGAAAGAAGTAGTGGATATCTCGTATGCGGGGGATATTGTAGGTTTGCACGATACGGGGAACTTTAAGATAGGCGATACACTCACCGAAGGTGAAGTATTGCACTTTAAGGGGATACCGAGCTTCTCTCCTGAGCACTTCCGCTACATTAACAATGCTGACCCACTGAAATCTAAACAATTAGAAAAAGGCATCGACCAGCTAATGGACGAAGGGGTAGCACAGCTCTTTAAGTTAGACTTCAACGGTCGCAAAGTAATTGGGACGGTAGGAGCACTCCAATACGAGGTAATTCAGTACCGATTAGAACACGAGTATGGGGCAAAGTGTAGTTATGAAAACTTCCCTATTTATAAAGCTTGTTGGGTAGAGGCGCCTGAAAACCCCAAAGATGCTGAGTATCTTGATTTCTTACGCGTAAAACAGAAATTCTTAGCACGCGATAAGCAGAATCAATTAGTTTTCTTAGCCGACTCAGCTTTCTCTATTGAGATGGTAAAACAAAAGTACCCGAACTTAAAGTTGCACTTTACATCGGAGTTTGAGTAAGAAGAAGTATTGATATACATAAAGTATAAGAAAAGAAAAAGTTTCCTCATATTAAAATGTAGGAAACTTTTTTTGTTTATAAAGTTTATTTGCTGTACTTTTGCACCCGCAAAAAACAAAATGATGAAATACACTTTATTTATAATGTTCTTGGCTATTGCGACACCTATTTTTCCTCAGGAGGTGGTGAAAGACACATTGCAGGAACTTCCTAAGACAGGAATAAAAGCTGATAGAAGAGCTCAGTTGGAAAGGGCTATTTCTAAGCTATGGGAGCTTGACCGAGAAGACCAAAGAGGTACTTTTAAATTTGTGGATTACTTACCTATGTACGTAATGCCTTTCCGTTTTACGGATAAACCTACGGAACAGCCTATAAGTTTGAACCCCGACCGACCTATACCGGAATGGCGCGACTACCAGCACGTAGAGTTAAAATTTCAAGTGAGCTTAAAAGCTAAGATTATGCAAGATGCTTTTGGGAAGGGAGATGTGTGGATAGCTTTCACTCAGCAATCGTATTGGCAGATGTACAACGGTGAGCTTTCACGTCCGTTTAGGGAAGTGAATTACGAACCAGAATTGATATTTACTTACCCGCTGAACCTCTCGGTGGGGAATTTTAAAATGAAAATGGCAGGACTATCGGTAAACCCAATCTAATGGTAAAGAAGCGGCACATTCGCGCAGTTGGAACAGAATTATTTTATTAGGTATTTTCCAATGGAATGATTTAATGGTTAATAGCCGTTTCTGGTGGCGTTTCTCAGAAAAGGCAAGAGAAGATGATAATCCCGATATTGAGAATTATATAGGACGTTGTGAATTGAGCATTGCTTACCCCTTCCGTAAAAATGTTTTTAATTTGCGAGTGAGGAATAATTTAAATTTTAATCATAATCGCGGGCACGTAGAGCTGAACTGGATATATCCGCTGAGTCGCGACCTGCGTATTTTGTTGCAAGCCTCTCACGGTTATGGTGATTCTCTTATCGATTACAATTACAAACAAACTATTGTGGGAGTAGGCTTTACTTTCTTGAGTCTTTAAACAGATAAGAAGTAAGAGGTAAGAGGTAATAATGGAAACTTTTTTTGTTTATTAAGTTTTTTTGTTATACCTTTGCCCCCGAATTTAAAGATGAGAGAGATGAAAGAAGATATTGTAAAACGTGCCTTAAACGACTTTATGCAGTATGGGTTTAAAACCTTTACTATGGATGATTTGGCTAACAAAATGGGGATGTCTAAAAAGACGCTTTACGAGTATTTTCCCTCTAAACAAGATTTAGTAGATGCTTGTTTAGATTATGCCTTAGAAATGAGTTGTACAAATGTAACTACTTTTGTACAAGGGGAAGGTTCAGTGATAGAAAATGTATACCGCAACCAAAAAAAGGTTCAAGAAGTTTTCAATATCAATAGTGACCGTCCTATTTGGGAATTGCAAAAATACTATCCTAAAACATACGAACGAATGGATAAGGAGTTTATAGAAGCTGACTGTCTTTTTGTGGATAAAGTAATGGAAAGAGGTATACAGGAGGGACTTTTTAGAGAAGATATCAATCTTAAATTCTTTAAGATTTTCTATACGGCTGTACAACGAATGAAAGCACAATCGGAGTTATTTCCTGAAACTGAGTTTTCTTTTTGGGAAACTATTTATACTATTATAGAGTATTTTTTCAGGATACTTGTGAATGAAAAAGGACTTAAAGAATTGGAACGAGTGCTTAAGGAGGTAAAAGATAAAAGATAAAAGGTTAATTTAATATTATAATACTAAAAATGCCAATAATACCAATGATCAGAGGTGAAAAAGTAAGGTTAGCGAGAGATGGGTATCTGAATAAATAAAGTAAAAAGAAGTTACATCAGAATTAAAAGGACAATATAAATAAGCCTATTAATAGGCAATACAATTATTATGAAAAAAATCATTACGAGTGCTTTGTTGTGCCTCAGTTTTATGAGCTTTGCACAACAAAAAGAATTGACTTTAAAAGATGCTATTCGTTATGCTTTAGAGAATAAAGCGGACGCTGAGAAAGCGCGATTGGAAGTAACCAAAAGCGAATACAAAATACAAGAAGTACGCGCTAACGCACTGCCTAATATTTCGGCTTCGGGCGGTATGGTGTACAACCCTAAGTTACAAGCTACTTATATTGATGCCAGCACATTTGCTTTCCCGGGTATGCCCGCAAGTAATGAGCCTATAAAGATGGAAATGGGGCAAAAATGGTCGGCTAATGCTGAAGCAAAACTTACCCAAGTATTGTTTAATCAAACGGTATTTATGGGCTTGAAAGCGGCTCGTACGACACGTGAGTTTTATATGCTTAACCAACAGCTTACCGAGAATGAAATCATTGAGAAAGTAGCACAAGCCTACTATCAAGTATATCAAACCCGACAAACATTAGAAAATATAGAAAGTAATTTGGCTCTTACCGAGAAAACGGCTAATGTTGTAAAAGGGTTGAACCAATCGGGTTTGTCAAAGAAAATAGACGTTGACCGCACTACTGTGGCTGTAAATAATCTCAAATCGGCACGCCAACAAGCCCTTAATGGAGTACAACTCTCGGAGAACGCGCTTAAATATATGATAGGTATGCCGATGAGTGAAGTAATTACTTTGCCTAAAGAAGGCTTTGAAGCTAATTACGATTTGGCTTTTGAGAAAGGTAATAGCAATACTCGTATAGAGTTACAAGTACTCGAAAAGCAAAAGCAACTCCTTGACCTCAATACCAAAGTACAACGTGCAGCACTTTATCCATCATTAGCGTTGCAGGCTACTTATGGTTATTTGAGTATGGGACCTAAAACACCGATTATTTACGGCAAGAAAGATAAAGTGTACGGAGCTGACTATTCGGCTATTACATTGGGAGTGAATATACCTATATTTTCGGGTTTCGGTACACGTGCTAAGATACACCAAGCACAGATAGAAAGTCAAGCGCTTGAAGCGACCCTTAAAGACACTCGTTTGGCAATGGATTTGGCTTATGAGAATGCCCACAGTCAGCTTACTAATAATCTTCTTACTATAGATTCGCAAAAGGAGAATGTAAAGCTTGCAGAAGAGGTATTGCTCAACACCCAAAACAACTACCAACAAGGTTTGGCTTCCCTTACAGATTTATTGGAAGCAGAACGCTCTTTATCGGATGCTAAGAACAATTACACCAATGCTTTGTTGGACTACAAATTAGCAGAAATACAGTTGCTAAAATCACAAGGGAAGTTAGAGACAATGAAATAAGAAATCCCATAATATCTATATAAGAAAGAGACAGTACAATATTAAAAGTACTGTCTCTTTTATTTTGTTATTTGTATGTTATTTTTTCAAGTGCTCAGCTATAAGCTCTAATTCTTGGTACCACTCTTCTCCAAACTTTCTAATAAGAGCCTCTTTTACGAATTTGTAGATAGGCACTTGTAACTTTTTACCCAAGACACAAGCATCATCGCATATAGGACTCCAACGATGGTAATTGACTGCTGTGAAGGAGCTGTACTCTTGTAATCGTATAGGATATAAGTGACACGATATAGGTTTCTTCCAGTCTATTTTTTTATCGTTATATGCTTGTTCGATAGCACAAAGAGCCCAACCTTTTTCATTGCGTACTACATAAGCACATTCGCCTCCATTGATGAGAGGAGTTTCCCATTCGCCGTCTTCTCCTTTGATGTATACTCCTTGTTCCTCGATAGCTGTACGACCTTTCTCGGTAAGGTAAGGAGCTACTTCGGGATAAATGCGCTTCATCACTTTTAGTTCGCTTTCTTCTACGGGTGCTCCTGCATCACCTTCTATACAACAAACACCTTTACAAGCATTAAGGTTGCAAACAAAATCGCAATCTATGATATCTTCCGAAATAATGGTATTGGCTACTTGTATCATATTTTAAACGGCTTTAATAGCTTTTTCAAAAGGAATGCGCTGAGTAATACTTCTGCCCAAAGTTACCTCATCAGTATATTCGAGTTCGCCTCCTACGGCTATGCCTCGGGCAATGGTAGAGATGGTGATATGGTAAGGCTCTACTTGTTTGTAAATATAGAAATTGGTAGTATCGCCCTCCATTGTATTGCTCAGAGCGAGGATTAACTCAGTTACTTTACCTGTCTTTACTTTTTCTATCAGTGAGGCAATGTGTAGATTGGAAGGAGCGATGCCATCAATAGGGGATATTTTGCCTCCTAAGACGTGATACTGACCAAAGAATTGTCCTGTGTTTTCTATTGCCATTACATCTCTAAAATCTTCTACAACACAAACGACTCCCGTATCACGCATAGGGTTAGCACATATCTCACACAAATCTACATCGGAGATGTTGTGGCAGTTTTTACAATACTGTATATGGGTGCGTAAAGCCACAATAGCTTGTGCCAATTGTAGTGATTGCTCTTCGGGTTGTTTGAGCAGGTGCAAGGCTAAACGCAAAGCCGTACGTTTGCCTATACTAGGCAATTGTGCTATTTCGTAGACGGCGTTTTCTAAGAGTTTAGATGAGAAGTCCATTTTAGGAGATAGTAGTTAGGGGTTAGGAGATAGTTTGTGAGCAACTTTGGTGCAAGCCTCGTCAATGAGCTGATAGACGTTTTCGAAATCAGCTTCTGTGCCGTAATAAGGGTCGGGGATTTCGTGTTGTGTCATTCCACCCAAAGCATCAGCTAAGAAATGTACTTTAGCACGCTCTTTTTCGTTCTTAGCAAGCCGGATAACGTTTTGGTAATTGCTTTTATCCATTACGAAAATATAATCGAAATGGGCAAAATCTTTGGCTGAGAACTGACGACCTCTAAGCATAGAGATATCTACTCCGTGTTTTTTTCCAGAGGCGATAGAACGAGTGTCAGGAGTATCGCCTACGTGATAGTTGGCGGTACCAGCTGAATCTACTTCAAAGTTATCGGAAGGGAGCTTGCTTCTCATCACGCCTTCGGCTAAAGGAGAACGGCAAATATTGCCTAAGCAAACCATTAGTATTTTCGTTTTTTTCATATATTAAAAGAGATAAGACTTACGCCTTAGAAATTAAACAAAGATATTATTGGTTTTAATTTAGCCAAAGTGTGAAACTTTGGCTAAGTGTGTGACGCAAAAATGTTAATTGTTACTTGTCAATTGTTAATTGAAATAGAGTCCTAATTTATCAATGTATTGCCATACTTTTTCGGGGAGGAGCGGACGTATATTGCGTCCAGCTTTGATTTCTTCACGGATAAAGGTGGCTGAGAGTTCGATGATAGGGGCGGGTACACGGGTGATATGTGGGTGCTCAGTTAAAGCTTCGGGCACTCTGCCTTCTGAAATACGAGGATAGACATAAATAGGGTAATTTGCTAAAATATGCTCGTAGTTCTTCCATTTGTGAAAGCTTTTTAGGTTGTCTTCCCCCATAATTAGGGCAAAGTTAGTATTAGGGTGTTTTTCCTCTAAATAGGCTAAGGTATTAACTGTGTAATTAGGTTGTGGCAAGTGAAACTCGATGTTTGAGGCGCGTAACTTGGGATAGCTCTCTATTGCCAAATTGACCATTTCCAATCGCAAGTGGTTGTCTAATAAGGATTGTTTTTCTTTAAACGGATTTTGAGGTGTTACTACAAACCACAGTTCGTTCATTGCACTGTGCTCTACCAAATGATTGGCGATAATGAGATGCCCTATATGAATAGGGTTAAACGAGCCAAAGAATAAGCCTATTTGTTTTTTCATCGGTTGATAAAATCGGTTACTATGCGCTCTGCTTCTTGTAGGGCTTGTTGTAGATTATCGTTTTTGATAATCACATCAAACTGGTGAGCAGTTGCCATTTCTTGTTCGGCTTTGTTGAGACGCATTTGTATTTTCTCCTCTGTTTCGGTCTTACGGTTGCGCAAGCGTTCTTCTAAGGCAATAAGGCTTGGCGGTTCAACAAATACTGCTAAGGTTTGTTCTGGATATTGTTGTTTGAGGCGGAGACCTCCTGCAACATCAATATCGAATATCACATTCTTCCCCATTGCCCATAGGCGTTCTACTTCTGATTTTAATGTGCCGTAATAACAACCTGTGTACACCTCTTCCCATTCCATAAATTCGTTGTGCTGAACACGTTTTTTGAATTCATCAGCAGAAAGGAAATAGTATTCTTTGCCGTGTTGTTCTTCACCACGAGGTGCACGAGAAGTAGCCGAAATAGAAAAGGCTAAGTTTAGTTTTTCGAGCGAGAGTAAATGCCTCACTATGGTAGTTTTGCCGCTCCCAGAAGGAGCTGAGAAAATAATTAGTTTGTTCATTTTTAGGTGTCAGGTGATAGGTGTCAGGTTACAGGACGTTTAATACTTGTTCTTTAATCTTTTCGAGTTCGTCTTTCATTTGGACTACTAACTGTTGCATAGGGGCGAAGTTAGCTTTTGAACCTAAGGTGTTGATTTCTCTGCCTATTTCTTGTGCAATAAAACTCAATTTACGTCCGTTAGAATCTTCGCTGTGAAGGGTTTCGAGAAAATAGTCTAAGTGTTTTTTGAGTCGGATTTTTTCTTCTGTGATGTCCAATTTTTCTAAGTAGAAAATGAGTTCTTGCTCAAAGCGGTTGGCGTCTACACTCTGGATATCAGCTACCGCTTTTTCCAAGCGTTCGCGAATGAGCGCTAAGCGTTCACTGTCGAGAGCTTGTACCTCTTGCAGTAAGCTATCGATGTTACTAATACGCAAAACGAAGTCTTTTTCTAAAACTTTACCTTCTTGAATGCGGAAGGTTTGCAAATCGGTAATGGCGAGGCTGATATGTTCGAAAATAGCTGAAAGTTCTTCTTCGGAAACGCTTTCGGTAGTGGTTTGTAAGGCATCGGGCATACGTACTGCCATTTTTAGCAGTTCGGTAAGGTCACCATCAACAATAGTACGCATTTGCTCGATATAGGATTTTACGATATTAGGATTGATTTTAGAAGGTGTTTGTGTACCTGTATTTTCTACAAAGATACTAAAATCTACTTTCCCGCGTAAGAGCTGCTCGGCAATGAGTTTACGGAAATCGAGTTCTTTTTCGCGATACGCTTGCGGAATACGTGTATTGATATCAATACTCTTACTGTTTAGGGATTTGATTTCTATACTAATATGTTTATCGGTGAGAGATAGTACACTCTTGCCAAAGCCTGTCATTGACTGTATCATAATATCGTTTTTGAAAATAAGTGCAAAGGTATAAAATAATTAGTAATTGACAATATTTGTGAGGTGAGTATGTTTATAAATTTTCATCAAGACTTTTATTTCATCAATGCGTTTGGTTTGTATCGGTGAATTAAGAATTGCAAATAACAAATAACGGAAATAATGCTAATGTTGGTTAGAATTAGCAATTAGCTGTTTATTAATGCGCTTTATAAGACCTGCACCTTCGTAAATGAAACCTGTATAGAGCTGGATAAGTGAGGCTCCTGCTTCTAACTTTTCGAGGGCATCGGTTTCACTAAATATTCCTCCAACGCCAATGATGGGAAATGCGTGGTTGCTCTTTTCACTTAGAAAACGTATTACCTCAGTGGAGCGACCTTTTAGAGGTTTCCCACTAAGTCCGCCGGTTTCTTTTTGATTATCGGATACTAACCCTTCTCTACCAATCGTGGTGTTGGTAGCAATTACGCCTGCAATATGAGTTTCTTGTACGATTTCGATGATATCTGACAGTTGTTCGTCGGTAAGGTCAGGGGCGATTTTTAAGAGGATAGGCTTGGGGTTTTTATGGGTTAGGTTTGTGTTTTGCAAAGTGCTTAAAAGCTGTTTTAGAGGTTCTTTTTCTTGTAATGTACGCAAATTAGGAGTATTGGGAGAGCTTACATTTACTACAAAATAATCGACATAATTAAAGAGTTGTTCAAAACAAATCAGGTAATCGTTTACGGCTTCTTCATTTGGGGTAGTTTTATTTTTACCAATATTTCCTCCTATCAGTACATTGGTGTTCTTTTTAAGGCGCTTTACAGCAGCTTCAACACCTTCGTTATTAAAGCCCATACGGTTTATAATTCCTTGGTCTTCTATGAGTCTGAACAATCGCTTTTTTGGGTTCCCCGGTTGTGGTTTAGGGGTAATAGTTCCGATTTCGATAAAACCAAAACCTAAATTGGCTAACTCTTTGTACAATTTAGCATCTTTATCTAAACCTGCGGCTAATCCTATGGGATTTTTGAAGTGTAGCCCAAAGGCTTCGCGATGTAGAGAAGGGTGTTCTACATTGTATATTTTGCGAATGAGCAAAGGCACCAAGGGGATTTTGTGAACAAACTTTAAGTATTTAAATGTAAAGTGATGAGCTTTCTCGGGGTCGAGACTGAAAAGGAATGGGCGAATAAATAGCTTATACATATCTTGGAATTTGAGAAAAGGAGTTAAGATTAGGGTTGTGCCATAAAATTGCGCAAGGCTTCTATGGTTTCGGCTTCGTTTTCAATATATACTAAATGTCCGCCTGAAAGCAAGGTATAGCTTGCGCCTGCTTTTTGGGCTAATGCTATCAAACTATCAGAAGGGATAAGAGCGTCTTTTTCACCCATAATGATATGCTTTTTAGCGGTTAGTTGTTCAAATAGTTCAGTGCGGTCGGGGCGTTGTTTCATTCCTAAGGAAGCTGCTTTGATACCTTCGTTAGGGGTGTGCATTGCTATATCGATTAGTTTGTTGAGTGCGGGTTTCATCAGTGTTTTGTTTTCGTCGCTAAATAGGTTTGTAACGGCAGTGCGCACGAAGAGTTCTTTCTCTTTATCGATTACTTTCAGCACTCGGTCTCTATTTACTTTTTTCTCTGGGGAATCGGGTAGGGTAGTGGAGTTTAACAATACTATTCCTTCTACTTTTTTGGGGAATAATTCGGCAAAGGCTAAGGCTACATAACCTCCCATTGAATGCCCCACGATGGTACAATGTTCTATTTCTTCTTTTAGTAAGATATTGTTTACTTGGTTTGCCATCATTTCCATTGTGTGTACTGGGGCGATAGTGGGGCTCTGCCCGTGCCCTAAAAGGTCGATGGATAGAGTGAAATATTCGGTAGAGAGAGCTTTAGTAATAGGTTGCCATATAGTATGGTCTTCTAAAAAGCCGTGAAGGAAGATAATTGTCTTATTCTTTCGTTTTCCTTCTTTTTGATAAAAAGACTGTTTCATTGTGATAATTAGTTTGTTAGGTGCTTTTTTGGGTTTGTTTTGCTGTTGTTGTAAGAGCTTGATAGTTAAGGGATAGATATAGAAAGCTTATAGGAAGCTTATACGAATCTTGGACGATAGTTATAGAAAAGCTATACGAATGATATAAGGTAGTAATCCCTATTCTAATTTCGTTTTATATAAGATATATTTCGTTTTGAGAGATAAAGTGCTTTTTAGAGCTGTTTAATAGGAGGTTATTCTCTTGGGAAAGAGGTGTTTAGTAATCGTTCTTTACTCAGTACGACGCCTCCTTCGTCAGCTCCTTGCCCGCCTGCGTAGTTTACCCAATTAACGGTTTTCCAATGAGGGGCAACTGTAACGATGCGGGTAGAGCCAAAAGCCATATAGTAAGTAGTTTTAATGCCTTCGTGGCGGACGTCCATACCAGCTTGTATACCTACTTTGGCGTTGGGGGTACTTGGGTCGAGACGTACCTCTACTTGCATATACACGCCTTCGACTTTGCTGGGGGTGAACTCTCCCACAGGTTTCATAAGTTTAGAGCCAAAGTGGTTTACTAATATTTTGGCATCATACCATTTGCCGTCGTATTTTCCTGATTTGGCAATAGGGATAGTGGAATAGTTTTTTTCTTGTATTACTTTAATCTTCCCATTGCCTGCTTCTGTTACGATATCTTTATAATATGTAGCCGCCCACGTGATAGGGGCTTGGTCGGTAATATCAGTTTCAGGAAAATGGACTCTCCGCCATACATTTTCACCTTTGTAAAGCACATAGAAGCGGAAGTTTTTTACATTTATCAAAGCGTTAGGGTTCTGATTGTTTTTTTCAGAAAATAGCACCCCCCAAAGGTTGTACAATTCAAAATATCGGTTTTCGTTGGGGTACTTGCAGTAGCCTTCTTTGCCATAAAGCCCCCAATAACAACTTTTATAAATGATTTTGTCGTGATTAAGAGACGCAAAATTTAAAGCAGCCCCGATGGATATGTTACCTCCTTTTTCGAACAATCTGTTGGAAGTATTACTATAACCATTGAAAATGAAGGGAGTGTTGTCACTAAAATTTGTGTCGTGCCCTGCTTCGGTATTGCGCATAGCTTGTTGTAGCATTTGTTGGGAATGCTCAGAAAGGTTATTGCTGTTGCTGTCTTTATTACAGCTTATCAGTGTAATAACCGAGAAAATGATACTATAAGAGAGAATGTTTTTCATTTGTCGTGATTATAGATTGTTGAGATATACGCGACAAAGGTACAAATAATTAATCATTTAATACTATAAGTATGATGAAAAAAATATACCTTTGCAATCTGTTAGTAATGTTGATACAAACAACGATGGGAAATATTTATTTAATACCGAACTTATTAGGGGGTGTTGCTCTTGATGTATTGCCAGCACAGGTGGCAAATGTAGTGCAATCACTTACTTATTTTGTAGTAGAAAACGAAAAGTCGGCAAGGAAGTTTATCAAGCTCGTTACTCCGGACAAGGTGCAAGCAGATTTAAAAATAGTTGTGATAGATAAGCATCATCAGGATACTGACTATCAGAGTTTCCTAACCCCTTGTATGGAAGGACACTCGATAGGGATTATCTCGGAGGCAGGTTGCCCAGGGATAGCCGACCCAGGAGCTGATATTGTGCGGGTGGCTCACCAAAAAGGACTAAAAGTGATTCCGCTGGTAGGACCTTCTTCGTTGTTATTGGCAATGATGGCGAGTGGACTTAATGGGCAGAATTTTGCTTTTAACGGATATCTCCCTATTGATAAGCAAGAGCGAAAGAAGGTACTTAAAACCTTAGAGCGCAAAGCACGAGAAGGACAGTCGCAACTATTTATAGAAACGCCTTACCGCAATAAGCAAATGCTTACTGACTTGATAGAGACATTACAGGCTAATACTCTTTTATGCGTGGCTTGTGATATTACACTTCCTACGGAAGAAATTAAAACACTCCCTGTGCATCGTTGGAAGAAAACGAATATTGATGTACAGAAGAGACCTACTATTTTTATTATAGGGAGCTGAAATGATATGTAACTTTATAGAAAAAGGCTATCTGAGAAGAATCTCAGATAGCCTTTTTTGTAAATTCTTATTGTACTGGCATTGAAGAAACAGCTGCTGCTGTTGCAAAAACAGTAGCTAAAAGGATAAGGATAACAAGCCCAATTAAAGAGAGCACAAGCCCTGCAATAGCTAATCCTTTAGGAGTTTTAGTAACACCTACACCTGAAAGGACGAGTCCTAAAAGCCAGATAATCCATCCTAAAACAGGAACCCACCCTAAGAATACAGCTATTAAAGCTAATACGAAACCAGCGGTGCCTATTCCGTTGCTCTTAGAGGAGTTTTGGATAATGATAGTTGGGTTGTTTTCTTTGGCAGTTTGCTGTTCTTGAGGAACAGATTGCTCTTGTGTTGAAGTTGTATTTTCTTCCATAAAAAACTGAAAATTAAAATTACTCCCTACTCTGTTAAAGGCTTTTCGGGGTATCGCCTTTTGCTATTTAAAATCGGTTGCAAAGATATGAAATATTATGATATAAAGGAAATTATTTTAACAAAAAATTAAGTTTCCTTTTATAACAAGTGTTTTTTCCACTCTTTCCAATGGTATTTCTTGGCGTAGATATACAATAAAAGAGGGAAGCAGAGCAATAGAGGAGCCCATACACTGAAGCCTAAAGAGGGTTCTGAGACATCACGCAAGACGGAAGGAACTTGGAAAACTGTCCAGTCGGAAGTTACTAAAAGAGCTGTAAAAAGGTTGTTGGCGGTGTGAAAACCTAAGGCTAACTCTAAGCCATCGTCCATTAAGGTAGTGATACCTAAGAACAAGCCCGTGCCTATGTAATAGATAAGCAAGCTGTAGCCTAATTTTTCTACCTCGGGGTTGGTAATGTGCATTAGTCCGAAGGTGATAGAGGTAAAAAGCAAAGGGAACCACGCATTACGCATTGCAAGTCCTAAGCCTTGCATTAGGTAGCCTCGAAAGAATATTTCTTCAAAAGCGGTTTGCAAAGGAATGAACAGCACTACTATCACGAGCAGTTTTAAGAAAAATATCCACTGAAAATTCCAAATATAATCATCGGGGTTAAAAAATAAGTAGTCGATACAAGTCATTGCTATGGTTACGCTTCCCCATAGCAAGAAAGCAAACCAAAAACGCTTCCAACTGATACGGGGTCGCGCCGTAATAAGTGCTACCAAAGGCTGGCGATGTATGAACTTCACCCATAGTAACAATAACCCTAAGAAGATAGCAAAGACAACTAAGTTCTCAAACAAGAATTGTAATTCTCCTTTTTGGGCAATTTCCGACTGTATAAGTGTAGTAGTATCAAAAAACTGTGCTACTAAAAAGTTCAACCCTGTAAAGGCAAAAAACAGGGTTGGAACTATAATATAAAGCCACTTAGGGCTCTGTGATAATCTTCCGTTTTTAAGATACATAACTTTATTGTGTAATAATACCTATTTCGGCATACGATACTCTATTGGTATCATCTACAGTTTTGGTAGCGGTAAGCTTGATATAACGGGCTTTCTCGGCAGGGAAAGTAATGCGTTGTTCAATAGGATTGTTCTTGATATTGCCAAATTCTCCCTCACTTAGCTTCTTCCAATGAACATTATCAGTACTCACTTCAAAAACGTAATGACTGATAGTTCCTTCAGCCCAACGGTCTTGTGAAGGCAAATAGGTAAATCCTTTTAGGTTTAACAGCTCTCCTAAGTCAATAGTAATGGCAGTGGCTGTATTGCCCTTTTCTTGAGCAAACCACGTGTTAGGTTTTTCATCAATTACTTTCTGGATATCAGAGGAAGCAGAAGATAATACTTTCCACTTTGCTTTGGGGATATCCAATGCGTAAGAAGCTACTTCACTGTACAATTGCTGCTTGCCGTCATAGGCTACAAATTTTAAAGAAGTAGGCTGAGTAACAGGAAAAGGAGCTGTATAACGCAATGACTGTTCAGTAGGCTGACTGCCGTCTAAGGTATAGTAAATTTCAGTTTCAGTATCAGCGGGAGTGAGGGTTACTTGACCATTCTTATCACGAGAAAGCCGAGGAGTTACCAATAACACAGGTGCATTGTATAACCCTATATTGCTAATCAATGGAGAACCTTTAGCTTCTAAAACTGTGAAACGAACCTTAGTAGCCGTTACTGATGGGAAGCGTAATAATCGCTTGTAGCCAATAGTTGTTTGTTCATCTATAGTTTCCCATTTGCCATCTTTTTGGTATTCTAATTTAAACTTCTTTACACGTTGCCCCAATGGGATATACTCTTGTGCCATAAAGCGATTAAAGGTAGTAGCCTTAGTAAAGTTTAGTTCTATAGAAGCTTCTGTTACTCCTTCGTCGGTTGTCCAATAGGTGTTTTTATCACTATCGGTAGTTTTTTCAGGTTTAAATTGCTTGTTATTTTCACGAATATTAGAAGCCGTTACAGAGGCATCAGTTACGAGGTTATGTGCAAAATCTGCCTCTATAACTTTTTTGAGTTCCATAAGTCTCTTGATGTCATTTTCGTGTACTAAGCCACGTCTATCCACGGGAAGATTGAGTAATAAGTTGTAACCGCGACCTACTGAAGCGTAGTATATATCTACCATTTTTTCTAATGGACGCACTTGGTGGTCTTCTCGTGCGTGGTAATACCAACCTGGGCGAATAGATACATCAGCTTCGGCAGGAATCCAATTTACGCCATTTTCATCGCCTTCACCCAAATGATGTAAGCGGTCTTTTCCTTGTAAAGAAGGGTTAGAGGTAAAAGGATTCCAGTTAGTAGGAGTACCAAAGCCTTTTTCATTACCTATCCAGCGAATATCCGGACCTTCATCACCAAAGATAGTAGCATTAGGCTGCAATTCGCGTACTATGGCGAATGTTTTATCCCACTGATAATAAGTATGAGCATCAATAGTGCGAGTTTCGTTAGCTCCACCGTAATAACCTGAACCACCGTTGGCTCCGTCAAACCATACTTCAAATATTTCACCGTAATTGGTAAGCAATTCTCGTAGTTGGTTATGGAAATAGGTTACATAGGCTTCTCTGCCATACTCAGCGTGGTTTCTATCCCAAGGTGATAAATACACTCCAAATTTAAGTCCCGCTTTGTGGCAGGCTTCTGAAAGCTCTTTTATAACATCGCCTTTGCCGTTTTTCCAAGGTGAGTTTTTTACAGAGTGCTCAGTGTACTTTGATGGCCATAAGCAGAAACCATCGTGGTGCTTAGCCGTGATGATAACACCTTTCATACCAGCGTCTTTAATCACTTTCACCCACTGATTTACATCTAATTCGGTAGGGTTGAATAAAACAGGGTCTTCGCCACCTGTGCCCCATTCCATATCCGTAAAGGTATTCATATTGAAGTGGATAAAAGCATAATATTCCATCTCGTGCCACGGCAACTGACGTGCGGAAGGAATAGCTCCCACTGACTTGGGTGCTTCAATACTTTTGCAAGCCACCATACATAAAGCGGTGGCTAATAAGACTAATTTTTTCATTGTGTACAGTATTTAAACTTCTTTGTTATAAAGTTTTCATAAGTGGTGCAAAGATATAGAATATTTTCTTACTATCAAAATAAAATTCTAAAGATTGTACCTTGTATTAATGTCTCAATAAAATTATTTTAGCTTTCCTGTTCTGTTACTAAATAAAAAAGAGACTATTCTCTTATGGAAATAGTCTCTTAAATGTGTTTTTCTCTTCTCTTACTGATTAGAGAACTTCTGTATTGCTTCTTCTAAAACATCATACACTCGGTCTAATTGAGCATCTGTGATGATGTAAGGGGGCAAAATGTAGATAATATTTCCCACCGGACGCAGTATTACGCCTTCTGAGATAAAGAAGTTGTACAGTTTATCCCTGAATGAGCCGTAGTAGTCAGTATTTTGAGAGGTTTTGAGGTCGAATGCCAAAATAACACCTAAGGTACGTGCATTCTCTACCGATGGATATTTCGCAATACGGGTTAAAAACTCCTGATGACGGTGTGCAATGCGTTTTAAGTTGGCTTGCATTTCGTCACTTTCCAATATGCGAATAGCTTCTAAGGCAATCGCACAGCCTGTGGGGTTTGCCGTAAAGGTATGTCCGTGGAAAAGAGCTTTGTTCACGTCTTCACTGTAAAAACCGTCGAATATCTCTTGAGTAGCAGTAGTTACCGCCAACGGAATCGTTCCTCCTGTAAGAGCTTTCGATAAGCACATAATATCGGGTTTATGAGTGAGATAGTCCGAAGCAAAAGTGCGCCCTGTACGCCCAAAGCCTGTCATTACCTCGTCGGCAATGGTAATCACGCCATTTTCTTGTGCGATATGAATCAATTCGTCTAACGCTTCTGGTTCGTAGATTTGCATTCCTGAGGCTCCTTGTACTAAGGCTTCAAATATAAAGGCGGCAGGGTGATGTTCAGCAATCACTTCTTTTAGTTTTTTAGCAGCTTCATCGCTTCCTTTTTTGGGTAACGGTATGCGCACTACTTTCAACAAATGTTCTTTAAAAGCATCAGTAAAGAATGAAATACCCGAAGCTGCCATAGCGGCAAAGGTATCTCCGTGAAATGCATCTTCAAAAGCGATTACCGTAAAGCGCTTCTCGCCTTTATTGAAAAAGTACTGTAAAGCCATCTTGATACCTACTTCCACTGCCGTCGAACCGTTGTCCGAGAAGAATACTTTCTGTTGGTTTTTAGGTAGAATACTGATGAGCTTTTCAGCAAGCTCTACCGCAGGTCGGTGTGTAAAGCCACCAAAAAGTACGTGCTCCAATTGGGTGAGTTGTTTGTAGGCAGCTTGGGCTAATCGCTCGTTGCTATGCCCATAGGGGTTCACCCACCAACTGGCAATGGCATCTATGTATTCTTTGCCGTCCTCGTCCCAAAGGAGAGCATCTTTCCCTTTCACAATTCCGATAGGTTTGGCAGCCGTTTGATGTTGGGTATACGGGTGCCACAAATGTTTTTCGTCTCGCTGTTGTAAATTCATTTTTTCGATTGTATAATGGTTTTGGTTATAATATCTTTTTCCATATTCCAGCCTCTCGCCGGACTGTATTCGCGCCCGTACAAGATGATTTGCACGTGCAGTTTGTTCCATTTTTCTTTGGGGAAGAGGCGTTTGGCATCTTTCTCAGTTTGCACTACCGAACTACCGTCAGAAAGCTTCCAGCGGTGCATCAGTCGGTGTATATGGGTATCAACAGGGAAGGTCGGAATGCCAAAGGCTTGTGCAAGAACAACGCTGGCAGTTTTATGTCCTACTGAGGGGAGAGCCTCTAAAGCCTCAAAGGTTTGAGGAACTTCACCGTTGTATTTGTCTATGAGTATTTGGGAAAGCCCGTGAATACCTTTAGATTTCATAGGGGCAAGCCCTAAGGGTTTGATAATTTCCTGTATTTCGTCTACCGAAAGTAGTACCATATCATACGGATTGTCCGCTTTGTTAAATAGAATAGGCGTGATTTGGTTCACCCGTGCATCGGTAGTTTGTGCCGATAAGAGTACGGCTATCAGTAGCGTATAAGGGTCTTTGTGTTGTAGGGGTATAGTAATTTCAGGATAGATACTTTCCAGTGTATCAATGATAAAGTTTACTTTTTCAGCTTTTTTCATTTCTCTTTTCTAATAATACAACATTCTCTACGTGGTAGGTTTGTGGAAACATATCCACGGGCTGAACTTTGGTTACTTTATAAGTTACATCAAGCAAGGAAAGGTCTCGCGCTTGCGTTGCACTATTGCAACTTACATATACTATCTTTTTGGGGGCTATTTGAAGAATTTTAGCTACTACATCTTTGTGCATACCGTCGCGAGGAGGGTCGGTGATAATCACATCAGGGGTGCCGTTTTCTTCTATAAAAGTGTCGTTGAAAATGTTTTTCATATCTCCCACGTAAAAAGTAACATTCTCAATACCATTGGCAAAAGCATTGTCTTTGGCATCTGCTATAGCCTCTGGTACAGCTTCTACCCCTATCACTTTTTTCGCTTTTTTGGCTACAAACTGCGCAATAGTGCCCGTCCCCGTATAAAGGTCGTACACTAATTCATCGCCCTTTAAATCGGCAAAGTTGCGAGCTACTTGGTACAGCTTGTACGCTTGTGCCGAGTTAGTTTGGTAAAACGACTTGGCATTGATTTTAAATCGCAACCCTTCCATTTCCTCATAAATACAGTCAGTACCTTTATAGCAAATAAGTTCTTGGTCATAAATAGCATCGTTGCCTTTGCTATTGATACAGTATTGCAAAGAGGTAATCATCGGGAATGTCTCTGCAATATGGTCGAGGAGCAATGTAATTTTAGGGTCGTTGCGGAAGAACTGTATCACTACCATTATTTGCCCAATGGAGCTAATGCGTATCATCATAGTACGCAATAAGCCTGTTTGTTGCCTCGGACTGTAAAAAGGCATTTCGTTCGCCAAGGCAAAACGCTTTATCTCCAACCGTATCGCGTTAGAAGGGTCGGCTTGCAAGTAACATTTGTCTATGTCTAAAATCTTGTCCCAAGCTCCTGCTATGTGAAAACCTAAGGCATTCCGATTGTCTATTTCGTCGGCTTTCTTAATTTCATCGGGAGTAAGCCAGCGCATATCCGAAAAAGAAAACTCCATTTTGTTGCGGTAGTAATAAGTCTCGTCAGAGCCTATGATAGGCATCACAGCAGGAATTTCTATCCTACCTAACCGTACTAAGTTGTTTTCTACTTCTTTCTGCTTGTAAAATAGCTGACTTTGGTAGTTCATATCTTGCCATTTGCAACCGCCACAATAGCCAAAGTGAGAACATACGGGCGTTACTCGTTGTTCTGATAGTTGGTGATATTTAGTTACAAAACCTTCATAATAAGCCGATTTCTTCTTGGTGGTCTGCACATCTACTACATCACCAGGAATAGCGTTACTTATAAATATCACACGTCCGTCAGGGGCTTTAGCGATGCTTTTGCCTTTGGCTCCTGCATCAATCACGATTACATTTTCAATGGTTATATGCTTATTTTTGCTCATTATGGGTGCAAAGGTACAAAATAATTGCGAATTACAAATGCTTTCATTATATTCAAACTTCCTCCAAGATTCTCCAATATTCCCACTAACTACTAATTTCCTAATGATTCCTTCTTCTTTCCGTCATACTTCCCCCTATTGCCTATGGCCTAAGGCCTAGTGCCTTTTCTCTTTCTTTCGCCTCGAAACCCCGTTTTTAACATTTTTTATGTCGCTGTATTGTGCTATGAGTCAATTACTTATATACCCTTTCTATACCAATCGTCCAAGATTCGTATAAGCTTCCTATAAGCTCTCTATAAGCTAAGAGCACCCTCCTTACAGCTCTTTTTTTACCTTTTACCTGAATTACTTCTTCCGAACTTCTCCGTTTCCTTCCGAACCCCTCAACTCTCCAAATTTGCTAATTCAACAGCCTGTGTAGCTCACACTGCTTGTGTGGCTCGCACCTTTGGCAAAGTTAATTATCAGTATTTTTAGTATTATTGACTTTTTCAGGCAACTTGTTGCCCATTTGTTTGATTTTTCAAAGATTTGTACGATTTATAAAAGACTAAAAACAGCCTTTAAAAAGAATTTTAAACAATAAAAAAGGGCTTGCCGACGGCAAGCCCTTTTTTATAATTTACGAACCTAATAAACTGCAATATTACTCAGTAGCTTCAGCAGTAGCCTCTGGTTTAACTTCGGCTGTAGCTGGAGTTTCTTCAGCAGTTGCTTTCTTTCTACCACGGCGGGTAGTTTTCTTCTTAGCGGTTTTAGCTACGTTGTAAGTAGTGTTGTAATCTACAAACTCAATCATAGCCATTTCAGCGTTATCACCCAAACGGTTTCCTAATTTAATAATACGAGTGTATCCCCCTGGGCGGTCGCCTACCTTTACAGCCACTTCTTTGAAAAGCTCGGTAACAGCATATTTATTGCGCAATTTACTAAAAGCGATACGACGGTTGTGAGTGGTATCTTCTTTAGATTTGGTTACCAAAGGCTCTACAAATAGTTTTAAAGCCTTTGCTTTTGCCAAAGTAGTGTTAATACGTTTATGCTCAATCAGTGAGTTCGCCATATTGGCAAGCATTGAATTTCTGTGAGCAGTTTTTCTTCCTAAATGATTAATTTTATTTCCGTGTCTCATTTTTCCTTAGTTAAAATATCGCAAGAGCGAGTTAATCTTTATCCAATTTATACTTCGAGGTGTCCATACCAAACACTAAACCTTTATTGACTACCAACTCATCAAGCTCAATTAATGATTTCTTTCCGAAGTTTCTAAACTTCATCAAATCGGCTTTATTGAAAGATACCAAATCACCTAATGTTTCTACTTCGGCAGCTTTCAAACAATTGAGTGCACGAACGGATAAGTCCATATCCACCAACTTAGTTTTTAGCAACTGGCGCATATGCAATGATTCTTCATCATAAGTATCAGTTTGTGCTATTTCATCAGCCTCTAAAGTAATTCTCTCGTCGGAGAAGAGCATAAAGTGATGAATGAGTGTTTTTGCAGCTTCTGTAAGTGCTTGTTTAGGGTGTATAGACCCATCGGTTTTAATTTCAAAGACTAACTTCTCGTAGTCTGTTTTTTGTTCAACACGATAATTTTCAATAGAATATTTCACATTTTTAATAGGGGTAAAAATTGCATCAGTAGCAATTACACCTATCGGCGCATTTGGTTTTGCATTTTCCTCAGCCGAAACATAACCGCGTCCTTTTTCAATAGTAATCTCTATTGTAAAAGAAGCTGAAGAATCCATATTGCAAATCACCAAATCAGTATTTAATACTTGAAAACCTGAAAGAGCTTTTTGAAAATCACCGGCAGTCAATTGTCTTTTACCAGAAACAGTAATAGTTGCTGTTTCGTTTTCTATATCCTCAATCTGGCGTTTAAAACGTATTTGTTTCAAATTGAGAATAATTTCAGTAACATCTTCTCTTACTCCTGATATAGTAGAAAACTCGTGTCCTACTTTATCAAATTTCACAGAAGTGATTGCAAAACCTTCTAACGAAGAAAGCATAACTCTTCGTAATGCGTTACCTATTGTTAAACCATACCCTGGTTCCAAAGGGCGAAACTCAAATCGTCCTTCGAAATCAGATGATTCAATCATTATAACTTTATCTGGTTTTTGGAAGTTGAATAATGCCATAATTTGACTGCTGTCTTTATTATTATTTAGAGTACAACTCTACGATTAACTGTTCTTTAATATTTTCAGGAATCTGAATACGTTGAGGTACTGCTACGAAAGTACCTTCTAATTTTTCAGGATTCCAAGTGATCCATTCGTATACAGCACTATGAGCTGCCAATGAATTTTCGATCACACTTAAAGATTTTGATTTTTCGCGAACGCCTACTACATCACCTGGTTTAAGAGAGTAAGACGGAATGTTTACAATATTTCCGTTTACAGTGATGTGACGGTGAGATACCAATTGACGGGCTGCACTACGAGTAGGAGCAATGCCCATACGGTATACTACATTGTCTAAACGAGATTCGCAAAGTTGAAGAAGCACCTCACCGGTAATACTTTTACTTCTTTTTGCTTTTTCATATAGATTATGGAATTGTTTTTCTAAAATACCATAAGTATATTTAGCTTTTTGTTTTTCTTGTAGCTGGATAGCATATTCAGAGCGTTTTGCTCTACGGCGTGCCAAACCGTGTTGTCCGGGAGGATAGTTTTTTCTTTCAAAAGATTTATCATCTCCGAAGATAGCTTCACCAAATTTACGAGCTATTTTTGTTTTTGGTCCTGTATATCTTGCCATTTTAAATTATTTAAATGAAAGGTAGTTATGAATTAAGGCATTCCTTCGATAACAACTCACCTTTCTTACTTGTTAGTATTGAAATTAGACTCTACGTTTTTTAGGAGGGCGACATCCGTTGTGAGGTAGTGGAGTAACGTCGATAATTTCAGTTACTTCTATACCTGCATTATGAATAGTACGGATAGCAGATTCTCTACCATTACCCGGTCCTTTCACGTATACTTTTACTTTTTTAAGACCTGAGTCAAAAGCTACTTTAGCTGCATCTTCTGCGGCTACTTGGGCAGCGTAAGGAGTGTTCTTTTTAGACCCTCTGAAGCCCATTTTTCCTGCTGATGACCACGCAATTACGTCTCCTTTTTTGTTGGTAAGAGAAATAATAACATTGTTAAAAGTAGCTGAAACGTGTGCTTCGCCTACTGACTCAACCACTACTTTTCTCTTCTTAGAGACTTTTGCATTCTTTGCATTTTGTTTTGCCATACTCTACTACTTATTATTTAGTTGCTTTCTTCTTGTTCGCAACAGTTTTTCTTTTACCTTTTCTTGTACGAGAATTGTTTTTAGTTTTTTGTCCGCGCAAAGGCAATCCGTTACGATGGCGGATACCGCGATAACAACCGATGTCCATCAAACGTTTGATGTTCAATTGGATTTCGGAGCGCAATTCTCCTTCAATTTTATAAGACGCAACCACTTCGCGAATACGAGTGATTTCGTCATCATTCCATTCGCTTACTTTTGTGTCTTCGTTTACTTGAGCTCTACTTAAGATTTCTTTAGCTCTACTTTTCCCAATACCAAAAATATAGGTTAAACCAATAACCCCTCTTTTGTTTTTTGGTAAGTCAATACCTGCAATTCGTGCCATAATTATCCTTGTCGTTGTTTAAATTTAGGATTTTTCTTGTTAATTACGTACAATCGTCCTTTTCTGCGCACAATGATGCACTCTGAACTTCTTTTTTTAATTGATGCTCTAACTTTCATTTCGTTTTGTTTATATCAATAGAGTGCGCAAAACTACAATTTTTTTTTGTAATAGCCACTTTTTTAGCTCACAAAAATGCAATTATACATTCCACTCACTCATTTTTAAGCATAAAAAACCATATTCAAGATACTGAATACAAATGTTTTATACTAAAAATACTACAAATAAAAAATTCTTTTTTATGATTATAATTTCTCACAGATACTACTAAAATAGGAAAATATCTGTGAGAAATTAACAACCAAAATATTGGAAGAATTCTCTTAATTAACTAATAACGGTAAGTGATACGAGCTTTACTTAGGTCATAAGGACTCATTTCGAGTTTTACTTTATCACCAGGAAGAAGCTTGATGTAGTGCATACGCATTTTTCCTGAGATATGGGCAATCACTACGTGACCGTTATCCAATTCAACTCTGAACATTGCGTTAGACAAAGCTTCTACAATGGTTCCGTCTTGCTCAATTGCTGCCTGTTTAGCCATATATTAATTAAGATACTTTTCTGTTTTTACCTGTTTTCATCAAACCATCATAATGGCGATTGAGCAGATATGAATTTACTTGTTGCATAGTATCAATTGCAACCCCTACTAAGATGAGTAGTGAGGTACCACCGTAGAACAATGCCCATTGATCTTGCATTCCGATGATTTTAAGCAGAGAAGGGAATATTGCTACCAAGGCTATAAATATAGAACCTGGGAGAGTGATGAGCGACATAATTTTATCTAAATAGTCGCCTGTTTCTTTACCTGGACGTATACCTGGTATGAAACCTCCACTGCGTTTTAGGTCATCGGCCATTTTGTTTGTAGGCACTGTGATTGCAGTATAGAAATACGTAAAGAGTATAATCATAGCTGCAAATAGTAGGTTGTACCAAAATCCGAAGACGTTGGAGAAGGCTGCTTGAACACTTTTTGCAAATTCTGACTGTGATAGTCCGGCTACAGTGGCTGGGATAAACATCAAGGCTTGAGCGAAGATGATAGGCATTACCCCTGCAGCGTTAATTTTTAAAGGAATGTATTGGCGAGCTCCGAAGATGTTTCTCTCGTTAGTAGTTCCACCATCAGCTGTTCTGCGCGCATACTGTACTGGGATTTGACGTACTGCTTTGATTAGATAAATACAAAGCAAAATGATTACAAACCAAAGAATTATTTCGATAAGAATCAATAGAGGTCCTCCATTACCAGTAAGGCGAGAGGCTGTTTCAGACAAGAATGCGCGAGGCAAGCGAGCGATGATACCTACCATAATGAGGAGGGAGATACCGTTACCTATTCCTTTATCGGTGATTTTCTCACCTAACCACATTGCAAAAATAGTTCCTGTTACTAAGATAAGCACTGCTGGAACAATAAAATTGAGTCCCTTACCTAAAAGGAAGGCAGAATCAGGGACTCCTAATCTATTGATACCGTATAAGTATACAGGTGCTTGTACAATACATATTGCAATAGTAAGCCATCGAGTGATTTGGTTTATCTTTCTTCGTCCGCTTTCACCTTCTTTTTGTAGTTTTTGGAGATAAGGAATAGCGATTCCCATCAACTGTACTACGATAGAAGCCGAGATGTAGGGCATAATCCCGAGTGCGAATACTGAGGCATTAGAGAAAGCGCCCCCTGTAAAAGCGTTGAGGATGTCGAGCAATCCGCCACCTGAGGTTTTCGTTGCTAACTCGTGGAGTTGAGCGGAGTCGATACCAGGGAGGACGATGTGAGCTCCAAAGCGATAAACTAACAAAATTCCGAGAGTTAAAATAATTCTATTTTTTAACTCTTCAATTTTCCAAATGTTGGTCAGGTTCTCGATAAACTTCTTCATAAATTAAATATTACAAGGTTACAGCTTCACCACCAGCTGCTTCGATAGCAGCTTTAGCACTTGCTGTAAACTTATGAACAGATATTTTTAGCTTAGATTTTAGTTCTCCACCACCTAATATTTTCACCAAGTCAGTTTTTTTAACGAGGTTTAGTTGAACTAAGATTTCAAGGTCTACTTTATCAGTAATTTTACCATTATCAACGAGTTCTTGTAGTCTACCCAAGTTGATACCTACGTATTCTTTACGGTTAAAGTTTTTAAAACCGAATTTTGGTATGCGTCTTTGGAGGGGCATTTGTCCACCTTCGAAGCCAATCTTATTAGAAAAGCCTGAACGAGATTTAGCTCCTTTATGACCACGGGTAGCGGTTCCACCTTTACCGGAACCTTGACCGCGACCTACGCGCTTCCCTTCTCTGTGAATTGAACCCTGTGCGGGTTGTAAATTACTCAAGTTCATAACTTTGTATAAAAATATTATTTAACTTCTTCTACAGAAATTAAGTGTTTTACCTTATTGATCATACCAAGGATACTTGGTGTAGCTTCGTGTTCCACGGTTCTACCGATTTTGGTAAGTCCTAAAGCCTCAAGAGTAAGTTTTTGGTCTTTTGGACGTTTGATGCTACTTTTAATTTGTGTTACTCTAAGTTTTGCCATTGCTATAAAAATTAACCTTTAAACAATTTTTCTAAAGAGATGCCACGTTGAGCAGCAACAGTTTTAGCGCTACGCAACTGCAATAAAGCGTCGAAAGTAGCTTTTACCACGTTGTGGGGGTTAGAAGAACCTTGTGATTTAGAAAGTACGTTATGGATACCTACGGATTCCAATACGGCACGTACTGTACCCCCTGCGATTACTCCAGTACCTTCGGTAGCTGGTTGTAAGAAAACACGAGCACCGCCGTATTTTCCTTTTTGTTCGTGGGGCAAGGTAGTACCGTTAAGAGGGATGCGTACTAAGTTTTTCTTAGCGTCTTCTACTGCTTTAGCAATAGCTTCAGAAACCTCTTTAGATTTTCCTAAACCGTGACCAACCACGCCGTTTTCGTCGCCTACTACAACGATAGCAGAGAAACCGAAAGCGCGACCACCTTTAGTTACTTTAGTAACACGTTGTACTCCTACCAAACGGTCTTTCAATTCCAAACCACTTGGTTTTACATATTCTACATTTTTATATTTCTGATACATAGTTATTAGAATTTAAGTCCGCCTTCTCTAGCACCGTCGGCTAATGATTTTACACGTCCGTGGTAAAGGTATCCTCCGCGATCGAAGGATACTTTTTCGATACCTTGTTTTAAAGCTTTTTCAGCAATAGCTTTACCGACCAATGCTGCTTTTTCAGTTTTAGTACCTTTGGCGGCACTAATTTCTTTATCACGTGAAGATGCAGCCAACAGAGTAGTTCCTTTAGTGTCGTCTATGATTTGCACATAGATTTCGTTATTACTTCTGAAAACAGCCAAACGAGGTTGTTCAGCAGTACCTTTTACTACTTTTCTGATTCTGCTTTTAATACGTTGTCTTCTTTCTATTCTTGATAATGCCATTGTTCTAACTATTAAGCTGATTTACCTGCTTTTCTTCTCAACACTTCGCCTACGAATTTCACACCTTTACCTTTGTAAGGTTCAGGTTTGCGGAAGCTACGGATTTTGGCCGCTACTTGACCGAGTAGTTGTTTGTCGTGAGAAGTTAATTTAATGATAGGGTTTTTACCTTTCTCGTTGATTGTCTCGAGTTTAATTTCGCTTGGCAATTCGAGAATGATGTTGTGAGAGAAACCGAGGGCTAAGTCTAACTTTTGACCTTGGTTAGCTGCACGGTATCCAACCCCTACTAACTCTAATTCTTTAGTGAATCCTTCAGAAACACCTACGACCATATTGTTTACCAAGGCACGGTATAGACCGTGTTTAGCGTTTTGGTCTTTAGTGGTATCTTTAGTTTCAAACACTAAATGTCCATCTTCTTGCTTTACAGCAATGTCTTTAACCTCTTGGGTTAATTCGCCTAATTTCCCCTTTACGGTTACGACGTTATCTTTGATAGTAACGGTAACTCCTGCGGGAATATTGATGGGTGCTTTACCTATTCTTGACATTGTTTATTGTCTTTTTATTGATTAGTAAACGTAACAAATTACCTCTCCACCGATATTGAGTTCTCTAGCTTTTTTACCTGTCATCACGCCTTGTGATGTAGAGATAATAGCGATACCCAAACCGTTTAATACTCGAGGTAGGTTATCAGCGCCAGCGTACTTTCTCAGACCTGGGCGACTGGCTCTTTCAATATGCCTAATAACGGGCTCTTTGGTCACTTTGTCGTATTTCAAAGCTATTTTGATGGTACCTTGTACGGTAGAGTCATCAAATTTATAGCTAAGGATGAAACCTTGGTCGAAAAGGATTTTAGTAATTTCCTTTTTGAGTTTAGATGCAGGGATTTCTACGACTCTATGACCTGCGCTATTCGCATTTCTAATTCTTGTTAAATAATCTGCGATAGGATCTGTATACATAAATTTTGTCCTTTTAAATTATTACCAACTTGCTTTTTTTACACCAGGAATTAATCCTTTGTTTGCCATTTCGCGGAATAACACACGTGAAATTCCAAAGGTACGCATATACCCTTTAGGGCGACCTGTAAGTTTGCAACGGTTGTGCAAACGCACTGGAGAAGCATTTTTAGGGATTAGCTGAAGTGCTTCATAATCACCAGCTTCTTTTAGAGCTTTGCGTTTAGCAGCGTATTTAGCTACTAACTTTTGACGTTTCACCTCGCGGGCTTTCATTGATTCTTTAGCCATATACTTAGTTCTTTTTAAAAGGTAATCCTAATTCGCTTAATAATGATTTAGCTTCTTTATCAGTGTGAGCTGAAGTAACGAAGGTAATATCCATACCTGCGATCTTGTTGATTTTATCAATGTCGATTTCAGGGAATATGATTTGTTCGGTAACGCCTAAGTTGTAGTTACCTCTACCATCGAAGCCATTTGCTTTCACGCCTTGGAAGTCTCTTACACGAGGAAGAGCAGTAGTGATAAGGCGGTCTAAGAACTCATACATTCTTTCGCCGCGAAGGGTAACTTTGGCACCGATAGCCATACCTTTACGGAGTTTGAAAGAAGCGACGTCCTTTTTAGAATAAGTGGCAACAGCTTTCTGACCAGTAATTTTGGTAAGTTCGTCTACAGCATAGTCGATTTGTTTTTTATCGGCTACTGCAGAACCAACACCGCGGCTCACAACTATTTTTTCAAGTTTAGGAACCTGCATTACATTTTTATAGCCAAATTCTTCTTTTAGAGCCGCAACGATGCGCTCTTTGTATTCTTGTTTTAATCTAGGTACGTAAGCCATATTATATTACTACATTAGATTTTTTAGAAATTCGCACTTTTTTACCGTCACGTTCTTCGATACCTACACGAGTAGTTTTTTTCGTTTTAGGGTCGATGAGTGCGAGGTTAGAAATGTGAATAGATGCTTCTTTTTCTACGATTCCACCTTGAGGGTTTTGAGCGTTAGGTTTGGTGTGTTTTTTCACCAAGTTTAGCCCCTCAACAATCGCTCTGTTCTTCTCGCGATCTACACGTAATACTTTGCCTTCTTTACCTTTTTCTTCTCCAGCAATTATTTTTACGGTATCTCCAGTTTTAATTTTTAGTTTCATCATTTACTTTATTAAAAATTAAAGCACTTCTGGTGCTAATGAAACGATCTTCATAAATTGTTTATCACGAAGTTCTCTCGCTACGGGTCCGAATACACGGGTACCTCTCATTTCACCAGCTGCGTTCAAGAGAACGCAAGCGTTTTCATCAAATCGGATATAAGAACCATCGGCACGGCGTACTTCTTTTTTAGTTCTTACTACCACCGCTGTAGAAACTTGTCCTTTTTTCACGTTTCCGTTAGGAGTAGCTTCTTTAACGGTAACTACAATCTTATCGCCTACTGAGGCATATCTGCGCTTGGTACCACCGAGTACACGGATAGTAAGCACTTCTTTAGCGCCAGTATTATCGGCTACTTTTAGTCTTGATTCTTGTTGTACCATAATTACTTAGCTCTTTCAATGATTTCTACTAATCTCCAGCATTTGGTTTTGCTCAATGGACGTGTTTCCATTATACGCACAGTATCACCAATGTTGCAATCGTTTTTTTCGTCGTGCGCAACATATTTTTTAGTGCGCAACACGAACTTACCGTACATAGGGTGTTTTACACGTTTCACTTCTGAAACTACGATAGATTTATCCATTTTGTTGCTTGTAACAACCCCTATTCTTTCTTTTCTTAAATTTCTTTTTTCCATAAGGCAGGTTCGAATTATTGTAATTCTCGTTTAGTTAGCTCACAAGCCAATCTCGCGATAGTTCTTCTTACGTTACGTAATTGAATTGGTTTTTCCAATGACGAAATTGCGTGTGCCATTTTCAAATCTGCATACGATTTCTTAAACTCACCAAGCTTTTCTTGTAGCTCAGTTATTGTCAATTTGTTAATTTCAGACTGTTTCATTGTTCTTTAATTAATTTTGATAATCTCTTGCTACAACGAATTTTGTTTTCACGGGTAGCTTTTGAGCGGCGAGGCGTAGCGCTTCTTTGGCTACGTCGAGCGGCACTCCGCCAACCTCGAACATTATTCTACCTGGTTTTACTACGGCTGCCCAGTATTCAACGGCACCTTTACCTTTACCCATACGTACTTCGAGTGGTTTTTTGGTAATAGGTTTATCTGGGAAGATTTTGATCCAAAGTTGACCTTCGCGTTTCATATAACGGGTAGCAGCGACACGAGCTGACTCGATTTGACGAGAAGTGATGAATGCTGAATCTAACGATTTAATTCCGAAAGTACCATTAGAAAGGAGCGCACCGCGGTGAGCTACGCCTTTCATTCTGCCTTTTTGTTGTTTACGATATTTCGTTCTTTTTGGCTGTAACATCTTTCTTGTTCTTTAAAAAATTACTTTTTGCGACGCGCTCTTTTGGGTGCACCAGCAGGCTTGTCAGTTGATTTACCGGAGAAGTTTCCACCGGTAGCTTTTTTAGTCATACCTACGAGTGGGGAGAGTTCTCTTTTACCATAGATTTCGCCTTTCATAATCCACACTTTGATGCCCATACGGCCATAAGTAGTGTGAGCTTCGTCAATAGCGTAATCGATATCAGCTCTAAAGGTTGAAAGAGGGATACGACCTTCTTTAAAGCTTTCGGAACGTGCCATTTCGGCTCCATTCAAACGGCCAGAAATCATTACCTTGATACCTTCGGCGTTCATACGCATAGCAGAAGCGATAGCCATTTTGATAGCGCGTTTGTAAGAAACACGACCTTCGATTTGGCGAGCGATGCTTGCAGCAACGAGAGCTGCGTCGAGCTCAGGGCGTTTGATTTCAAAAATGTTGATTTGGATGTCTTTACCGGTGATTTTCTTAAGTTCTTCTTTCAACTTGTCTACCTCCTGACCGCCTTTACCGATGATGATACCAGGGCGAGCGGTGGTGATAGTAACGGTTACAAGTTTAAAAGTACGTTCGATAATCACGTGAGCAACACTAGCTTTAGATAAACGAGCGAGAACATATTTTCTGATTTTGTCGTCTTCAGCGAGTTTATCTCCGTAATCATTGCCTCCATACCAGTTAGACTCCCATCCTCTGATAATTCCTAGGCGATTTCCGATTGGATTTGTCTTTTGTCCCATAGTTTATCTTAGCTTTCTGTGTTAAAATTTTTAGCTCCAAGCACCAAAGTTATGTGGTTAGAGCGTTTTCTAATTCTGTGTGCTCTTCCTTGTGGAGCTGGGCGTAAGCGTTTAAGTATAGCGCCACCGTCCACGCGGATTTCTTTGATGAATACTCCTGCTTCTTCCAAGTTAGCATCCTCGTTTTTAGCTTGCCAGTTAGCGATAGCTGAAAGCAACAATTTTTCTAAACGAGCTGCTGCTTCTTTTTGGTTGAATTTCAAAATAGCCAAGGCTTTGTCTACTTGCTGTCCACGTACTAAATCCGCTACTAAGCGCATTTTTCGAGGAGAAGTAGGGCAGTTATTTAACTTCGCGAAAGCCAAGCTTTTTTTAGCTTCTTTAATTTCGTCTGCTCTTAATTTTTTTCTAACTCCCATAGCCTTAATTATTTTTTACCTTTATTTTTTGCACCTGCGTGTCCACGGAAGGAACGGGTAGGTGAAAATTCTCCTAATTTATGTCCCACCATATTTTCAGTGATGTATACAGGGACAAACTGACGACCGTTGTGAACTGCAATAGTTTGGCCAACGAAGTCTGGAGTAATCATAGAAGCGCGTGACCAAGTTTTGATAACGTTTTTCTTACCAGACTGTATATTTTGTTGGATTTTCTTTTCCAAGCTATAGTGAACGTAAGGTCCTTTTTTTAATGAACGTGCCATTTGTTAGTCTCTTATTTTTTTCTGCGTTCTACAATATACTTATTACTTGCTTTGGTTTTAGAACGAGTTCTATAACCTTTTGCTGGGATACCTTTACGTGAGCGTGGGTGACCACCGGTAGCACGACCTTCACCACCACCCATTGGGTGATCGACAGGGTTCATAACTACAGCACGTGTACGAGGACGACGTCCTAACCAGCGTGAGCGACCTGCTTTACCTGAAAGTACCAATTGGTGATCAGAGTTTGATACGGCTCCTATGGTTGCGAGGCAAGTGAGGAGGATCATACGGGTTTCACCTGAGGGTAGCTTTACAGTAGCATACTTACCATCTTTTGCCATTAGTTGAGCAAAAGTTCCTGCAGAACGAGCAATGTTAGCTCCTTGTCCAGGGCGCAATTCAATACAAGAAATTACAGTACCGAGGGGAATTTGAGAGAGCGGCATTGCGTTACCGATTTCAGGGGCGATATTTTCTTGACCTGAAACGATTACTTGATCAACCTTCAAACCAGCGGGAGCGATGATGTAACGCTTTTCACCGTCGGTGTATTGAACGAGAGCAATAAACGCTGTTCTGTTTGGGTCATACTCGATAGAAACTACTTTGGCGTCTACGCCGAATTTGTTTCGTTTGAAGTCGATAATACGGTACTTTTTCTTATGACCACCACCAATGTAACGCATGGTCATTTTTCCTTGATTGTTTCTACCACCGGTCTTTTTCAACGGAACGAGCAAGCTCTTTTCCGGCTTATCAGTAGTAATGGTGTCGAATTCGTTTACTACTCTAAAACGCTGACCGGGGGTAATCGGTTTTAATTTTCTAACTGACATTTTTGTCTATTTGTTAAATACTTATATATTACTATAAAAATCTATAGTTCCATCTTCTACTTGCACAACTGCTTTTTTCACTGCGTTAGTTTTAGCGATTTGCAAGCCTGTTTTTGTATAACGAGTAGATCGTTTAGGACCGTAGTTAAGGGTACGTACGGATTTCACTTTAACGCCATAAGTAGCCTCAACTTCATTTTTGATTTGAATCTTGTTAGCGTCCTTAGCTACTACGAATGTATAGCAGTTCCTCAACTCGCTATTTTCGTTTGCTTTTTCTGTATTTACAGGTTTAATTAATACGCTCATTTTCTTCTTATTTTGTTAAAATTGACTCTAAAACTGCTACTGAGCTCTCAGTAAGTACTACATTTGAAGCGTTCACCAATTGGTAAGTATTTAACTCTGAAGCAGTTACTACGCTTGAAGTAGGTACGTTACGAGAGGACAAATATACGTTATTATTTGTACTTGGCAACACAAAAATTGATTTTTTATTTTCTAAGCCCAAAGATTTTACAACAGCTGTGAAATCTTTAGTTTTTGGAGCGTCGAAATTTAAATCTTCAACTACAACGAGGGCTTGGTTTTGTAGTTTAGCGCTGAGGGCAGAACGGCGAGCCAAGCGTTTTACGTTTTTAGTAAGTTTTTGTGTATAGTCTTTAGGACGAGGACCGAATATGCGTCCGCCACCCACAAATACAGGAGATTTTACGCTACCTGCACGAGCTGTACCAGTACCTTTTTGTTTTTTAATTTTGCGAGTACTTCCAGCCACTTCGTTTCTTTCTTTAGCCTTGTGAGTACCTTGACGTTTGTTAGCTAAATAGCGTTTAACATCTAAGTATACTACGTGATTGTTAGGCTCGATACCGAACACAGTATCAGAAAGGGTTACCTTTCTACCTGTTTCTTTTCCTTGTATGTTTAATACTGCTACTTCCATTATTTGTGAATAGTTACGTAAGCATTTTTGTGACCTGGGATACAACCTTTTACTACTAAAAGATTTTTCTCAGCAACCACTTTCAATACTTTCAAGTTTTGTACTGTTACCTTTTCAGCTCCCATACGTCCAGCCATACGCATACCTTTGAATACGCGAGAAGGGTAAGACGAAGCACCTACTGAACCTGGTGCTCTTAGGCGGTTGTGCTGACCGTGAGTAGTTTGACCTACTCCGCCAAAACCGTGGCGACGTACCACCCCTTGGAAACCTTTACCTTTAGAAACGCCTGTGATATCCACAAACTCTCCTTCGGTAAAGAAATCTACGGTGATAGTATCACCTAATTTGTAATTGTCTTCAAAACCTTGGAATTCAACAACTTTTTTCTTTACAGAAGTACCTGCTTTTTTGAAGCGACCAAGCTCTGCTTTGGTAGCACGTTTTTCTGCTTTGTCATCGAAACCAAGTTGAAGAGCATCATAGCCATCAACCTCTTTGGTTCTGACTTGGGTAACTACGCAAGGACCTGCTTCGATGATGGTACAAGGTATATTTTTACCGTTCTCATCAAAAATGCTGGTCATTCCTACTTTTTTTCCGATTAACCCAGACATAAAATTAAATATTAAATTAGTTATTAGTTCTTTTTAATTGACAATTAACAATTGATTATTGACAATTATTATAATGTTTCAGGGTCAAAAAATGCCCGAGGCTTTTTAACCCTGAATCATTTTTATCCGTTTTTCCCTAACCCACAGTTTCGGGACATTTTAGTAAAGTTATCAAACTTTGATTTCTACTTCTACACCACTTGGCAATTCCAATTTCATCAAAGCATCAATAGTTTTTGATGACGAGCTATAGATATCTAAAAGACGTTTATGAGAGCTCAATTGGAACTGTTCACGTGCTTTTTTATTTACGTGAGGTGAGCGCAACACAGTAAAGATTTTTTTGTGTGTAGGTAATGGAATAGGTCCTGTAACTACTGCACCTGTTGCTTTTACTGTTTTTACGATTTTCTCAGCAGATTTGTCTACCAAGTTGTGGTCGTAAGATTTTAACTTTATTCTTATTTTTTGTTGATTACCCATTTTTTCAATAAATTAGTTGCCTCTGGCATTTTTAATTACTTCGTCTGCAATGTTTGAAGGAGTTTCAGCATAGTGAGAGAACTCCATTGTAGAAGTAGCACGACCTGATGAAAGAGTGCGAAGCGCTGTTACATAACCGAACATTTCAGATAGTGGAACAAATGCTTTAATTACTTTAGCACCGTTACGGTCGTCCATATTGTTTACTTGACCACGACGGCGGTTCAAGTCGCCTACGATATCACCCATATTTTCTTCTGGAGTAATAACTTCCAACTTCATAATTGGCTCCATCAATACAGCTTTTGCAGCGCGAGCAGCTTCTTTGTACCCCAATTTGGCTGCCAACTCGAATGACAATGAATCTGAATCGACAGGGTGGAATGAACCATCGATAAGAACGATTTTCATCGCGTCCATTTCGAATCCTGCCAAAGGTCCGTTCTTCATTGCTTCTTTGAAACCTTTTTCTACAGATGGGATATACTCTTTAGGAATGTTACCACCTTTGATTTCGTTTACGAACTCAAGACCTACTTTGCCTTCTTCAGCTGGTTCCATACGGAATACGATGTCGGCAAATTTACCACGTCCACCTGTTTGTTTTTTGTAGACTTCGCGGTGGTCAGCTTTAGCAGTGATAGCCTCTTTATACTCTACTTGAGGTTGTCCTTGGTTTACTTCTACTTTGAACTCGCGTTTGAGGCGGTCTACGATGATATCCAAGTGCAACTCACCCATACCAGAGATGATAGTTTGCCCAGAGGCTTGGTCAGTTTTTACTTGGAAGGTTGGGTCTTCTTCAGCGAGTTTAGCTAAAGCCATACCTAACTTATCAACGTCGGCTTTTGTTTTAGGCTCTACAGCGATACCGATTACTGGATCAGGGAATACCATACTTTCGAGTACGATAGGATATTTCTCATCGCAAAGGGTATCACCAGTTTTGATATCTTTAAAACCTACTGCAGCTCCTATATCACCAGCTTCAATATATTCAATAGGATTTTGTTTATTAGCGTGCATCTGATAGATACGAGAGATACGCTCTTTATTGTTTGAACGAGTGTTCAACACGTAAGAACCCGCATCTAAGTGACCAGAATAAGCGCGGAAGAATGCCAAACGACCTACGTAAGGGTCAGTAGCAATTTTGAATGCCAAGGCTGCAAAAGGAGCGTCAACAGCTGGCTTGCGGAGTGCAGGCTCACCTGTTTCAGGATTAGTACCCTCAATAGCTTCTTTATCAAGCGGTGATGGCAAATAACGACATACCGCATCAAGCATAAATTGTACCCCTTTATTTTTGAATGATGAACCGCATACCATAGGAATGATAGCCATATCCATTACTGCTGCGCGCAATGCCTTATGGATTTCGTCTTCAGTAATAGAATTTTCATCTTCCATAAATTTCTCAAGAAGACCTTCGTCATAGCCCGCTACCTCTTCAATCAATTGAGCGCGGTATTTGGCTACGTCGGCTTTCATCTCTTCAGGAATTTCTACTATATCAAAAGTAGAACCTGAGTTTTCTTCGTGCCATACGATGGCGCGGTTTTTAATCAAATCTACAACGCCTTTAAAATCTGCTTCGTCACCGATAGGCAATACGATAGGCACAGCGTTAGATTTGAGCATATCTTTTACTTGGTTGCAAACATTGAGGAAGTTAGCACCTTGACGGTCCATTTTATTTACGAAGCCTATACGAGGTACTTTGTAGTTATCAGCCAAGCGCCAGTTAGTTTCAGATTGAGGTTCCACACCGTCTACGGCAGAGAAGAGGAATACCAAACCATCGAGTACACGCAAAGAACGGTTTACCTCAACGGTAAAATCCACGTGACCTGGGGTATCGATAATATTGAAGTGATACTCTTTGGCATCGGCGGTAGGTTTACCATTTTCGGTAGGGAAGTTCCATTTACAAGTTGTTGCTGCTGATTGGATAGTGATACCACGTTCAGCTTCTTGTTCCATCCAGTCCATAGTAGAAGCACCATCGTGTACTTCACCGATTTTGTGCGTTTTACCGGTATAGAAAAGGATACGCTCAGTAGTTGTGGTTTTACCGGCATCGATGTGTGCGGCAATACCTATATTTCTTGTATATTTTAAGTCTCTACTCATCGTGTTAATTAAAATCTAAAGTGTGAGAATGCTTTGTTAGCTTCAGCCATACGGTGCGTATCCATTTTTTTCTTCACGGCAGCACCTTCTTCTTTAGAGGCAGCGATAATTTCGGCAGCCAATTTCTGAGCCATTGATTTCTCATTGCGTTTACGAGCGAAACCGATGAGCCATTTCATCGCCATAGACACTTTGCGGTCTGGGCGGATTTGCATAGGGATTTGGAAGGTAGCACCTCCCACACGACGTGAGCGCACCTCAACGTGAGGCATCACATTGCTAAGAGCGTCTTTCCAAACTTCTAATGCCGACTTTTCGTCGTTATTCTTCTTTTGTTCTACGATGTCAATTGCGTCGTAGAATACTTTAAAAGCCACTGACTTTTTACCGTCCCACATAAGGTTATTCACGAAACGCGTAACCAATTGGTCGTTAAACTTAGGGTCTGGTAAAAGGGGGCGTTTTTTAGCCTGTCTTTTTCTCATTTCTTTTCAGTTAAAAGATTTTGTGTGTTAAATTACTTTTTCTTTTTGTCGGCGGGAGCTGCTTGTCCTGGTTTAGGGCGTTTCGCACCGTATTTAGAACGGCGTTGCGTTCTACCTGCTACACCAGCCGTATCGAGAGCACCACGAACAATGTGGTATCTAACACCTGGTAAATCTTTTACCCTTCCGCCTCGTACCAATACTATCGAGTGCTCTTGGAGGTTGTGACCTTCACCAGGTATGTAAGCGTTCACCTCATTGCCATTAGTCAAGCGAACACGCGCTACTTTACGCATAGCAGAGTTCGGCTTTTTAGGCGTTGTGGTGTACACACGTGTACATACACCTCGGCGTTGTGGGCACGAATCCAAAGCAACCGATTTACTCTTCTTGGTAATTCTGGTTCTTCCTTTTCGTACTAATTGTGAAATTGTTGGCATAATTTACAATACTATATATTTGTTTATTTGTTTACTTGTTTGAGTCCATAGGACTTAGAGGTTTGGACTTAATTATCCAAAGCGGGTGCAAAAGTACAACTATTTTTTAAAACTGCAAAAGTCTCTGATAGATAAGAGGTGAGAAATGAGAGATAAGAGATAAGAGATAGGAGGTAAGAAACAAGAGGTATAGACACTATATTATCGTTGATTACCAATATTTTAATGAGATTTAGTTTTAGAAATTAGTGTAACATAAGTAGTTATGAAAAAGTTGTGATTTGTTACAAATATCACAAAATAATTCTAATTTTGTTCTATAACAATAGTCTTAATTTGAGAACTAAACTAATAAGGAGCATAACAAAATAAGACGACGTTTTTACGTCGTCTTTTCTCTTATAAATATAATATCTCTTGTTAAAAAATTACATATGAAAACTCGAAACCAACAGTAGGGAAAACTTTTTTAGCTTTTGTCTTTAAGTTATCATATTTCCCCAAACCAATATGTGTTTCAAAAAGCATATCTTTTCCTAAAGGAAGTTGTATTCCCCAATGAAACTCATTAATCATCACCGTCCCATAAGTTCCTCCAAAACTAAACTTATTTTGAAAGGCAATATAATTCCCTACATTGTTAATGATAGAACTTTCACGCTTCACGCGCTTGGCTCGGTTATAAATATATCTTGCCGATAGGCGCGTAAAAGGACTAAACCACCTATCTGATTTCATTGAAACACCTATCGTTTCGCCATCATAAGGGTTATCTGTAAGATGATTCATTAAACCTCCACCCAAACCTGCCGTAAGCAAAAATGTATTACTCAGCGGTTGTTGATAGGTTATATCAAGTCCTTGAAAGCTCAACCCTACTTGCAGTTGTTGTTTTAATGGTTCTATTTCTTGAGTTTGAGCGATAGCAAAAAAAGGAAATAGACATAATAAAAAGTATTTTCTTTTCATATTATCATTATTCACTTATTATAAATTTACTTCCTCCCCATTCTCCATCATAAAATGCACCAGTTTCTATATCTAAAGATACCTTATTTACCTTCCTCCAAGAAGTATCAATACCCAAACCAATACTTTGTGAACTTCCTTTTACACTATAACCGATAGTTAATTCATTTAATCTTACATTTTGTGGTATCTTAAACGTTCTACTAGCAACAGCTAAGCCTCTTACCTCTTCTATTTCATTTGTTATTTTATATGAAGCTACCATTATTTCGTTTGTATCTATATCATTTTGTAATACAATCAATCCCTTAGGTTTCTCTGAATAACTACCTGCCACTTGATTAAATAAAGTATACGCTTGCTTCATAATATCTGTATTCTTAACACCAAAATTCTTACCCATTGCAGTCACAACAACAACCTCTTTCACTTGATTCTCAAAAAAGCCTGTAAAATCAAAACTAACATTATATTTGGGAGTAAATGTTTGAGGTATTATAGGTTGAAAAGATTGAGCGGCAGATGCTATTTCTTCTAATGAAGGAGTATAATCTATTACAACAGAACTATTATCATCTTTTCTAAAAACATTAGATACAAAAACAGCAACTTTATGATAAGAATTATTTATAATCTTCTGTACTTCTGTATAGAATTTTTCTAAGTCTTTTACGGGTACACTTATTTTTAACTTCAATCTTCTTTCATCAAAAGACAGATTAGCTTCATTAATCTTTAAATAAACTTTTTTTGCATCTCTGCTAGAATACCAACCTAACCAAGTTTTTTGTTTAAATTTAGCCTGTGCATAAACATCAGTGAATAGATAATAATCCTCAACAGCAAACGTAGTTCTTAATTTTCTCTTACCTCCTTTAAATTTATATTCACAAACATAAGATCTACCAAATATATTATCTATCCAACTTGCTTTTTCATTAACACAAGTATTATAGTGAGATGTAGATAAAGGAAATTCTTGATTTCTTATTGCATCGTATAATTGTCGTGTTTTTTCTTCACCATAATCAAATGGATAAGGATTGCCACTATGAAGTTTCATTCCCATAGAATCTAATTCTCTTGGGGTGTAAAGCCTTATAAAACCTCCTATCTGTTGAGTTCCAGAAGATGAACTAGGACGAGAAGTAACTGAACCTATACTTTTTTTTGATTCAAGATAAGCATCTAACATTTTTTGTTTATCAGCCTTAACTATATAAACTCCTTCTTCTGTATATCTATAAATTGAATCTCCTACTTGAATTTCTCCCTTTGCATTTAATAAAGATGAAAATTTATCATTTTTTATTAATTCATAATCTTCTTCATCTTCATCAACATCTAAAGAAGGCCTTCTACTTGACATAGACATAGATAAATAGTTACTAGCATTTATCACATTTCTCCGTGCTAACAACAATTCATTGTATTGCTTTTCGTCAATTTTTTCTATGGGCTCATAAGGAAGAAACCCTTCTTCATAAAAAGAAGCTATTTGTCCTTCATTTTTTTCATATGAATCTATAAACATCTTCACATTCTCTCTGTTTGTGAAGTTTAATACATTCATTTCTTTATTATATTCAACAAAATTCTCTTTCCTTTCAATAGGGGGATTTTGTATATCCTCAACGGAATCTTGTTTTTGACAGCTAATAAAACTAACTAATACTGTTAGTACATAAAATAAATTATTCTTTTTTTTCATCTTTAAAAATTGTTTTTGATATTATATTTTTTTATTCATCACTAATATTTTTTACTCTCTTAATGCTGCGCCAAATTGCTTTTCAAAAGCGTCTTGGAGGCGTTGCATCGTTTTGTCGATTTGTTTATCGGTAAGAGTTTTATTGTTGTCTTGAAGTACAAAACTGAGGGCATAGCTCTTCTTGCCTTCGGGTAGTTTGTCGCCTTGGTACACATCAAAAAGATTTACGTGTTTTAATAGGTTTTTCTCGGTAGCGTATGCCTTTTCGTAAAGGTCGGCGAAGGTTACTTTCTCATCGAGCAAAAGGGCTAAATCACGACGTACTTCGGGGTATTTAGAGATTTCCTTGTATACCACTTTATGGTCTTGTACTTGTTCTAAAATCACTTCCCAATGCAAATCAGCTACAAGCACCTCTTGTTTGATATCGAAATCTTTAAGAACTTTGCTTTTTACTACTCCTATCGTTCCTAAAAGGGTCTCCCCTATTTGCCAACGGAATCCTTCACTACTCAACGTGTCGTTAGCTTCTAAAGGTAAAATAGTGATTTCCTTCAAGCCGAGACGTTCGAAGAGAGATTCCACTACTCCTTTGAGCTCAAAGAAAGAGGTTTTTTGAGCGGGAGCACCCCAATACTCAGGTTGGGTATTACCTGTGAGATACAACACCAAATGCTTGTTTTCAGTATAATTACCATCGATATAGTGATAGTTCTTGCCAAACTCGAACAACTTCAAGTCGGAGCGTTTGCGGTTGTTATTATAAGCAATCACTTCTAAGCCTGAAAACACTAGATTTTTACGCATATAGCCCAAATCGCTACTCAAAGGATTGAGGAGCTTTACTGCTTGCTCTGGATTTTCGGCATAAGTAGTAATCTCTTTTTCTGACACAAGACTGTTGGTCATTATCTCAAAGAAGCCTTTCGCTACCAACTGGTCGGCTACCACATTTTGTATGTTATGGTCGTCGTATTTGTTAGAATACGCCATTGTAGCATTTAGCTTTTCAGAGAAAATGACATTGTTGTAACCATAGATACGAAGGATTTCCTCTATTACATCGGCTTCACGCTGTACATCTACGCGGTACGAAGGGACTGACAAGCCTAACCCACGTTCGGTAAACGAATTTACTTTGATATCTAAAGAGTGTAAGATAGCCTTAATCGTATCGCGTGAAATCTTCTGACCAATAAGTTTATCTATTTTCTCAAAAGTAAGAAACACCTGAAAATCTTCTTGCTTTTTAGGATAAAAATCTATCACATCTGATGATATAACCCCTCCTGCAATATTTTCAATCAGTACTGCGGCATACATTAGGGCGTATTTACAATCTTCTATATTAATACCGCGCTCAAAGCGATAAGAAGCATCGGTATTGATGCCGTGACGTTTGGCTGTTTTGCGCACCGATACAGCATCGAAATAAGCACTTTCTAAAAATACATTGCGAGTAAAATGAGTGATACCTGAGTTTTCACCGCCTAATACCCCTGCTATACAGAGAGGTTTTTCGGCATCACAAATCATAATGTCTTCAGCGTTGAGGGTGCGTTCTACTCCGTCGAGGGTTTTAAACTTTGTGCCTTCGTCGGCATTCTTTACAATCACCTTGCGACCAATAATATGGTCGGCATCAAAAGCGTGAATGGGTTGTCCCATTCCGTGCAGTACGTAGTTTGTAGCATCTACTACGTTGTTCTTAGGAGTAATGCCTATGGCTTTGAGTTTGTTTTGTAACCATTCAGGCGATTCGTCTACGCGTACATTACTAATGGTAACGCCGGTATAGCGAGGTACGAGTTTTTTGTTCTGCACCTCTATATCTATTTTAAGTGAACGATTATCGACGTGGAATTTTGTAATAGAAGGGGTGATGAGCTCTAATGAAATACCTTTTTGCATCAAGCCTGCACGTAAGTCGCGTGCTACGCCGTAATGGCTCATTGCATCGGCACGGTTAGGAGTCAGTCCTATTTCGAACACCTCGTCGGTTTCTACCTCAAACACCTTACTGGCAGGAGTACCTACTTCGTACTTATCGTTGAGCACCATAATGCCATCGTGACTTTCGCCTAAGCCGAGTTCGTCTTCAGCACAAATCATACCGTAACTCTCTTCGCCACGAATTTTACCTTTTTTAATTTCGAAAGGCTTACCTGCTTTATCGTAGAGTACTGTGCCAATAGTAGCTACAAGCACTTTCTGCCCTTGTGCTACGTTAGGAGCTCCACAAACGATTTGCAAAGGAGCTTCGCCCCCTACATCTACTTTGGTGATTTTAAGTTTATCGGCGTTAGGGTGTTTTTCGCATTCGAGTACGTGACCTACCACTACGCCTTTGAGCCCACCTTTTACGCTTTCGAAGTGTTCAATCCCTTCTACTTCTAAGCCTAAATCAGTAAGGATGACGGCTGTATCTTCAGCGGGCATTTCTAACTTCAAATATTGTTTTAACCAGTTATATGATATTTTCATAGTTGTTTTTTTTCAATCTTCAATCAAGCGTTACTACACTTTGGCAAAGTGTATACCTCAAAAAGTCATTACAGAGTGCAAAATTAGCAATTTTAGCAATAACCACAAAAAAAAAGCTATTCAAAAAAAATGAATAGCTTTTAAAATCTATATTATTTAACAGTGAGTTAGTCGTTTTTCTTTTTCTTCAAGGTTTCGGTTACTTGAGCTGAAGCGGTGAAAGAGGTAATCATATTGTTGAGCATCTCACTACCTGCTTCGGGTGAGTTAGGAAGTAGAATAAGATTACTATTGGTTTGCTGACCTACGGCTTGCAAGGTGTCGTAGTGTTGAGTAACTACAATAAGAGCAGAAGCTTCTTGCGAGCTGATACCTACTTTATGCAATACGTCTACACTCTCTACCAATCCGCGAGCAATTTCACGACGCTGGTCGGCAATACCTTGACCTTGCAAACGTTTGCTTTCGGCTTCTGCTTTTGCTTTTTCGACGATGAGGATGCGTTGTGCATCACCTTCGTATTGAGCCGCTACTTTTTCGCGTTCGGCAGCATTGATACGGTTCATTGCGGCTTTTACTTGGGCATCGGGGTCGATATCGGTTACTAAGGTTTTGATGATGTCGTAACCGTAAGTTTCCATTGATTCTTGTACTTCGCGTTTTACGGCGATGGCGATATCGTCTTTCTTAACGAATACATCGTCGAGTTTCATCTTAGGGACTTCGGCGCGGACTACGTCGAATACATAGCTGGTAATCTGGTCGTGTGGGTATTCGAGCTTGTAAATGGCATCGTATACTTTTTCTTTAATCACCACGAACTGTACTGATACTTTGATTTTGACGAATACATCGTCCAAAGTTTTGGTTTCGACAATCACATCGAGCTGTTGGATTTTCAGGCTGATGCGAGCGGCTACTTTATCGATGATAGGTATTTTCATTTGTAAACCCGAATGACGAATACTTTCGAATTTACCGAAACGTTCTACTGACACGGCGGTTTGTTGGCGCACGGTGAAGAAAGTAGATAGTAAAAATACTAATACAAAAAAGAATAAAATGTAAAATAAATAGGGCATAATGTGAAATTTTATGGGTTATTAACGGCTACAAATGTACTTTCTTTTTTTGAATTGTGCAAGAAAGATGAGCACAGAATTTTGAGTTTAAAATAATTTAAAGAAAATGAGGAAATTAGAGGATTAGAAAATGAGGAAATTAGGAAATTAGAGAATGAGAGAATGAGAGAATTAGTAAATGGTGTGTGCTTGAGTTGGAGGGATGAGGCTGTGCCTCAGAAATTAAACAAAATTTAAACAAAATCAAGGCTACGCCTTGTAAACCAGCAGAGGGATTGTTAGTTTATTCAACTTTGCCAAAGGTGCGAGCCGCACAGGCAGTCGTAGCACGACGGGCAATTAACTTTGGCAAAGTTTGAGATGAAAAAGCGATAGTTGGGACTGTTAGGAGTATTCGGAAGGAAACGGAGAAGTTCGGAAGAGAGCTGAGAGAAAATTTGGTGAAAAAAGGGTGTAAGGAGGGTGGGGTTAGCTTATAGAGAGCTTATAGG
>ERZ773054.170-NODE-170-length-51683-cov-45.458201_pt1 | contig 51683 bp, 46 predicted proteins | sample MGYA00580630_ERZ773054 | MGnify/ENA primary metagenome ERZ773054 (study PRJEB29015, sample SAMEA2737994) | human oral metagenome | biome: human oral; feature: human-associated habitat; material: dental | place: China | collected 2115 ... | reverse complement strand
CGTGGCCGATGTGCAGGTAGCCGTTGGGTTCGGGCGGGAAGCGGGTTTGGATGGCGGTGTGTTTGCCGCTTTTGAGGTCTTCTTCGATGATGGTGCGGATGAAGTGGTTGTCGGCGAATTGGTCTTTGGTCAGCATAATGTTTCCAATGGGTGTTCAATATAAAAACTGGGTGCAGGCTGCTTTTGGCGATGGCGGTGCAAGGGGGTGATTTTACCTGAAACCAGGCAGCCTGCACATGGGGTTATGGTTGCGCCAAGGCTTCTAAAATGCAGCATTCGGCCTGTTCGTCGCCGGGGCATTACGCGTGCCATGTTTGCAGTGTGGCCAGCATGGCTTGCAGCGATTGGATTTTCTGCTCCAATTCGGCAATGTGCTGCGCGGTGAGGGTTTTGACATCGTGGCTGCGGCGGTCGGGGTTGTCTTGCAGGGCGAGCAGTTGCGCGGTTTGGGCAAGCGAAAAGCCGACATCGCGCGCGTGGCGGATGAAGTGCAGCCGCTGCAAATCGTTGCCGCTGTAATCGCGGTAGCCTGCGGCGGTGCGGGCGGCTTGGGGCAGCAGGCCTTGTTTTTCGTAATCGCGGATTTGTTTGGCGGACAGGCCGGTTTGCCGCGCGGCTTGGCTGATGTTCATCATGATTTCCTAATGTGGATGGCGTGCCGGTGCAGGGTTGGCAAAAAAGCATTTGACTTTCACACCGGGTAAAGGTTTATAGTATCCCCTGTTTTCAACCCCTAAATCAAGGACAATCAAAATGGCAACCATAACCCTGAACATTGACGGCATGACCTGCGGCGGCTGCGTGAAAAGCGTGACCAAAGTGTTGAACGATTTGGACGGCGTGCGCAGTGCCACTGTGAGCTTGGAAAACAAAAACGCGCAAGTGGAATTTGATGAGGACAAAATCCAAGTAGCGCAGCTGGTGGAAGCGGTGGAGGATGCAGGCTATGATGCCCGTGCCGCTTGAAAATGACTGAAATCCTTTGCAGGCATCCTGCGGTGTGATGTGCAGGCTGCCTGCATACTCAATTCATTATCATCATGCGTTTTTTCACCCATTTCATCCTGACCCTGTCTTCATGGGCCGTCCATTGCGCCTTCTTCGTGTGCTGCTTTATCGCTGCGCGTTATGCGGTCGAATTCGGCTTCATGGAACGCTATGCGCAGGGCGATACCGTTTCGCCCACGTTTTATGTTTTGATTCAAGATGAACACGGCATCCGTCCGACACGCTTGGCGAACTGGCAGAATACGCCAACCTTGGTGCGACAGGAACACCGTTTTTTCCGCGAGGACGGGGAGGGCGGCTACCGTTTGCGCCAAATTGCCCCCGATACCTACGAACTGTTCACCGATTTCGACACGGTAATGATCACGCAAACGTATCGGCTCACACCTGATAACCGCGTGATACCGTTAAGCTGGCGCAGTTTAAATGTCTTTAGTTTTATTTTGATTTTGCCTGTGGGGCTGGTATTTTTCCTGCTCGGCAGATGGCTGGCACGCCGAATGGTACGCCGTTGGAAAAGGCGCGCCGTGCCGCATGGGGCAGAAGCCGCGTAATCCTTTCAGGCAGCCTGCACTTCGCTATTTTTAAAGTGCAGGCTGCTTTTTCATCCGCCCCCCCCTTGACTTTAACCGCACGTCAACGTTTATCCTGACGCTTATCCGATTCAAATGGAGCAATATCATGGCTATCCGACACATTAACTTCAACATTCAAGGCATGACCTGCCAAGCCTGCGCGAACCGCATTGAAAAAGTGCTGAACAAAAAAGATTTTGTGCAGAGCTGCGCGGTGAACTTTGCCGGCGAAACGGCGCAAATCGAGTTCGATGACACGAAAACCGATGCGGCAGGGCTGATGGAAATTATTGAGAAAACCGGCTATCAGGCCACCGTGCAGACATCATTGCAGCCTGCACAAGACAACGAAACGCATTGGCGCGTGTGGGTGTTGCTGGCGTTGTCCGTGCCGTTTTTGGTGGGCATGACGGGCATGCTGTTCGGTTCGTACGCGCTGATGCCGCCGTTGTGGCTGCAAATCGCGATTGCCACGGTGGTGCAGGCCTATTTCGCGCTGCCGTTTTACCGCGGCGCAGTGGCCAGCATCCGCGGCGGTTTGGCCAACATGGACGTGCTGGTGTCGGTCGGCACGCTGGCGATTTACCTTTATTCGCTGGGCATGGTGCTGACACACCGTTCGGCGCACCATGTATATTTCGAGGTGGGCGTGATGGTGCTGGCATTTGTGGCGCTGGGCAAATATCTGGAAGCGAAAACCAAACGCGGCAGCCTGAACGCGCTCGGCTCGCTGCTGCAACTCACACCGCGCGAAGTGTCCGTATTCAAAAACAATACTTGGCAAACTGTGCCGCTGGGCCAAATCCAAATCGGCGACACGCTGCGTTGCGTGCAGGGCGGTCGGATTGCGGCGGACGGCACGGTGCTGGCGGGCGAAGGCTGGGCGGACGAAAGCCATCTCACGGGTGAAAGCCAGCCGGTGCATAAAACGATTGGCAGCAAAGTGCTGGCGGGCGCGATTCTTTCCGGCAGCGTGGATTATCGCGCCGAGCAGCTTGGCAGCGATACGTTGCTGGGCGATATGGTGAGCGCGCTGGCCGATGCGCAGGGCAGCAAAGCCCCGATTGCGCGGCTGGCGGACAAAGCGTCGGCGGTGTTCGTGCCGTCCGTGTTGGGCATTGCGCTGCTAACTTTTGTGGCCAACGGATTCGCGCTGGGCGATTGGACCACCGCGCTTGTCCGCGCCGTGGCCGTGCTGGTGGTGGCCTGCCCCTGTGCTTTGGGCTTGGCAACACCGGCGGCGATTATGGCCGGCATGGGGCAGGCGGTGCGGCACGGCGTGTGGTTCAAAAACGCCGCCGCGCTGGAAGCCGCCGGTTCGGTGGACACGGTGGTGTTGGACAAAACCGGCACGTTGACGGCAGGTAAGCCCGACATCGCCGCCGTGTGGACGGCCGAAGGCTTTACCGAAAACCAGTTGTTTGAAATGGCTGCCGCCGTGGAACAGCACGCCGCTCATCCTCTGGCCAATGCTGTGGTGCAGGCTGCTTCGGCACGCGGCATCGCACCGCGCCCTGTTGAAAACGTGAACACCGTGGCCGGCGAAGGCATCAGCGCCAACGTTGCGGATTGGGGCGAAGTGAAGGTGGGCAAGCCCAAATTTTGCGGGTACAGGCTGCCTGAAGGCATGGACAATATTTGGTCGATTGCCAGCATTGCCGCCGTCTCGCTCAACGGGCAGGCCGTCGGCGCATTTGCCCTGGCAGACCCGCTCAAACCCGACAGCAAGGCCGCCATCGAACGGCTGGCTGCCCACCGCATCGCCGTGCATATTTTGAGCGGCGACCATCCCGCCACCGTCGCCTATATTGCCGCACAACTCGGATTGCCCGCCGAAAACGCCCACGGCAACCAATCGCCGCGCCAAAAAGCCGAATTCATCCGCCAATTACAGCAGCAGGGCGCCAAAGTCGGCATGGCGGGCGATGGCATCAATGACGCACCCGCCCTTGCGCTGGCCGATTCGGGTTTCGCCGTGCGCGGCAACACCGACATCGCCGAACAAAGCGCCGATGCCGTGCTGGTGCGCCCGTCGGTCAATCGGCTGGCAGACGGCCTGATGATTGCTCGCGCCACCTTGCGCGCCATCCGCCAAAACCTGTTTTTCGCCTTTATTTACAACGCGCTGGGCATACCGTTCGCCGCCTTGGGGCTGCTCACGCCCGTGCTGGCGGGGGCGATGATGGCGATGAGTTCCGTGTCCGTGCTGGCGAATGCGCTGCGGCTAAAACGGATGAAATTTTAAAAGCAGCCTGCACTTTGAAAAACGGGGTGCAGGCTGCTTTCGTATCGCCCATTTCCTGAATAAGGCAACCGTCCCGCACATCGGCGGTATGATAGTGTATTAACCAAACGCTAGGGGAATTATAGGGCGGCGGCAGAATTAAAATCTAAATAAAAAATAGCAATAGTATCCGATGGGATAAAGATACAAATATATTAATGTTCAGGATATTGCGCATATTTAGGAAAGATTTTTTAATTTTATCAAATTATTATTTGGGTGTTTGCATATAAGGCGAATTTCAAAAACTGATTTTTCGAATTTTATAATGTTAGGAAGTTTTGATTTTATCGAGCATATTGCGAAATAATGGCAAAATATGTTTGCAATTACAGTTTAAGTTAGAAAATTGAAATTTTATTGTTTCTTGACAAAGAATGTATATTATCGTTATTATTCGTGTGTCATGGCTAACAATGGATATGGTGTTTTTAGTTTTATTTTTAATTTTGTAAATACTGAAGGAGCAATTTCGTGGATATCAACGGAAAACCATTCTTGCGCTCAAGAACAGATAAAATGTTGGGCGGCGTATGCGGCGGATTAGCAAAATGCTATGGCAAAGATGCTATGTTGTTCCGTGCCGGTTTTGTAATTACCTCATTTTTTGGTGGTTTAACTACTTTAGTTTATCTCTACTTGATGTTTACCCAACCGGAAGAAACCGAATAATCTACTTTTGTACTAGGAAAAATGATGATGAAAAAAAATGTTTTGTTTTTGGCTTTGACTGCTGCTTTGGCTTTGAGCGCATGTGATAGTAAACCTGCGGCGCCTGCTGCTTCGGCACCTGCTTCCACACCTGCTGTTGCATCTGAGGTGGCAGCTTCTGAACCTGCTAGCACTCCTGCTGCATCTGAATCAGCTATGATGGGTGTTTCTGCTTCTTCTCCTGAGGCCGCACAAAAAGCAATTGCATCTGAAATTGCGAAGGCTGAGCAAACTGCTGCGGCTGAAAATGCTGCTGAAGCGAAACGTGAAGCAGATATTGTTGCTAAAGCAAAAGCTGAAATTCCTAACATTAAATTGCACGCAGCATGTGATGAGCTGAAAGCTAAAATGATTGCATGTACTAAAGATGAAGTGGATGCAGAGGTTCATTTGAAAGATTTGCGCGTCATTGCAGAAGAACCTGCTGATGAACAGGCAGATTCTTGTAAAGAAGAGTTGGCTAATTTCAAATGCGAATAATGCATAGATAATTTGCCACTGAAATACCATCCGAAGTTGGATTCCCAGTTCGGATGGTGTTTTCTATTGTATTTGGGATAGAGCAGCAGTGTAGGCTGCTTTGGGGAATATTAAGGGGAGATTACGGATGCTAGCTTCTGCTTTATTTGCTGAAGTTGATGCAGGGCTTGGCGGCTGACGATTCCGTCTGGCAGATAGTGTTGGATGAGCAGGCGGTTGAGTGTTAATGCGGCTTTGAGTTGGTGGGGTTGCAGGCTGCTTTTTTCTAATGCATGTAAGACATCGCCGGAAATGATGCAGCCATCCGTTGCGGAGTGCAGGCTGCTTTGTGTTTCGTTGATGCGTTCTGCTGCGTGTTCCGGTTGCATGAGATAGTTGGCATGGGCTTCGATGGGCTGTTGCTTCCGGTCGTGTTGTGCGGATGGCGCGTAACCCAATTCGTGCAAAAGCTGCCATTCGAAATGGCGCAATGGGGCGAGGTGGTGCTGCCCTGTGCCGAAGTGCCGCATGAGTTGCGCTAAGGCGTGATAAAGGTTGGGATGCGGGTCTTCGCGGGCGGTGAGCTTGAGTAGGATTTCGTTGGCGTACAATGCGCTAAACAGGAGCAGGTTTTTGGGTTGCTGCCAGCCACCCACCCATTCGGCACGGTGCAGGGTTTTGAGTTCTTCTTTACCAAACCAGGAGATGCTTAACGGGACGAATGGCGTGAGGATGCCGCGCAATTCCGAACCACGTGCGCGTGCGCTGCGTGCCAATAGTGCGACTCGGCCGTAGTCGCGGCTGAACACTTCCAGCCGCAGGCTGTTTTCGCGCCACGGGCTGCTGGCCAGCAGGAAGGCGGGTTGGTGGTTGATGCGGTGCGGTATCATGAATAAAAATGGAATGAAAAAGCAGCCTGCACATTGTGCTGTGAAAAGTGCAGGCTGCTTTTTAAACGTTGTAACAACGAATCAGCGCGAACATTTGGCTTTCACGGCGGCAATGGCGGCATCTAATTTCGCGCCGTCCACTTCGCCGACCAGTGCCTGCTGTTGTTGGCAGGCGGGAATGCGCACCACCGTGTAGGGTAGCACGCCGACTTGGTTGCCGAATTCCTTCATCATATTGCGGCTGTTGTTGCCCGTGTACCGCCAAATGGGGTATGACACGGGCGTGCTTTGCAGGAATTTGCTGATATTCGCGGTTTCATCCACGGCAATGCCGACCATTTGCACGTTTTGGCGCTTGCCTTTTTGCGCGTACCAACGGCTCATGGCCGGCATTTCTTTGCGGCAAGGACCGCACCACGTGGCCCAAAAGTTAATCACTTGGACGGGGGCTTTGTCGTTGAGCTGCTGCGGTTTTTGGCTGGGATGCAGGGTAAAATCGGCGGCTTGTGCCGGCAATGCGGCGACGAACAGGGCAATGGTGAGGGCCAGAGCGGAAATCTTCATGATTCATTCCTTGTTTGAACGGTGGGTTGGGGGTGCAGGCTGCCGTCCTGCATGACGAGGACGCGCCCGAAACGCTGCGCCAGTTCGTCGTCATGGGTAACGACCACCAGCGCGGTATCCAGTTCCGCCTGCAATTCCAGCATCATATCCAGCACATGGCGGGCATTGCGGCGGTCGAGGTTGCCGGTGGGTTCGTCCGCCAGCAGACATTTGGGGCGTTTGACCAATGCGCGGGCGATGGCGGCACGTTGGCGTTCGCCGCCGGACAATTCGGCCGGGCGGTGCATCATCCGTTGCCCCAGCCCGACTTTTTCCAGCATTAAAGCAGCCTGCACTTTGGCATCCTTTGCACTCATGCGGCCAATCAGCAGCGGCATCATCACGTTTTCCAGCGCCGTGAATTCGGCGAGCAGGTGGTGGAATTGATACACGAATCCCAAATATTGGTTGCGCAGCTGCCCCAGTTTGGCTTGGGAAAGCTTGGCAATTTCCTGCCCCATCAGCGTGATGCTGCCGGAACTGGGTTCGTCCAAACCGCCCAACAGATGCAGCAGCGTGGATTTGCCGCTGCCCGAAGAGCCGATAATGCCCACGCTTTCGCCTGCTTGGATTTGCAGCGTCAAATCATGCAGCACGTCCACATTCAGGCCGCCGTCTTGATAGGTTTTGCAGACTTTTTGACAGTCGATGACCCAATTACTCATAGCGCAATGCCTCCGCAGGTTGTGTGCGTGCCGCGCTCCAGCTCGGATACAGCGTGGCGATAAACGACAGCAGCAGCGAAATAACGGTAATGCCGAGCACGTCGTATAGTTGGATATCGCTGGGCAGGTAATTGATAAAATAGACTTTGGATGAAACGAACTGGACATTGAACAGGGTTTCAATCCAATGGATAATCACGCCGATTTTCCACGCCAGCAGCAGGCCGAGTACCACGCCGGTTATCGTCCCCAATACGCCGGCCACCATGCCCTGCACCACGAAAATCTTCATAATGCCGCGCGGCGACAGCCCCAGTGTGCGCAAAATGGCAATGTCGGACTGTTTCTCGTTCACGGCCATCACTAATGACGACACCAGATTAAACGCTGCCACGACGATGATACAGGTCAGCAGCAGGGTGAGCATGCGCTTTTCCATTTCCACTGCGCTGAAATAGCTGCGGTTGTTGTCCGTCCAGTTTTGCGTCCACACATCTTTCCGCTGCTCCGCAGGCAGCAGCCGTTCCATTACGGCGGGGGCGTTTTGCGGGTCGGCCAGGCGCAGGCGCAGGGCGATGGCGGCATCGTCGGTGCGGTAGAGTTTTTGCGCATCGGCCAAATGGATTAAGGCCAAACTGCTGTCGGCCTCATCAAAACCGGTTTTCACGATGCCGACCACGGTAAATTGCTTGAGACGCGGCACCACGCCGGCAGGGGTAACGTTGCCTTCGGGGGTGATGACGGTTACTTTTTCGTTCACTTTCGCCCCCAGCGTTTCGGCCAGGCTTTCGCCCAGAATAATGCCGAATTCGTCTGCTTTGAGCGTGTCAAACGAACCGGCGGTCATTTTGTCGGCATAATCGATGACTTTGCGCTCTTGGTCGGGCAGGATGCCGCGCAACTGTGTGCCGCGGACTTCGCCGGAATTGGCCAGCAAGCCTTGTCCGGCAATGAACGGTGCGCTGGCCAAGACTTCGGGTTTGCCGGCAAATTTCTGCTGCAATGCCTGCCAGGTGGCTGGCGTGCCGTTTTGGCTGTCGATCAGATAGCCCACTTCGGCATGCGGCGCGATATTGAGCAGCTGCCCGCGGATTTCTTTCTGAAAACCGTTCACCACGGACAACACCACAATCAGTGTAATCACGCCCAATGCGATGCCGACAATCGACATCACGGAAATAAACGACATGAAGCCGCTGCGTTTTTTGGCGCGCAAATAGCGCAAACCAATCCAAGTTTCGAGTGAAGCCATGTGCAGGCTGCCTTTGCGTTGAAATAATCGGAAGGTGTTATTGTAACAAAAAATGCGTGGTTCAGTTTTGGCAACTCAAGCGGTAAAGCGGCAGCAAATCCATCAGGCGCGCCACCGTCCATGCCAAAGTGTCGTGTTCCGCCAATTCATCGCGCGGCAAATGGCGGCCGATACGGTAGAAATCTTGCGGTTCGCGCCATTCGGAAGGTGCAGGCTGCCATGCGGCAACGGTTTTGTGTTCGGCGTATTCGCTGTCTTTGCCGCGCCATAAATCCCAGTCTGCCCATTGCGGTTGGCCGATTTGGTCGAGCCACTGGTGGTATTGCGCCAACGAAATATGCGATTGCGCGGCTTTGTACGCATGCCAATCCAAGCTCACGGTGAAACGCTGCCGGTTCAGAATCAGCGACAGAATCGGCGCATCGCGTTCAAAGCCGGGCAATTTGAAAAACGCGAAAAAATGCGCGCGCACCTGCCAGCCGTTGCACCAACGCTCGATATGCGGTGCGGCAAAAACGATGCCTTGCGCCGCCAAAGCAGCCTGCACCGCCAAAACAAAATCGCGCCAATCCGTCCATGCCGCACGGTATTGCGCCTTCACGCCCTCAATCGAATCGGGCGCAAACTGCTTCATTTGCGCAAATTGGTAAAACGGCTGCTGCAATACTTGGCAATGCGCCGCTGAAAGTGCAGGCTGCTTTTTCATCCTATTTATTCTCCGTCTTTCCAACAAGAAACCACCCGTTTGCCGGAATGTTCGGGCATATCGTCCGCCAAACGCGGCACGGGCACGCCCAATTTAGCGGCTTCCCGCGCGTAAAAATCCTGTTTGGTCAAATAATCCGCTTCCACAATATGCCGTACGCGCACCGACGACGGGCAGGCAATGGCGCGTTCGATGGCCGCCACCGCGGCATCGCGGTGAATGCGGTTTGCAGGCTGCTTTGCCTGCGCCGAGGACTTCTCCTGCCGCAGCAGCGAGAAAATCGGATGGCGTTCCGCCGCATACAGGCCGCCCAAGCGCAAAATATCCACATGCGCCACCCCGGACGTTTGCCAAATCTGCTCCGCCGCCAAAACCGCCCGTCCGGATGCCGTATCGGGTTCAGGCAATGTATTTTCGTCGCATAAACCCTGCCGCGCGCCGAACACGCCCACGCTGCTGAGATAAACAATATGCCTCGTCTGCATTTTCTTTGCCTGTTCGGCCAGCCAGCGCATGGAAGCGGCATAATCGTCCAATGCGGCAGGCGGCAGGGAGATGACCCAAGTGCCGTAATCCGCCCAATCGGCTTGTGCGCAATGCCCGTTCAAATCCATGCACGATACTTCAATCGGCAGGCAGACATCGTCCGACGACCAATGCCGTTTAATCGCCGCCACCGGATATTGGTGCTGATACAGCGATTCTGCCAAAGCCCTGCCGACAAAACCCATGCCGAAAATAAGAACCGATGGCGGTGTAGGGTGGTTCATGTGGAATCCCCATGCAAAAACCGCACTCATTTCAAATTTAATGAGTGCGGTATGATAATTAAAATTTTGGGGTGGCAGATGGGATTCGAACCCACGACCCTCGGAATCACAATCCGATGCTCTAACCAACTGAGCTACAACCACCAGAAACTAATACCTGGAAAAATGGCACGCCCGACAGGAATCGAACCCGTAACCCCCGACTTAGAAGGTCGGTGCTCTATCCAGTTGAGCTACGGGCGCGTACTATCTGGCGTATCATAAGTAATTTGTGGTCGGGGCGGTGGGATTCGAACTCACGACCCTCTGCTCCCAAAGCAGATGCGCTAACCGGGCTGCGCTACGCCCCGACTGAAGAACTGAACTATACAGATTGCGCGTTGTGCCGTCAAGCGGCATTTGGCCTTAAAAAAGCGTATTTCGTATAGTTTCCTTGTTTTTCTTATAAAAATAATTTTGCATTAGGTTATCGCAGGGTTATCGCGCGCCGAATCCGGTCAGAATGATTTTCACGGTTTTGAACATAATCAGCACGTCCAGCGAAAACGAAAAGTGTTTGATGTAGTAAAAATCATGTTCGATTTTGACTTGGGTTTCGTCGGTGTTGCCGGCATAGCCCTGCGTTACCTGCGCCCAGCCGGACAGGCCGGGTTTGACGATGTGGCGGTATTGGTAAAAAGGGATGCTTTTTTCAAACTGTTCCACAAATACCTTTTGCTCGGGGCGCGGGCCGATAAGGCTCATGTCGCCCTTGAGGATGTTGAAAAACTGCGGCAGTTCGTCCAGCCGTGTTTTGCGGATAAAGCTGCCGACGCGCGTGATGCGGCTGTCGCCGACTTGGGCGAGCTGTGCGCCGTTTTGCTCGGAATCGGTGCGCATGCTGCGGAATTTGTAAATCTTAAATTCGCGTCCGCCTTGTCCGACGCGGTTTTGGACAAACAGCACGCTGCCGGCGCTTTCCAGTCGGATGGCGATGGCGGTGAGCAGCATCAGCGGCAGGGCGAAGGGCAGGACGGCGAGGACGCACAGGATGTCGAGCAGGCGTTTGACGAGCATATAGCCGGCCGGGGGCAGCAGCGAGCCCAAATCGTTTTCGTAAAGATGGCGGATTTTAACGCGGCCGGTGAGCGATTCTTCGATTTGGCGGATGTTGTACACGGGAATGCCGTCCAAGGTGCAGGCTGCCAGGAAGCGCTGCCAGTCCGCGCTCAAATCGGGGCAGTGCAAATCGGCCACCACGGCTTGGACGGGGGTTTGCGGCAGTTTGGGCGCGTTCAGGCAAATCCAGCGGGCATGGGGGATTTGTGCGGCGCTGCCGGCGCGTCCGTGCGGGATGTAGGCCATGTTGGGGAGGTGGCGGTTGCGGCGGATAAAGTCGCCCACGAAAAACAGGGTGGCCAGCAGGCTATTGATGAGGACGAAGCTGTTGGAAAAAGTAATGAACAGGATGCCGCTGATGAAAAATACGCTGCCGTACGACAATCCGACGGCGGGCAGGATGTGCAGCCAGCTTTGTTTGCCGGGAAAATACAAAAGTTTGTTGATGGAGACGGCGGCCAATGCGTAGGCAATCAGGCAGATCAGCGCGCTGTTGATGATTTTGATATGGAACAGGGCGATGTCTTTTTGCGAGAGATACAGCGTTGTGGTCAGTGTAATCAGCACGATGCCGTTAATCAGGCGCAGTGCGAGCGATGGTGTCGGTTTCATGGGTTTCGGCGCAAGCGGTTGTAGAGGGATTGCAGGAGTGCGGACGGGAGCAGGCGGGGCAGGGCACGTTGGGCGAAGCAAACAAAGGCGGCCGGCGGTGTTTGCAGTGCCAGGTGGCGTTTGAGTCGGTAGAGCTGCCATTCGCTGCGGATGTATTGCCAGCCTTTTCTACGGCCGATCATGCTGCGGCCCGTGCGGGCATAGACCAGTATTTGCGGCAAGTTGGCGCACTGCATACCGGCGGCCAGCATCCGCAGCCATAGGTTGTAGTCTTCCATCCACAGATGGTGCTGGTAGCCGCCGACACGGTGCAGGCTGCTTTTGCGGTAGGCAACGGTCATGTGGTTGAACGGGTTTCGCTTTTTGGAAAAGCGGACGATGTCTGCATGGGTTAGCGGTACGCGGCGGATGTTCATGCGGCTGCCGTCCACAGGGATGTACCGGTCAAATTCGGCGATTTGTCCGCCCAGGAGGTCGGTTTCCGGGTGTTGTTGCAAAAAGGCGCATTGCAGCGCAAAGCGTTCGGGATGGGCGATGTCGTCGCTGTCCATACGGAAAATATAGTCGTGCGTGCAGTGTTCGATGCCGGCGTTCAAGGCTTTGCCCAAGCCGACATTCTGCGGCAGCGGCACGATTTTGAGCGGCAGGCGCGTCCGCCATTCATCCAATGCAGCCTGCAAATCCTGCGTGATTTCGCCGTCCAGCACCACCACGATTTCGTGTGCAGGCTGCGTTTGCGCGTGCAGGCTTTGCAGGCATTCGTGCAGGAACGCGGGTTGTTCGCGCCGGTAAACCGACATTAAAACCGAAAATTTCATGTGCAGGCTGCTTTTCGACACGGCTTAAACGGCGGCTTTCAATTCGCGTACCAAATCGGCCACGGCGCGCACGGCCTGTGCAGGCTGCTTTTCGATTTCCTGCACGATGCGGCTGCCCACAATCACCGCGTCCGCCACTTGGGCGATTTGTGCGGCACTTTGCGCGTCGCGGATGCCGAAGCCCACGCCAATCGGCAAATCGGTGTATTGGCGCAGCAGCGCAATTTGGCGCGCCACGGCTTCCGTGTCCAGCCGAGCCGAACCGGTCACGCCTTTGAGCGACACGTAATAAATGAAACCGCTGGCTTTTTCGGCAATCGCGGCGATGCGTTCGGGCGTGGTGGTGGGCGCAATCAGGAAAATGCAGTCGATGCCGCGCGCCGCCAAAGCAGCCTGCAGGGGCGAAATGTGTTCGATGGGGCTGTCCACCGTCAGCACGCCGTCCACGCCTGCATCTGCCGCCGCTTGGGCGAAGGCTTCGTAACCCATGTTGTGAATCGGGTTCAGATAGCCCATCAGCACCACGGGCGTGTGTTGGTTGTTTTGGCGGAATTCCTGCACCGCCGCCAGCACGCCGCGCAGCGACACTTTGTTCGCCAGCGCCCGTTCGACAGCGCGTTGAATCACTTCGCCGTCCGCCATCGGGTCAGAAAACGGTACGCCCAGTTCCAAAATGTCCGCGCCCGCGTCCGCCATGCCGTGCATCAGCTGCACCGTGGCCGCCAAGTCCGGGTCGCCCGCGGTGATGTAGGGAATCAGGGCTTTGCGGTTTTGCAGCGATTGGAACGTTTGGGCGATGCGGCTCATGATGGTCTTCCGTGGACGATTGAAAAAGTCGGTATTATAGCGTTAAAAACGGTCATCAGGGTGCAGGCTGCTTTTGCCGAAAACCGATGGACGGCCGATGGCTTTGTTGAAGGTATCGCTTCAATACGCGCCCGAATCCGGCTTCTCGCGTTTTTTTGACGAAACTGCTAGCCCGTTACGAAAGACGGGGCTAAAATCAATCTTTACCTTTAATCTTTCTTTTCGTGCACGGAGGACATGATGACGGAGCAACAGCCGATACAGCAATACCTGGATTATGCACAACGCCAACCGCAGGCCGAAGCCCGAATGTTGCAGGCTGCTTTGCAGTTGGCAGAACAGATTTATCCGGCCGGTGCCGCCACCACCGCCCAAGAACCGCTGCTGCCGCATTTGCTGCAGGCTGCCTTGATGGTGGCCGATATGGATTTGCTGCCCGAATCCGTCGCCGCCACCGTATTGACCGACGTATCGACGTATGCGGACAACTGGGAAGAGCGCGTGACCGAAGCGTGCGGTGCCACGGTGGCCAATCTGGTCAAAGGCATCGACGAAGTGCAGAAGCTCACCCATTTTGCCAAAGTGGACAGCCTGGCTACGCCCGAAGAGCGTGCGGCCCAAGCCGAAACCATGCGCAAAATGCTGCTGGCCATGGTGTCCGACATCCGCGTCGTCCTGATTAAGCTCGCCCTGCGCACCCGCACCATGCAGTTTCTCAGCCAAACGCCCGACAGCCCCGCCAAACGCGCCTTGGCCAAAGAGACGCTGGATATTTTCGCCCCGCTGGCCAACCGTTTGGGCGTGTGGCAGCTCAAATGGCAGCTCGAAGATTTGGGCTTCCGCCACTACAATCCCGAAGAATATCGCCGCATCGCCTGCCTGCTCGATGAAAAACGCGATGAGCGGCTGGAATATATCGAACATTTTTTGGTGCAACTGAAAGCCGCCGTCCGTCAGGCCGGCATCGAATGCGACGTGGCCGGCCGCCCCAAGCACATCTATTCCATTTACCGCAAAATGGTGAAGAAAAAACTGGATTTCGATGGCCTGTACGACATCCGTGCTGTGCGTGTGCTGGTCAATACCGTGCCCGAGTGCTATTCCGTGCTCGGTATCGTCCACAGCCTGTGGCAGCCGATTCCGGGCGAGTTCGACGACTATATCGCCAACCCGAAAGGCAACGGCTATAAAAGTTTGCACACCGTCATCGTCGGCCCGGAGGACAAAGGCGTGGAAGTCCAAATCCGCACCTTCGACATGCACCAATTCAACGAATTCGGTGTTGCCGCCCACTGGCGTTATAAAGAAGGCGGCAAGGGCGATTCCGCTTACGAACAAAAAATCGCTTGGTTACGCCAACTCTTAGACTGGCGTGAAAACATGGCCGAAAGCGGCAAAGAAGACCTTGCCGCCGCCTTTAAAACTGAACTGTTCAACGATACGATTTACGTTTTGACCCCACACGGCAAGGTCCTCTCCCTGCCTACGGGCGCCACGCCCATCGACTTTGCCTATGCCCTGCACAGCAGCGTAGGCGACCGTTGTCGCGGCGCAAAAGTCGAAGGACAAATCGTGCCGCTGTCAACGCCGTTGGAAAACGGTCAACGCGTTGAAATCATTACCGCCAAAGAGGGGAACCCTTCCGTCAACTGGCTCTACGAAGGCTGGGTCAAATCCAACCGCGCCATCAGTAAAATCCGTGCCTACATCCGCCAGCAAAATGCGGATACCGTGCGCGAAGAAGGCCGAGCCCAGTTGGACAAACAGTTGTCAAAAATCTTCCCCAAACCCAATCTGCAAGCATTGGCGGAAAAACTCGGCTTCAAAAAAACCGACGAACTCTATACGGCCATCGGTCAGGGCGACGTTTCCAACCGCGCCATCCACAAAGCCTGCGGCGCGCTGAATGAACCGCCTCCTGTGCCGATTGATGAAACCAATATCGTCAAGCAGTCCAAAATCAAAAAAGGCGGCAAAAACGGCATTTTGATTGACGGTGAAGACGGCTTGATGACCACGCTTGCCAAATGCTGCAAACCGGCACCTCCGGACGACATTATCGGTTTCGTTACGCGCGACCGCGGTATTTCCGTCCACCGCAACACCTGCCCTTCTTTCCGCCACCTTGCCGAACAGTCTCCTGAAAAAGTATTGAATGCAAGCTGGGCAGCCTTGCAAGAAGGACAAGTGTTTGCCGTCGATGTTGAAATCCGCGCCCAAGACCGCTCCGGTTTGCTTCGCGACGTTTCGGATGCACTGGCGCGTCATAAACTCAACGTTACCGCAGTGCAAACCCAATCGCGCGATTTGGAAGCCAGTATGCGCTTTACCCTTGAAGTCCGCCAAGTCAACGACCTGCCGCGCGTATTAGCCAGTTTGGGCGACATCAAAGGCGTTTTAAGCGTAACGCGCTTGTAGTTCTAACTCATCAAACAAATCCCAAGGCCGTCTGAAAGCAACTTTTTCAGACGGCCTTTTAAGTTTTTAACACACCAATATCTCAACACCTCAACTTATCTTTCTTAAAAAGTCAGCCGCAGCCTTAACCGCTTCAATATATAACCCCCTCTTCTATTCTTACAACCAGTCGTTATTTCCTACCGGCATCATTCTCAGGCAAACTTATTATTCTCATGATAAACAAGATATTTCCAATTTAAGGGAGCCTCATGGATACACGAGATTTGTACCCTCACGAGATTTTGCAGGAAGCCATCGGCAAGAGCTGCGCCAAGTCCGAGTTCAGCATCAAAATGTTGGTGATTTTGAGTTTTTTAGGTGGCGGCTATGTCGGCTTCGGCTATCTTGCCTGCCTGCGCGTCATCAGTGGCATTCCTGCCGAATGGAACGGCCTGGCCGCCCTTTTGGGTGCGTCTGTGTTCCCGATTGCGCTGATTTGTATCTTAATCGGCGGCGGCGAGCTGGCAACAGGCAATATGATGATTATGGCTTTGGGCAGATTGACCGGCCGCGTCAGCACCTACAAACTGGTACGCAACTGGCTCATCGTCAGCTTGGGCAATCTGGCAGGCGCCGTTGCCATGGCCTATTTCCTCGGCCACTATGTCGGCCTGGCAGAGGGAGCGGCTGCGGCGAAAACCATTGCCATCGCCGAAGCCAAAGTTAATATGGACTTTGGCCGTGCATTCGTTTCCGCTGTCGCATGTAACTGGATGGTGTGCATGGGTATTTGGTTCTATTTCGGCTCACGCCATACTTCAGGCCGTATTTTGGCAACTTGGTTTCCGGTCATGATCTTCGTGTTAATCGGCTTCCAACACTTTGTTGCCAATATGTTCATCATTCCGGCCGGTATTTGGGCGGGTGCAAATGTCAGCTGGGGTCAATTTTTCTATAATATGATTCCCGTCTTCTTAGGTAACGTCCTCGGCGGATCGTCTTTTGTTGCCGCTTTCTATCTATTCGCTTATAAGCATTTGTTAAAAGACGATTTTTCTATTTAGTTCAAACTGACGCACTACCCCATATTCATCAGAAATACGGGGTAGTTTCATTTATCAGGCCGTCTGAAAGCGCCTTTCGTGTCGCATAATTACGCTTTCTCTCTGCATAACGTTTCATTTATAGGAAAGATAGTTTCATTGCCTTTCCTTTTCTTCAATTTAAGATAATTTTTGCAATCTTTTGTTTTCAAATGACTTCCCCTCAAAAGCACTACGATTTTTCATAAAGCCCGTGTTCAGTGCTTTGCAAAACAAAAAATTTACTGTATTCTGAATTTAATTATTTACAATTTAATATGGATTGGTTACATATCCTATTGTATTTGAAAATAATTTATCCTGACTCTCTCGTGAAAAACAGGATTTTTAAGCTGTATTTTTATTAGAAAAAAGTTTGGGTACGAATTGCTTGCAATTTCAAAACCCGTATTTATAAGTTAGATGAGGAATAAGTACATGAATCCCATGTATATCACTTTCGCGATCTATCTGGTCGCCGTATTACTGATCGGCCTCGCCGCCTATTTTTCAACACGAAACTTCGACGACTACATCCTCGGCGGCCGCAGCTTGGGTCCGTTCGTGACCGCAATGTCTGCCGGTGCTTCCGATATGTCCGGTTGGCTTTTGATGGGCTTGCCGGGTGCCATTTACCTGAGCGGTTTGAATGAAGCTTGGATTGCCATTGGTCTGATTGTGGGTGCATACCTCAACTGGCTTTTGGTCGCAGGCCGTCTGCGCGTACATACCGAATACGCCAACAACGCGCTGACGCTTCCTGATTACTTCTTCCACCGCTTCGGTGCCGGCGGTCACTTGATGAAAGTGGTTTCTGCACTGATTATCTTGTTCTTCTTCACTATTTACTGTGCTTCAGGCATCGTAGCCGGTGCTACCCTGTTCCAAAGCCTGTTCCACGATCTGTCTTACACTCAAGCCATGTGGCTGGGTGCCGGCGCTACCATCGCCTACACTTTCTTGGGCGGTTTCTTGGCCGTAAGCTGGACCGATACCCTGCAAGCTTCTTTGATGATTTTTGCATTGGTACTGACTCCTATCATGGTGTACTTGGGTTTGGGCGGTGCAGATCAAATGAATGCTGCCATCCAACAAGTTGCCGCCTCTACCGGTAAAGAATACGGCAGCCTGTTTGCCGGTACTACTTTCATCGGCATTATCTCTACCGCCGCTTGGGGCTTGGGCTATTTTGGTCAACCACACATTTTGGCTCGTTTCATGGCTGCCGAAAGCGCTAAATCTCTGGTTTCTGCACGCCGTATCGGTATGACTTGGATGATTCTGTGTATGGCCGGTGCCGTGGCTGTCGGCTACTTCGGTATCGCTTACTTCGGTGCCAACCCTGCCCACGTTGAAGAAATGAACGGCAACCACGAACGTATCTTCATCGCTTTGGCTACCCTGCTTTTCAACCCTTGGATTGCAGGTATCATCTTGAGCGCGATTCTCGCCGCCGTAATGTCTACCCTGTCTTGCCAATTGTTGGTTTGCTCCAGCGCGATTACCGAAGACTTCTACAAAGGCTTCCTGCGTAAAAATGCCCAACAAGCTGAATTGGTATGGATTGGCCGCGTAATGGTATTGGCGATTGCCGTGATTTCCATCCTGATTGCTTCTGACCCTGAAAGCAAAGTATTGGGCTTGGTAGCTTACGCATGGGCCGGCTTTGGTGCCGCATTTGGTCCGGTTGTTATCCTGTCTGTTTTGTGGAAACGCATTACTGCCTACGGCGCACTCTCCGGCATGATTGCAGGCGCGCTGACTGTGGTTGTTTGGGCTGAGTGGATTAAAAAACCTGCTTTGGCCGCACAAGAAACAGGCTTCTCTACCGTATATGAAATCGTTCCAGGCTTTATCGCTTGTACCCTCGTGATTGTTTTGGTATCCCTGATCGACAAACAACCGTCACGCGAATTGCAAGAACGTTTCGAAAAAGCAGACGCAGAATACCGCGCCTCTAAATAAGACGTTTTCAGACGGCCTGCATGATTCCGTGCAGGCCGTCTGTCTGTGTTATGAAATAAACTGTTTCAAAATAATCTGAGCCTTGTCAGAAAAAACAGCAATTTATGCGGATGCATCTTGTATCCGCATCATAATTTTATTACGATATTACTATCCTTCAGAATACCTGTTTTAGCAGTATTAATTCAGGCCGTCTGAAACCATGAAAAAAACCTTTGGAGAACATAAATAATGTTTAACTTCGCTTTTCCAACACAAACTCCTCTGCGTCAAGCTGTAACCGATGCCTACCGCCGTGATGAAATCGAGGCCGTTCAGGATATGTTGCAACGTGCACAGATGACCGACGAAGAACGCAATGCCGCCTCCGAGCTTGCCCGTCGTTTGGTTACTCAAGTCCGCTCCAGCCGCACAAAAGCAAGCGGCGTAGATGCCTTGATGCACGAATTCTCTCTCTCCAGTGAAGAAGGTGTTGCACTGATGTGTCTGGCCGAAGCCCTGCTGCGTATTCCAGACAATGCAACCCGCGACCGCCTGATTGCCGACAAAATCTCCGAAGGCAACTGGAAAAGCCACTTGAACAACAGCCCTTCCCTCTTCGTTAACGCGGCTGCATGGGGTCTGTTGATTACCGGCAAACTGACCACCAACACTTCTGAAAAAAACATGGGCTCTGCACTGAGCCGCATAATCAGTAAAGGTGGTGCGCCTCTGATCCGTCAAGGTGTAAACTACGCAATGCGCCTGTTGGGCAAACAGTTTGTAACCGGCCAAACCATTGAAGAAGCGCTGCAAAACGGTAAAGAGCGCGAGAAAATGGGTTACCGCTTCTCATTCGATATGTTGGGTGAAGCCGCATACACCGAAGAAGATGCCAACCGCTACTACAACGACTACGTTCAAGCCATTCACGCCATCGGTAAAGATGCCGCAGGCCAAGGCGTTTACGAAGGCAACGGTATCTCCGTTAAACTTTCCGCCATCCACCCACGCTACTCACGCGCCCAACACGAACGCGTGATGAGCGAACTGTTGCCACGCCTGAAAGAATTGTTCCTTTTGGGTAAAAAATACGATATCGGTATCAACATCGACGCTGAAGAAGCCAACCGTCTCGAATTGTCTTTGGACTTGATGGAAGCTTTGGTTTCCGACCCTGACTTGGCTGGCTACAAAGGTATCGGTTTCGTTGTTCAAGCCTACCAAAAACGTTGCCCGTTCGTTATCGACTATCTGATCGACCTGGCACGCCGCAACAACCAAAAACTGATGATCCGTTTGGTTAAAGGCGCATACTGGGACAGCGAAGTGAAATGGGCTCAAGTAGACGGCATGGATGGCTACCCGACTTACACCCGTAAAGTCCACACCGACATCTCCTACCTCGCCTGCGCACGCAAACTCTTGGATGCGCAAGATGCCGTGTTCCCACAATTTGCCACCCACAACGCCTACACTTTGGGCGCAATCTACCAAATGGGTAAAGGCAAAGACTTTGAACACCAATGTCTGCACGGCATGGGCGAAACCCTGTACGACCAAGTGGTCGGCCCGCAAAACTTAGGCCGCCGCGTACGCGTGTATGCCCCGGTCGGCACACACGAAACCCTGCTTGCCTACTTGGTACGCCGCCTGTTGGAAAACGGTGCGAACTCTTCTTTCGTGAACCAAATCGTTGACGAAAACATCAGCATCGACCGCCTGATTAAAAGCCCGTTCGACACCATCGCCGAACAAGGCATCCATCTGCATCCGGCATTGCCTCTGCCGCGCAATTTGTATGGCAAAGACCGTCTGAACTCTCAAGGCGTAGATTTCAGCAACGAAACCGTATTGCAAAACCTGCAAGAAAAACTCAACCAAGCTTCTTCCGAAGACTTCCACGCCGCTTCTATCGTCAATGGCGAAGCGCGTAACGTAGGTGAAGCACAACCTGTCCGCAACCCTGCAGACCACAACGATGTTGTCGGTACCGTCAGCTTTGCCGATGCGGCATTGGCTCAAGAAGCGATTGGTGCAGCCGTTGCCGCCCTGCCTGAGTGGAGTGCCAAACCTGCTTCAGAACGCGCCGACTGTCTGCGCCGTTTTGCCGATCTGTTGGAACAACACACGCCTGCATTGATGATGCTGGCCGTCCGCGAAGCCGGTAAAACCTTGAACAACGCCGTTGCCGAAGTACGCGAAGCCGTTGACTTCTGCCGCTACTATGCCAACGAATCTGAAAACACCCTGCCTAAAGATGCCAAAGCTGTCGGCGCAATCGTTGCCATCAGCCCATGGAACTTCCCATTGGCCATCTTTACCGGCGAAGTGGTTTCTGCATTGGCTGCCGGTAACACCGTTATCGCCAAACCTGCCGAACAAACCAGCCTGATTGCTACTTACGCAGTTTCCCTGATGCATCAAGCCGGTATTCCAACTTCTGCGCTGCAACTCGTACTCGGCGCAGGCGATGTCGGTTCTGCCCTGACCGGCGATGCCCGCATCGGTGGCGTAATCTTTACCGGTTCTACCGAAGTAGCGCGCCTGATTAACAAAGCACTGTCCAAACGCGACGACAACCCTGTCCTGATTGCCGAGACCGGTGGTCAAAACGCGATGATCGTGGACTCTACCGCTCTGCCGGAACAAGTCTGCCTCGACGTATTGAACTCTGCCTTCGACAGCGCGGGCCAACGTTGTTCCGCCCTGCGTATCTTGTGTGTTCAAGAAGATGTTGCCGATAAAATGGTCAACATCATCAAAGGCGCAATGGACGAATTGGTTGTCGGCAAGCCGATCCAACTGACCACAGACGTCGGCCCTGTCATCGATGCTGAAGCCCAACAAAACCTGTTGGCCCACATCAACCGAATGAAAGGCGTAGCGAAGGCTTACCACGAAATCAAAACTGCTGCCGACGTTGATAGCAACAACTCTACTTTTGTTCGTCCAATCCTGTTTGAATTGAACAACTTAAACGAGTTGCAACGCGAAGTGTTCGGTCCTGTTTTGCACGTTGTCCGCTACCGCGCCAGCGAATTGGATCAACTCATCGACCAAATCAACGCCAAAGGCTATGCTTTGACCAGCGGTGTACACAGCCGTATCGAAGGCACTGTCGAACACGTCCGCGACCGCATCGAAGCCGGTAACATCTACGTCAACCGCAACATCGTTGGTGCCGTTGTCGGCGTACAACCTTTCGGCGGTCACGGCTTGTCCGGTACCGGTCCTAAAGCGGGCGGTCCGTTCTATCTGCAACGTTTGGTTCGCACTCCTGAATGGATTGCGCCAACCCTCAGCCGTATCGGTCAAGCAGACGAAGACGCGCTCAAACGTTTGGAAACTTTGGTTCACAAACTGCCGTTTGATGCAGAAGAGAAGAAAACTGCAGCCGCAGCTTTGGGTCACGCGCGAGTTCGCACTCTGCGCAAAGCCGAAACCGTATTGGTCGGCCCGACCGGCGAACGCAACTCATTGAGCTGGCGCTCTCCGAAACACGTTTGGGTACACGGCGGTACTCTGTTGCAATCCTTCTCTGCCCTGACCGAGCTGGCTGCCGCAGGCGTTCAAACCGTTGTCGAGCCAAACAGCCCACTGGTTGCCTACTCTGCCGATTTGGACGGTTTGTTGCAAGTCAACAGCAAACCTGAAAACGCAGGCATCAGCCATATTGCCGCCATCGAGCCTTTGAGCAGCGAGCGCAAACAAGAGTTGGCCGGCCACGACGGTGCGCTCATCCGCATTCTGCCTTCCGAACAAGGTCTGGACATCCTGCAAGTATTTGAAGAAATCTCTTGCAGTATCAATACTACCGCTGCCGGTGGTAATGCCAGCCTGATGGCAGTTGCCGACTAATCGTAGCCAAATCAAAGGCCGTCTAAAATTCAGACGGCCTTTTTTATGTTTTTATTTACATTTTTGCCGGATATTCGCACAAATCGTTAATCAGACATTTGCTGCATTGCGGTTTTAAAGCCTTGCACGTATAGCGGCCATGCAAAATCAACCAGTGATGGGCATCCATCAAAAATTCTTTGGGAATAAAGCGCATCAGTTTGTCTTCAACTTCGCGCACATCTTTGCCCGGAGCAATTTTAGTGCGGTTGGAAACACGGAAAATATGGGTATCGACCGCCATAACAGGTTGCCCGAATGCAGTATTCAGCACGACATTGGCAGTCTTTCGGCCAACGCCGGGCAAAGATTCCAAAGCCTCTCGGTCAGCAGGCACTTCGCCGTTGTATTTCTCCAGCAAAATACGGCAAGTCTGCATGATGTGTTTGGATTTGGTTTTGTAGAGGCCTATGGTTTTGGTGTATTCCATCACGCCGTCCAGCCCCAAATCCAACATGGCTTGCGGCGTATTGGCAACGGGAAAGAGTTTGGCAGTCGCTTTGTTCACGCCGACATCAGTTGCCTGCGCAGACAATAACACGGCGATCAGCAACTCAAACGGCGAGCTGAAATTCAACTCGGTAGTAGGATGAGGATTGGCAGCGCGGAAACGCTCGAAAATTTCTTGGCGGATTTTTTTGTTCATTGTTTAGATTATTTTTTTATTGGCGCAGCAATTATAGTGAAATCATGCTGATACGGCTACTTCAAGTAAAACAAGGCCGTCTGAAATTGTTTTCAGACGGCCTTGTTTTATAAAAGCATTGCTGTTTTAAATGCGGTTTACTTCTTACTCAAAGTCAGTCCTGTCCAACCAAACACCAGCGTCAGAGCCAAGCTCAAGTAGCAGAAGAAGGCGTAAGGCAGGTATTCCCAAACAGGCACGCCCAAGGCATGGCTGATAAATACGCCGCAGACGCTCCAAGGCACCAACGGGTTGATGACCGTACCCGCATCTTCCAGCGTACGGGCAAGGTTGCGCGAATGCAAACCAAGCTTGTCATAAACCGGCTTAAAGGTTTCGCCGGAAAGCAGGATACTCAAATATTGCTCGCCAATCAGGAAGTTGACGCCGACCGATGTCATGGCCACGCTGAAAGTAGCGCGTCCGGCATTGGTCAGGAACGCACGAATGGCTTCCAGCAAAGACGGAATCACACCAATGCTGAACAACAGGCCGCCCAAGCTCATGCCGAGTATCACGATGGTTTGCGTAAAGAACATGCTTTCCAAGCCGCCGCGAGAAATCAAACGGGCAATGTCTTTAAATGCTTCGCCTTCGAGTTTGTATCCGCTGTAAAACCACGCGCCCAGCTGTTTCAAATCAGGCGTACTGTGGAAGTAAGTCACAATCAGCGCCACTATAACGGTAAACAACATAGCCACAATGGCATTCACGCGCATCAGGGCAAGGATAACCAGCAAGGCAAACGGAATCAGCGAATAGGCATGCACCAAACCGGTTGCTTCCAATTGCGCGCGGAAAGCTTCGACGCTGTTCATGTCATGCGCGGCAACATTGGGCAAGAGCCACAACATCAACGCCGCACTGATCAACCATGCAGGCACAGTGGTGTACATCATGTTTTTGATGTGTTCGAACAAATCAATGCCGACAATCGAAGCGGAAATACCGGTCGTATCGGAAAGCGGCGACATTTTATCGCCAAAGAACGCACCCGACACAATCGCACCTGCCGTCATCGCCATATCGGCATGAAACGCAGCCGCCATACCCATAAATGCCACGCCGACAGTCGCACAAGTCGTCAAACTACTGCCGATGGAAATACCGATGATCGAGCAGAGCGCAAACGCCGAGAAATAAAAATAAGTCGGCGAAATCAATCCGAAACCGTAATACATCAGCGTCGGAATCGCACCGCTCATCATCAGCGCACTGACCATCAGGCCGATAAAGAAAAACAGATAAATCGCGCCCATGCCCTGCCCGACCGCGCCTATCATACCGTTTTGCATATCTTGATATTTCAAGCCGCGCATCAAACCGTACAACAGTAAGACCACAATCGCCGTCACAATCGACATATGCGGCAGCCATTCAAGCGAAATAATCGTATAACCCATTGCCGCCACCAAAGCCAAGGCCACAGCGATGGCCTCAAAGCGTGGCATATTAAGTAAGGATTTGAAAGCAAACATTGTTCTTTGCCTTTTTAATAAGTATTTAACAGATTTTAGCATAACAGGCCGTCTGAAACCCGATTTTCAGACGGCCTGCCTGTTATTTTATAAAAACAGCTTTAGCAAAACTGCGACACTTTCTTTAAAATATATAAAATTATTGACATTAAATACTTTTAAATTTAAATAAATGAAATTTTATTGCTTTTTAAAACATCCATCATGCAAAAACGCTACCACTTTCTCGACCGTTTTACGGTTAAACAACATACCACTATGGCTGACAGGCAAAACAACATGATCGCGCATATTCGGACAATGTGTTTCGCTGACCAAAACCGTGCCATCATGTTCACCATGCAAACCTAAAACACGGCCCAGTCCATACGGTTTATTGCCGGCAATACTGCCCAACTCAACACCCTCGGGCAATTCAGGCATACTGCCGTCCAATGCACCTTTATACGAGCCGCCCAATACCGGCTTTTGCAAACCCATGTTGAACACACGCTGCGCGGCACGGCTGCCTTGGTGCGGCGTACCCATGGTAACGATACGGCCACTGACTTTATCCGGATATGCTGCTGCAAAATTGCGTAAGACCAACCCGCCCAAACTATGGCCGACAAAGTGCAGCGTTTCATCAGCATGGTTCTCATCAATCCATCGCGCCAAATCTTCAACATGTCGGTTCATCGAATGTAAAACACTGTAATAATCGAACAGCGCAACTTCAAAACCTTCTTGTTCCAGCAAATACGCCAGCGGTTTCATGACCCACGAATGCATGTGCAAGCCATGCAACAAAATGATTTTGGCCACTTTTTCCTCCTGTCATTTAAATCATTATGCCACAAAGTAAAAAGGCCGTCTGAAATCCCATAGGGTTTCAGACGGCCTTTTATCATGATGAATTATTCGTCAGCTTTGTAGCCTTTTATAGCAAAGAAGACAATGTATACGTAACAAATCGCTGATACAACGAAAGAAATCATCAGACCTTGAGTATCCGCTACCCAACCTTGTACCACAGGCACAATCGCACCGCCGACAATCGCAGTACACAATACGCCGGAAGCGCTGCTGGTAAATCGGCCCAGACCTTTGGTTGCCAAAGAGAAAATCGTTGGGAACATGATGGAATTGAAGAAGCCGATAGCCAACAATGCCCACATCGCAATATCAGCACTGGCTTTACCTGCCAACATAGCAACGCCCAACAGGGCAACAGCAGCGGTAGCATTGAATGCCAAATAGCGGTTAGGCGCAATTTTCGCCATGATGGCAGAGCCTAAGAAGCGGCCAACCATCGCGCCGCCCCAGTAGAACGACAGATATTTTGCGGCAGACGAGTGGTCCATACCTTTCAGGTAACCCAACACGTTGACCAACAAAGAACCGATAGATACTTCTGCACCAACGTAACAGAAAATACCGGCCGCACCAAAAATCAAGTGACGGTATTGCCATACGCTGTGTTTACCATCATGGTTGTGTTCACTCTCTTCTTCAGCAATTTTGTTTGCGTCAGGCAGACGAATCATTTTGACAAACACAGCCAAAATAATCAGCAAACCGGCCAAACCCAAATATGGAATTTGAACAGAAGAAATTTGCTCGGCTTTGCTGACAGTCTGTGTCGCATCAGCCAAAATCAGGAATGCGCCGATTTGCGGAGCAATGGTCGTACCCAAGGAGTTGAATGCCTGAACCAAAGTCAGTGTTGCAGATTCTTTACCTGGTTTGGACAGCAAAGTCACATAAGGGTTACCCGCCACTTGCAACAGTGTTACACCTGAAGCCAAAATGAACAGCGCACCCAAGAAAGTAGGATAAGAATGGCTGCCGGCGGCAGGATAGAACAACAGACAACCGATAGCAGTCAATAAGAAACCGCCGATCACGCCGTTTTTATAGCCGATTTTGCCGACCAAATAACCCATAGGAATCGACATAATCGCGTAAGCGGTAAAAAAGCAGAACTGAATCAGCATCGCCTGAACATAAGTCAGATCAAAAATATCTTTCAGATGCGGAATCAGGATATCGTTCATGCAGGTAATGAAACCCATCATGAAGAAGAGCGTGGTCAGGACGACCAGTGCAGGAGTATGATTTTGTTGTGAATGCACAGACATGATTTGCCTTTCGTTTTGTTAAGACTCGCTAAAAAATGAGCTTGAAGCAGTTCATTAAGCTTAACACCCATTAACAGCCGACAGTATCATATTGATATTTCGTTACTTTGAAAACTATTTTCTGACATCTGACTACATTACCTTTCAGCCGTTTAATTTTAAAAAATTAAATAATATTGGTTTTATATTTTTATACTTTGAAAAATATAGGCATAATCTCCTTTTAAATCCTGCTATTTCTTTTTTACAATACTAATTGATATAACTCAAAAAATGTCCCTACTTTACGCTTACCTAGCCTTGATTGCTTCTGCTTTCACTTCAGCCACACTACTTCCAGGCACATCCGAGGCGGCATACGCCGCATTTGTGTACCAATATCCGCAACATGCCCTCGGCGCATGTTTGTGTGCCGGTTTGGCAAATGGCTTGGGCAGTATGGTTTCGTATTACATGGGCAGAATGTTTCCGGCCAAGAGAAGGCCGTCTGAAAAAGTATTGGCGCGTATAAAACGATGGGGGATTTGGCCGCTATTATTTGCATGGCTGCCGATTATCGGCGATGCCCTCCCCATTGCCGCAGGCTGGCTCAGGCTCAATGCTTTGCATTGCGCCATCATTCTGATTGCAGGCAAACTGCTGCGCTATGCCATGATTTATTGGGGAATGAGCGCAGTTGCCAGATAAACTTCGACAGCCAAAAATAAAGGCCGTCTGAATGATTCAGACGGCCTTTGCCTTTAATTCGACAATTACAAAACTTTCACAATGCTTTCGCACAGGTAGTCGATGTTGTCATCGGTAATTCCTGCAACATTAATGCGGCCGGAGCGGACGGCATAAATGGCAAACTCGTTTTTCAAACGGTCGACTTGTTCGGGGGTCAAGCCGCTGAAAGAGAACATACCGTTTTGTTCCATAATGAAATCAAAGTCTTGGGTTGCACCTTTGACCTTGAGCAGCTCGACAAATTTTTGGCGCATGGCTTTGATGCGGCCGCGCATTTCATCGAGTTCGGTAATCCATTGTGCTTTCAAAGCATCATTTTTCAATACCAGCGCAATAGTGTTCGCACCGTGTGAAGCTGGGTTGGAATACAAGGTACGGATGATGGTTTTGACTTGGCTGTGAGCGCGGGCTGCTGTTTCTTCATCTTCGGCCACCAAAGTGAACGCGCCGACGCGCTCGTTGTACATACCGAAGTTTTTGGAATAAGAGCTGGCAATCAGCAATTCTGTGTTGTGTTTCAAGAACACGCGCAAGCCGTAGGCATCTTCTTCCAAACCATTGCCGAAGCCTTGGTAGGCAAAGTCAAACAATGGCAACCAGCCTTTTTCGGCAGAAAGTTTTGCCAAGGTTTCCCATTGTTCGGGCGTAGGGTCGATGCCGGTAGGGTTGTGGCAGCAGCCGTGCAGCAGGACGATGTCGCCTTTTTGCGCTTGGCTCAAGTCTTCAATCATGCCGTCCCAATCCAAACCGTGTTTGGCGGCATCATAGTAGCGGTAAGGTTTGTCTTGGATACCGACCGCTTTGGCGATGGCATTGTGGTTTGGCCAAGTCGGATTGGAAATCCAGATGGTTTGCGCGTTCAACTGACGCTTGGCAAACTCGGCCGCAATACGCAATGCGCCTGTACCGCCAAGGCTTTGCGCTGTTTTGGCACGACGGCTGGCAATGATTTCGTGGTCTTTGCCAAACAGCAGGATTTGGGTTTGCTCGTTGTAGTCGGCAACGCCGTCGATGGTCAGGTAGTTTTTGGTTGTTTCGCTTTCCAACAGGCGTTTTTCAGCCTCTTTGACGGCTTTGACAATAGGCGTCGCGCCGGATGCATCTTTGTACACGCCGATACCGAGGTTGACTTTCTCCGGACGGGTTTCGGCTTTAAACGCCTCGCCCAAACCTAAAATCGGATCAGCAGGAGCAGCTTCGATATGCTTGAAGAACATGATTTTTCTCTTTACAAGTAGTAAAACGGTTGAAAAAATACAAACTTAGTGCGATTTTACGCCGTTTCAGGCCGTCTGAAAACGGATTATTACAGGGTTTTAACGCAAGATTGCCAACAAATCCAAAGGCGTGGCAATACGGAAATCGGCAAGCCAGTTTTCGGTTTGGTCTTCGGCAGAAATATAGCCCCAATCGGCAAGCACAGTCGTCATGCCTGCCTTCTTGCCTGCCTGCATATCGCGCTCGGCATCGCCGACATAAAAACATCGCTGCGCCTCGACACCAATCTGTTCGCACGCGTAAAACATAGGCTTCACGCTGGGCTTGGACTCATCGCAAGTATCGCCGCTAACAATCACGGCAGGAGGCACGGTAAACCCAAGCTTAGGCACGAGGACATCGGTAAAACGCATAGGCTTGTTGGTAATAATGCCCCATTGGATACCGCGTTGAACTAAGGCTTCCAACATTTCGTTTACGCCGTCGAACAAGATGGTTTGGTTGGCATAGCAGCGGCTGTATTCGTCCAAAAACTCTTTGCGCCATTGCATATAGTCCGGATGGTCGGGCGTAATGCCTGCACCAAGTTTGAGCAAACCGCTCGCACCGTGGCTGGCCTGCGGACGGATTTCATCCATGCTTTTTTCAGGCAAACCGTGTCGGTGCAATACCGTATTGAGCGCACCACCCAAATCAAGTGCGGTATCGGCAAGCGTGCCGTCAAGATCGAATAATACGGCTTGGGTCATAAGTGTTCCTTTGATGATTTTAGAAGGCCGTCTGAACAATCCAACAAGTTTCAGACGGCCTGAATATGGTTAATGGTGATGATGAATTTTTAAACATCCAAACCGCATTGCTTTAATTTTTTACGTGCAATGCTTTTCTGTTCTTCTGTAAACAACGGTGACCATCGTTCTTGGAGAATTAAATACTCCATGCTGATTTTTAATCCTTTTTCTTGGCCGTATAAGTATAGATCATGCAATCCTTGGCTAATATCTGGCGAAGCCAGTAATTTATCGGCTGCAGCCTTACCACCCATCTCATCTACCATTTGCTTAAACCGCGTAGCCCTATAAGGTGTCGGTAATTTCTTTGCCAAATCATAAATTTCTAACATGGCATGATGAAAATCTGCCTCTAATTGTTTCTTATCCATTTTTTTCCTCATTATTCATTATGATGTTCGTGCATTTCTTGCGAACACAAAACTTCATCTTTATGCGGATGCTGTTCACTTTCAATCTGAATCGTACAATGCCCGATGTTGTGATGCGCCAATTCATGTTCGATGCGGTAGGCGATTTGTTCGGACTCTGCAACCGTCATACTGCCATCGACAACAATATGGCAGGACAAAACGTGGATATTGCTGGTAATCGTCCAAACATGCAAGTCGTGAACAGATTTTACGCCCTCCGTATTGCGGATAACGCTGAGCAACTCATCGGTATGGATGTTTTCCGGCGCACCTTCTATCAAAATGTGCAAAGTCTGTTTAAACAGCTTCCAGCCACTGCGCCCTACCAAAGCCGCCACCAATACGCTGGCAACCGTATCCGCCCATTGCCAGCCATACGCCATCATCAGTACCGCTGCGACAATCGCCCCTATCGAGCCGAATAAATCGCTGATTACATGCAGATACGCGCCGCGCATATTGACGTTTTCTTCAGTATCACCATTCTTCAACATATAAACGGCCACGCCGATATTGACCAACAATCCAATGATACTGACCACCAACATGCCGCCCGTCAAAATTTCCGGCGGATAAAACAATCGTTTGACTGCTTCATAAAAAATCATCGCCGCAATCAACACCAGCGACAATCCGTTAAACATCGCTGTCAAAATTTCAAAACGCTTATAGCCAAATGTTTTTTGCAGCGTGGTCTGTTTCTCGCCAAGTTTGAATGCCCACAATGCCACGCCCAGCGAAAACGCATCGCTGAACATATGCCCCGCATCGGAAAGCAGGGCCAAAGAGTTGGTCAGCCAGCCGCCGACCGCCTCAACCAGCATAAATCCGGCAATGACGAAAAAGGAAATACGCAATACCTGCTTATTGGCGGTATGCGTATGCGCGTGCGAATGATCGTGATGATGTGCCATAATGGTTTTACCGTTTCAGACGGCCTTTTTATCCTGTTTCAAACTTTTCTCAAAATCTTCCAACATATCCAGCTCGAAACGGCTGAATCCTGCACGTTCCCGTGCTTCGATATTGACGTAGCCGCGGAAGATAAACATATCGTAACGCGCAATCAGGCTGCGGAACAAGGCAACCGGTTCCAAACCGCGTTCACGGCAAAGATGTTGATACCAATGATTGCCAATGGCGACATGCCCCACTTCATCGCGATAAATAATATCCAACACATCGCAGGTTTCCACATCGCCACGCTGCGCCACTTTTGCACGAATACCCGGCGTAACATCCAAACCGCGCGCTTCCAATACCCGCGGCACCAAAGCCATGCGCAACAAGGGATCGTAAGCGGTTTTATACGCCATATCCCACAAATGCCCATGCGCTTCAAAATCGCCGTAATCGTAGCCCAAGCTGTTCAGACGGCCACGCATCAAGCCGAAGTGAAACACTTCTTCTTTCGCCACCCTTACCCAATCGCGTACAAACTGAAACGGCATATTGCGAAAACGATACGCCGCATCTAAAGCCAGATTAATCGCATTAAATTCAATGTGCGCAATCGCGTGCAGCATGGCTGCATAGCCTTCGATCGTATTCATCTTGCGCGGCGTTACTTCTGATGGCGCAACCAAACGCGGGCGGGACGGATGTCCGGAAAAACGGCAATCCACAGGTTTCGACTCCTCAATAGTCAAACCTTCCGCCTCGCCCAACTGCGCAAACAAAGCCTGCGTCAACCTTCCCTTTTCATCCGGATTGTCCGACAGCAAAGCCTGTTCCAATAAAGGATAAGGATTCAGATACATACAAAACCATTGTTTTAAAAAGACAAATATTATAACCGTTTTAAAAAGCAAACAGAAAGACTATAATTTCACGCTTTCCGTAAAATGACATTAAATACCACACCAAACCATTGTGTGCTTCATTAAAAAAACGTCAAAACCAAATGCAGGCCGTCTGAAGAAATGAAATTATTTCAGTCACTTGATTGGATTTTTCATATTTACACAAATTAAACCCCCCATTCAGCCCCTTGCCTGTTACACCATAACGTCTATACTGAACCCATCTCTCCGAACAAGGAACCAAAACATGAAAACTACCCGACTGTTCACCCTGACCGCTGCCGCGCTGCTTTCTTCAGCCATCGGCTTTGCACAAGCCGGCGCAGTGGATGCCCTGAAAAAATTCAATAATGACGCCGACGGTATCAGCGGCAACTTCAGCCAAACCGTTCACAGCAAAAAGAAAACCCAAACCACACACGGTACATTCAAAATCCTGCGCCCGGGCTTGTTCAAATGGGAATACACCAAACCCTACAAACAAACCATCGTTGGCGACGGCAAAACCATTTGGCTCTATGACGTAGATTTGGCGCAAGTAACCAAGTCCTCACAAGACCAAACCATCGGCGACAGCCCTGCCGCCATCCTCTCCAACAAAACAGCATTGGACAGCAGCTACACGCTGAAAGAAGATGGTTCTGCCAACGGTATTGACTACGTTTTGGCTACGCCTAAGAAAAACAACGCCGGCTACCAATACATCCGCATCGGCTTTAAAGGCGAAAACCTCGCCGCCATGCAGCTGAAAGACAGCTTCGGCAACCAAACCAGCATCAGCTTCAGCGGTTTGAACACCAAGCCTAACCTTTCCAGCGGTATGTTCAAATTCACTCCTCCTAAAGGCGTTGATGTCTTGAGCAACTAAGCTTCTAATAAAACACAAAGGCCGTCTGAACAACAGACGGCCTTTTATTTAGTTCAATTCAACATCAAACACACTGTTACTTTTGACCTTGAATGGCAACGGCAATTTTTTCTGCGCCTTTTTTCGCCCAGTCTGCCTGCTTGGCTTCCACCATCACACGCACGACAGGCTCGGTACCGGAAGCACGCAAGACCACGCGGCCTTTGCCTTCGAGTTCTTTTTCCACTTCAGCCAAAGCCTCTTTGGAAGCGTCCTGCCAGTTTTGGCCTTTTTTAATACGGACGTTAATCATGGTTTGTGGATAAGGCTGCCAATCGGCGCAAACTGTGGCAAGGTCTTGATTCAAGGTTTGCAATGCCGCCAAAACTTGCAGCGCGGAAATGATGCCGTCGCCGGTATTGTGTTTGTCCATACACAAAATATGACCGCTGGCTTCTCCGCCAATCAGCCAACCGCGTTGGTGGAGCTGTTCCAACACATAGCGGTCGCCCACTTTGGCGCGACAGAAATCAACGCCCTGCTCTTTCAAAGCAATTTCCATCGCCATATTGGTCATCACTGTACCCACCACGCCGCCGATTTCCACGCCTTCGTGCGCGCGTGCTTTGGCAATCACATAAATCAGGCTGTCGCCGTCATACACTTTGCCATTGCGGTCAACCATCATCAAACGGTCGCCATCGCCATCCAAGGCAATGCCGTAATCGGCTTCATTTTGCAACACAGCCGCTTGCAAAGCTTTCGGATGGGTTGCACCACATTTCTCATTGATGTTGTAGCCGTTTGGCTCATCACCGATACTGACCACTTGCGCGCCCAACTCGTGGAATACTTTAGGCGCAACTGCATAACCCGCACCATTAGCGGTATCGACCACCAATTTCAGACCGCGCAAGTCCAAATGACTTGGGAAAGTGGATTTACAAAACTCGATATAGCGGTCATCCGCACCATTGATACGGCGCGCACGGCCCAAACGGCTGGACGGCTGGGTTTTCATTTCTTCATCGATTTTGGCTTCGATTTCCAACTCGATTTCATCGCTCAGCTTCACACCGCCTTCAGCAAAGAATTTAATGCCGTTGTCGGAATAAACGTTATGGGAAGCAGAAATCATCACACCGGCAGACAAACGCAAAGCGCGGGTCAGATACGCTACGCCCGGGGTTGGCAGAGGGCCGGTTTGAATAACATTGACACCGGCGGCAGTAAAGCCGGCAATCAGCGCGGCTTCCAGCATATAGCCTGAAATACGCGTGTCTTTACCGATTAATACGGTCGGTTTAATTTCACCTTCATGCTGTACCAAAACCTGACCTGCCGCATAACCCAATTTCAAGACAAAATCAGGATTGATAGGGAATTGACCGACTTCGCCGCGAACACCGTCAGTACCGAAATATTTTTTTGCCATGAGATAACTCCGTGATTGTTTTGTCGTATGTGAATATGGTTGAACTTCTTTAAAAGAATATTGTGTTTGAAGGCCGTCTGAATCTTTCAGACAAACCATAATCTACTACTTACGTATTATAGCAAGATCAGGCCTTCCTGCACGAAAAAAGCGCATCCTATGCAGAATGCGCTTTCTATTCGAGATTTAAAGTCAAATTTTAGAATTTAGCACCAGATTGATTAGCCATGTAATCAACTGCAGCTTTCACTTCATCGTCGCTCAGGCTGCCGTTACCGCCTTTGGCAGGCATGGCGTTAAAGCCTTCGATTGCGTGTTTGTGCAGGGTATCTTTACCTTGTTTGATACGAGGAGCCCAGTCTTCTTTTTTGCCTACATGAGGAATACCGGGAACCGCACCACCGTGACATGCTTGGCAGTTGGCTTCGTAAACTTTTTTACCGTCTGCACCGCCGGCAGCTGCGCCTTTGTCTTCAGCTTTGGCAGCATCTGCTTTAGGAGCATCGGCAGGAGCCGCACCCTCAGCAGCAGGAGCTGAAGCAGCTTCGCCGGAAGCAGCGGCATCGGCAGGGGCCGCAGCATCAGGATCAGGGAAAGTACCGCCGGCTTTGTTGGCCATATAAGTAATCACGCGTTTCAATTCTTGGTCGGTCAAATCAGCCGCACCACCTTTGGCAGGCATTGCGTTGAAACCGTTCAAAGCGTGTTGGAACAAGGTGTCAAAACCTTGGGCGATACGAGGAGCCCAATCGCCTTTGTTTTCAAATTTAGGCGCATTAGGAACAATGCTGTCCGCCGCGTGACATTGGATACAGATTTTGTTGAAAATCTGGTCGCCTTGACGTTCGCCGACAGGGATGCCGTCGCCCAGTTTGAGTTGGCCGACTGGCTGGATACGGGTTTGAGTCGCAGCTTCGGTTGTTTCGTTAACATCGCCGAATGAACTGCTTCCTGCCAATTTGATCAGGAAGAAAATTACTGCAATAACAATAACGATACCGCTCACAAGGGTGAACAATGCAGAGCCTTGGGCTTTGTGGTCGCGGAGTTGTTTCATTTGGTAGGCCTCGCCGTTAGGTTAGGTTGTGCTGTAAGTTATAGTTTATGTGTTAAACGCAATTAACAATATTTTGCTGGATTATACTGAATTCGCAAAGGCTTTCCAATCCATCTTGATAAAAAGATACGCAAAAATCCTCAAAAAGGCCGTCTGAAATCTATAAGCCTTTGTAGTTAATTGATTATTCCAGCCATACAAAAAAGTGGCCGCCAATGCCACTTTCAGACACTTTCAAGATAAACTTTGCCAATAAAGCCAATATGCGTTAACCTTACGGCTTCCGCACCCATAGCTCAGTTGGAAGAGTGTCAGTTTCCGAAGCTGGAGGTCACAGGTTCGATCCCTGTTGGGTGCGCCAATTATAAAGAGGCCGTCTGAAAGATGAAAATTTTTCAGACGGCCTTTTGATTTACTTCAAATAAAACTACATTCAATTTCAGATTGAACGGCTATTGCAACACTTTGGCAAATGCCTCAGCCACATAATCAATATTCGATGCATTCAACCCGGCCACACACATCCTGCCCGAATCAAGCAAATAAACGGCAAACTCGTCACGCAGGCGGTGTACCTGCTCTACGGTCAGGCCTGTATAGCTGAACATACCGCGCTGTTTGATGAAATAGCTGAAATCACGATTGGGGATTTTGGCCGTCAAAACATCATAAAGCTTCTGACGCATGGCACGGATGCGGTCGCGCATGGCGTAAACCTCGTTTTCCCACAAAGCGCGCAAATCATCGCTGTTCATCACATCAGAAGCAATATATGCACCATGGGCGGCAGGGCTGGAATAAATGCGGCGGACGGTAAATTTCAACTGTCCGAACACCAGCTCTGCTTCTTCCTTATTGGGACACACTACGCTCAAACCGCCGACGCGCTCGCCGTACAGCGACAGGTTTTTCGAGAAAGAGTTGCTGACAAACAAAGGCAGACCCATTTCGACGGCTTTACGAATCGCATAAGCATCGCTGTCCAAATCCTCGCCGAAACCTTGATAGGCAATATCCATAAACGGAATCAGCTTGTGCATTTTGATGATGTCCAACACCTCATCCCATTGCGCTTGCGACATATCTACGCCGGTCGGGTTTTGACAGCATGGATGCAAAATCAAGACGCTGTTTTCCGGCAATGTTTTGAAAAACGCAGTCATTTCTTCAAATTTCACGCCGACGGTTTCAGGGTTGTAATAAGGATACGTCCCCACTTCAAAACCTGCGCCTTCAAAAATGCCTTTATGGTTGTCCCACGTCGGATCGCTGACATAGGCTTTTGCATCAGGGAACCAACGGTGCAAAAAGTCGGCACCGACTTTCAATGCCCCCGAGCCGCCTAAAGTCTGTACGGTTGCAACACGCCCTTCTGCCAATGCCAGATTATCCTTGCCAAACAACAAACGCTGAACCGCGCTTCGATAAGTGTCCAAACCTTCCATCGGCAGATAAGGCGATGGTCGCGGTACGGCCGCACGCTCTGCTTCTGCTCGGCGGACAGATTCCAAAACCGGCATTTTGCCTTCGTCATCAAAATAAATGCCTATGCTCAAATTGACTTTTTCAGGACGCTCGTCGCGTTTGAAGGTTTCAACCAAACTCAAAATCGGGTCGCCCGGATAATACTCGACATGATGGTACATGGTGCTTCCTTTGTTTTCAGACAGAATTGATGAAGATTGTGGCACTAAAAGTCCTTATTTGCAAAATCAGGCCGTCTGAAAAATTCAGACGGCCTGATTATTTTTAAACGCTACCAATCTACCCGTTTCAAATCATTTTGTGCCAATACATCCGCATGCTCGCTGCGGCTTTGATATTCCCTGTCCTGCAAAATGCGGCGGGCGACATAATTCAAATGCAGCTTGGCCGCTTCAGCAGCCTCTGCCGGCTTGGCCTGGGCAACGGCTTCAAAAATAGCGCGGTGCTGGGCAATCAATGTCGGGCGCGGGTCTTCGGTTTGATGGATATAGATAATGCCGCTGCGTGTTTGCTGATAAAGCATTTTGAGCAGGCTGCTGGAAAGGTGGCTGAATAGGATATTGTGTGCGGCATCGGCAATGGTTTGATGGAAGCTGACATCTGCTTCGGCTTGATGCTCCAAGTTTCCGCTTTCACAAGCCGTTTCAAACTTCTGCCGCCAGAAGTCAATGCGTTTCAAATCGGCATCAGTCCGTCTTTCGGCGGCCAGCGCCGCCATACAGCCTTCAACGTGGCAACTGAAATCGAATACGTCTGTTTCCCAATTGGTATGTTTGCCAAGCAAATCCTGCCAGCTTTGTAAAAAATCCTGTTGTGGCTTGACGGAAACATAATAGCCATCGCCCTGCCGAGCTTCCAAAACCTGCTTCGCAATCAAGATATTCAATGCCACCCTGACCGACGGACGCGATACGCCGAATTCTTCCGCAAGCGTACGTTCGGGAGGCAATTTACTGCCTTCTTCATAAATGCCGGTAGCGATACGTTCTTCCAAAACGGCTAAAACCTGATCGCTGATTTTTTGCGGACGAACCAATTTCGTCATGTTGTATTCCTGATGATTGAAGGACAGTTTTATTCAGACGGCCATAAATTGGATTGACCAATTGGCCGCCCATTCTAATCAATCCCCTATTTTTTCGTCAAGAAATGTTATCAAATCGCAACATCAATAGAAAATCATAAGCAAATGACGCTTTCTATACCAAATATCTTCTTGCTTTCAGTTAAATAATTAAATTAATGAAATTCCCAATAATCAAGTTTAAACCCATATTGGCATTTTTCATTAACTACTTAAAAAGAATCAGATTTTGTCATCACTGGTATAACCAAATCACGAACCAGCAAAACATGCAGATAAAATGATAAATATTGATATAAGTTAAAAACAGCATGTTTTAATTTTACTAAACTTTGTATATACTACTTAAGCATTGCTTGATATAACACTTAATGATAGAGAGGAACTACATGAAATACCCACCATTACTTATCTTGCCTATCGTCTTAGCCGTATCCCAAGCATGGGCAGACACTGATCCTGTACCTGAAGAAACAGTTACCCTTTCCCCTGTCACCGTCACCGGCACACAACAAGAAAAAGCCAACCGCGTTACTTTCAACCCCAAAGCTGCTTTGCAACCCCTCCCTGCCGGCGACGGGGCAGACCTTTTGCAATCCGTGCCTAATATGAGCATCATCCGCAAAGGCGGCAGCTCGGGCGATCCGCTGTTCCGTGGTTTGGGCGGATCGCGCCTCTCCGTCAATGCCGACGACCAGTTTATTTATGGCGGTTGCGGTATGCGTATGGACCCGCCGACTGCCTATATCCACCCAAACTCATTTGATCAAGTCGTGGTCACCAAAGGCCCGCAAACCGTCACCCAAGGTATGGGCTTGGTCAGCGGTTCGGTGCAATTTATCCGTAAAGATCCTGATTTTACTGAAAAACCTTATAACATTAACGCCACTCTGACAGCAGGCAGCAACGACCGCCTTGACGGCTCGCTGGAAGCCGAGTTCGGCGGCAAATACGGCTACGTCCGTACCAATATCTCCCATAACGAAGCCGACGATTACAAAGACGGCGACGGCAACCGCATTCATTCCAACTTCAAACGCGACAGCCAAATGTTGCAACTGGGTGTTACCCCGACAGAAAACACCACCATTGCCGGTACATACGAGCGCAGCAGGGCCAAGGTTGCCTACGCCGACCGCATGATGGACGGCAGCAAATTCGACCGTGATGCGTGGAACATCCGCTTTACCCAACGCAACCTCACTCCATGGTTCAGCGAGTTGGAACTGCGCTACGGTAAAAGCGAAATCGACCACGTGATGGACACATACAGCCTGCGTACCATCTACAATCCTGCCGGCAAGCAGATTAAAAATGCCAACAACCCTAAACGCAATACCGATACAGGCCGTCTGAAAGCCACTTTCGACTGGGACAAGCTCAACCTGCAAACCGGTTTGGACTATCTGGACGACGTCCACGTCGCACGTCATGAGCGTGGTGGCGACGGCTACAGCCACAAGCCTTACATGCCCAACCAAAGTTTCAAACAATGGGGTATTTTCACCGAAGCTTCTTGGCAGCAAACCGACAATCAACGCTGGGTAGCAGGTTTGCGCCATGACCAAGTCAAAGCGCATTACGATACCGCGCGCGTGACCGACCCCGTTTTGAAACATCAAAAATTCAATTTGAACTCAGGCTTCCTGCGTTGGGAAAGAAATACAGACAACGGCCTGAAATACTATGCCGGCTTCGGTATTGCCGAACGTGCGCCTGACTACTGGGAACGCCTGCGCTCTGAGAACAAAGCCATCCGAGCAGAGCAAAACCGCCAAATCGATGCTGGTGTAATCTGGAAACGTCCTAACCTCCACGCATCTGTATCCGTATTCGGCAGCAACATCAAAGATTTCATCATGATGGAGCGCCAAGGCATGATGAATTTCAACGTACGCAACATCAACGCTTCACGCTTTGGCGGCGAAGCTGAAGTCAAATGGACATTTGCGCCTAACTGGGAAGTCGGCACCAGCCTCGCCTACACCCACGGCAAAAACCGTACCGACGGCAAACCTTTGGCACAAACGCCGCCACTCGAGTGGAACAATACCCTCGCCTTTGACAACGGCAAATTCAGCGCGGGCGCATTATGGCGCGTCGTAGCCAAACAAAACCGTTACAGCAAAGGCCAAGGCAATATCGTCGGCCAAGATATCGGCGCTTCTTCGGGCTTTGGCGTACTCTCGCTCAACGCCGGTTGGAAATTCAGCAAATACGCCACATTACAAGGCGGCGTGGACAACGTGTTCAACAAAACCTATGCTGAATTCGTCAGCCGTGGTGGCGACCCGTCTGCCGGTACTCAAACCATGCGCGTGAACGAACCCGGCCGTACTGCATGGCTAAGACTGCAAGCTAAGTTCTAATCAGCCTCGCTATATAAAAAGGCCGTCTGAAAAATTTTCAGACGGCCTTAATATTTTTAATGATATTTTTAAACAAACAGTCCGGCGAAGCAATGTAACGCCGGACTGTTTGTTCACTATCGGATTAAATCAAACCCAAAGAGTTGATGAACACCACAATAATCGCAATCGGCGCAAGATAGCGAAGCGCACCCAACCACAGGTAAAGCAGCTGTTTCGGAATGGTACTGCCCATGCCCGCATCGCGCAGGACAGACTGTTTATCCTGAACCCATGACGTAAACACGGCAACGCTCAATGCGCCAATCGGCATAATAACGGCGGAAATAATAAAATCCCACAAATCAAAAATAGTTTTGCCGAAAATTTTAAACTCGCTCCATACGCCGAAAGACAGCGCTGAAGGGATACCGACTATGAAAATCGCAATACCGGTTACCCAAGCATGGCTGCTGCGTTTTTTCTCGTCTTGGCGGATGGTTGCAGCGATAACGGTTTCCAGCATGGAAAACGCGGAAGTCAGTGTCGCAAAGACAACCAACAGCATAAACACGGCAAACAAATATGTACCCATCGGCATTTTCATGAAGACCGCAGGCAATACGATAAAAATCAAACCAGGTCCCTGGCCGGGCTCGAAACCGAAGGCAAATACCGCAGGGAAAATCACCAAACCGGCCAGTAGCGACACAAATAGGTTCATCCACATAATCATATGGCCGGAGCGGAACATATCCTGATCCTTACCCAAATACGAGGCATAGGTAATCATCGCGGACACGCCGATACTCAAAGCAAAAAACGCCTGCCCCAAAGCAGTCAGCATCGTACCCGGTTTCAAATACGACCAATCCGGTTTCAACAAAAATGCCACGCCCTCCATTGCGCCGGGTAAGGTCAGCGAACGGATAGCCAATGCAATAAAGAGGATAAACAAACCAGGCATCAACACACGGTTTGCCTTTTCAATGCCGTCTGAAACGCCGCCTTTGACCACCCAAATGGTAATCAGCATAAACAAGCCTTGGTAAAACAGCGAGCCAAACGGTGAAGAAATCGTATTTTCAAACAGGGCCTTAAAGTCTGCGCCAACGTGAATTTCGCCGGTAAAACTGTGTACCACATAGTTCAATACCCAGCCGCCGACCACGCTGTAAAACGACAGCAAGATAAAACAAGCGGCCACGCCCATGCGGCCGACCCACGGCCACTGCGAACCGGGGCGCAATACTTTGAAGGAGTCGATGGCATTTTTACCGCCCGTGCGGCCGATGTAAAACTCTGCCAATTGAACCGGTAAGGCTACCAAAATCGTAAAAATCAAAAATAAAAGAAAAAATACGGCGCCACCATTTGTACCGGCCGTATAAGGGAATTTCCAAATTGCACCCAAACCGATGGCCGAGCCTGCCGCAGCAAGCACAAAGCCGATTTTGGATGACCAAGATGAATGGTTGCTCATGATGTAATATTAAGAAACGTGAAGATGCCGAATTGTAACAGGGTGAAGTCAAGCCGTGAGTGGCTGACGGACAGCTGAAAAGCAATTCGCACGGATGGTGCGTACTTACCAAGCAAATTAGCATGAATTTTTGATAATTAAATTTTTAATAGCATAAAAATTATTTTTATATTTTAAATTTGACGGTTTATTTTAAAAATAAGCATATAAAAGGCCGTCTGAAACCTTGTTTTTAAGGTTTCAGACGGCCTTTATCCTTAAGCCGCTTTATTTTTTCATGGCATCGGTCAAAACTTTGACATTGTAGCGGTACATACCGATGTAGCTGTTAGCCGGTGCGCCACCCAATGCATCTGAATACAAACGTCCGCTGACATTGACGCCGGTTTCTTTGGCAATACGGTCAATCATACGCGTGTCTTTGATGTTTTCAGTAAAGACGGCCTTAATGCCCTCGCGTTTGATTTGGCGGATGATGGAAGCCACTTGTTTGGCAGACGGCTCGGCCTCACTGCTCACGCCTTGTGGGGCGATAAATTCAATATTGTAGCGTTTACCCATGTAAGAGAACGCATCGTGTCCGGTCAAGACTTTACGCTTGGCGGCAGGCACGGCATTAAAGGCAGCCTGCGCATCGCTGTGTAGTTTTTTCAGCTGCATTTGATAGTTGCCCAAACGTTGCTGATAGTAGGTTTTGCCTTCAGGGTCGGCTTGAATCAAAGCATTGGCAACGTTTTGCGCATAAGTACCCATCAGGACGGGGTCGGTCCAAACGTGCGGGTCAAACTCGCCGTGATCGTGATGATGGCCTTCGTGATCGTGGTCATGATGATGGCCGCCCTCTTCTGCTTTCAAAGCCTGAATGCCTTTGGTCGCTTCGGCAAAAGGAACTTTGCTCTGTTTGACTGCGCGCTGTACGTCAGCAGCTTCCAAGCCCAAGCCGTTGAGCAATACCAATTTGGCACTGCGGATTTTTTTGATGTCGCCACTGGTCATGTGGTAGGCATGGCTGTCTTGGTTTGCGCCCACCAAGCTTTGTACGGCCACACGGTCGCCACCAATCTGTTTGGCCACATCGCCCAAAATGCTGAAGCTGGTCACAACAGGCAAAGGAGCGGCATAAGCGGCACCGGTCAATAATGCGGCAACAATGCCGAGTTTCCAATGTTTCATATTCTCTCCAGTGATATAACGTAACATTAACATCATCATAAGACAGACCGCCTGATTATTCAAGCGGCCGTCTGAAAAATTATGCCGTGCGGTGTTTCTTGCGGCGCAGCCATTTTGCCAAAATGCCGCCCTCCCAACCGAACACGACGGAAATCAGGTAAAGCGTGCCGCAGCATAAAATAATCGCAGGGCCGGACGGGATTTCGATATGGTAGGAAAACAACAGTCCTGCCAAGCCGCAAAGTAAAGCCAATGCGACAGACAAAATCATCAGCCAACCCATGCTTTTCGCCCACAGTCTGGCGGTAATCGCCGGCAACATCATCAAGCCGACTGACATCAGCGTACCCAATGCCTGAAAACCGGCAACCAGATTCATCACGACCAGCACCAAAAACAACACATGCCAAAAGCCGCCCTTGCCGCCGACAGCCTTGAGGAACAAAGGATCTATGCTTTCCAACACCAGCGGGCGGAACATGACCGCCATCAGCAAAATAGTGACACTCGCAGAAGCGGCAATCAGCTGCAAAGCCGGAATATCCACCGCCAACACCGAGCCAAACAGCAAATGCAGCAAATCGACGCTGCTGCCGTTTTTGCTGACCAAAACCACGCCGATGGCAAGGCTGCTCAAATAAAATGCGGCAAAGTTCGCATCCTCTTTCAATGAAGTAAACCGGCTGACCAAACCTGCCAACAAAGCCATCAGCAAACCGGCCGCAAAACCGCCGACACTCATCGCAGGCAAACTCAAGCCGGCAAACATATAGCCAATGGCCGCACCGGGCAAAACCGCATGGCTCAAGGCGTCGCCCACCAAACTCATGCGGCGCATCACCAAAAACACACCGACAGGAGCCGCGCTCAACGCCAGGCAGAAAATCGACGCCAAGGCATAGCGCATAAAGTCAAATTCGGCGAACGGCGCAACGACCAAATCATATAAATCCATGTTTTATCGCTTTTTTATTAATCCCTGAAAGCCTTAGGCCGTCTGAAAAACACTTATTTTCAGACGGCCTTGTCCATTAAACCACGCACCAATCGGCCGCTTCCTGTTTCTGCATCATTCGGTTTGCCTGTGCCAAAAATTCATCGGTCAACACATTTTCCGTCGCACCGGCAGTCACTTTTTCACGCGCCAAAAGCAGCGTGTTGGCAAAATATGCCCTTACCTGCTCGTAATCATGCAACACGGCAATCACAGCCTGACCGTCCTGATGGCATTGGCGCAAAACTTCCAACAGCGCATAAGTCGTACGCGCATCCACCGCATTAAACGGTTCGTCCAGCAACAAAAATTTGGCATTCTGCACCAGCATCCGCGCAAACAATACGCGTTGGAACTGGCCATTGGACAAGTGCGCGATTTGGCGCGTGGCAAAATCCTGCATTTCTACGCGTTCCAAAGCCGCCATCACGCGCTTTTTCTGCACCGCGTTCACGCGTCCGAAAAAGCCGATTTCATACCACAGCCCCATCGCTGCCAGTTCAAACACCGTCATCGGCTGGCTGCGGTCAATGTCCGACTGCTGCGGCAGATAGGCAATATCCTTGCGCGCCATATTTTCATAGCGCACGCTGCCCGTATCCGTCTTCTGCAAGCCCATAATGGCTTTGAGCAAAGTCGATTTGCCCGCGCCGTTCGGCCCGAAAATCGTCCACATCTTGCCATCTTCAAACACCATATCGACATGGTGCACCACCGGCCTGCGTTGATAGCTGACCGTCAGATTTTCCACCACGATACTCATGGCGATACCGCCCAAAAATATACAGCCCACAACGCCGCCAATGCGACAAGCGCAATCAGCAGCCTTTGCAGCAATCCGGTCAACAATACAGAATTCATAAGCCTAAAACCGCCTTTGCCCGAATACGGACTACAGGCCGTCTGAAAGAAAATTAAAACATTAAAATGATACTGTATAACGTTAACCCTGTAAATTTCTTTCGTTTTCAGACGGCATCGGGCAAAAGGCCGAATATCGGTTACAATCCGTTTTTTATTTGATGATTGTCCTATGTCTATTCCACTCTTAAACGAAAAACTCAATACCGAAACCGCCCGCATTTCATGGGAAGAGCTGCAACCCCACTTCGCACGCGGTGCCGCCGTCTATGTTGCGCCCGATTTGGATTTGATTGCCGTCGCCCGCCATGTTGCCGAAGATGAAGCCGCACCATTGAAACAATGGATGGAACAAGGCAAATTCGGTGCCGTCAGCGATGATATGGCACGCACATTTTTAGCGGATAAGCAGGAAATGTGGGCGGTCGTCGTGGCGCCGTGGGTATTGGTACAGCCTTGCAAAGACTGATAAGGCCGTCTGAAAAAACAAAACCGGAACATGCGAAATGTTCCGGTTTTTCATTTTTCGGACGGCCTATTGCAACGTAAAGCCTGCTTTGAATTCAAGCTTCGGCACCCCGATAACGAAACGTTTGCCGATGCTGTCTTCAAACTCATACGCGCCTTCGATGCTGCCCCAAGGCGTGCTGATTTGCGAACCGCTGTTGTACTCATAGGCTTCGCCCGGGTACAAAACAGGTTGCTCTTCAATCAGGCCGGCATGACCGACCTGCTCTGTCTCACCGTGTCCGTCGGTGATTTCCCAAAAACGCTGACGCAAAGTAATGATTTCATCACTGCGGTTGCAGATGGTAATCAGATAATTGAAGGCATAGCGGTCACGATAGACGTCGCTCTGACCGGCCATATAACGCGGCTCCACGTTAATCTCGATTCCATTCATAATTGTTTACCCCGTATGGTATTTATTTTATTTCAATCCGGATAATTCCGGCGTGCCCGCCCTATTTTTGCAAAGGGTCGAAACACTTAAAACGCATCACGCAATCCAATAAAACAGGCCTAAGACCATCAAGGTCATCACAGCCGCAATCAAATCATCAAGCATAATGCCTAAACCTCCATGAATCCGCCGGTCAAACCATTTGATCGGCCATGGTTTCAACGCATCAAACAAGCGGAAAATAACAAAAGCCGCCAGCCACCAGCTCCATTTAAACGGAATCAGCGACAGCACCAGCAGCATCGCGACAATTTCATCCCAGACGATACCGCCGTAATCCTGAATACCCAGTTCCTTCTCGGTATAACCGCAAATGCGGATACCCCAGAAAAACAAGGCGATACATAATAAAAGCAATATCCAGCCGTCTATGCCCAACAGGCACAATACAAAAGCCAGAGGTAATGCTGCCAGCGTTCCGGCCGTACCCGGCGCAACCGGCGACAAGCCGCTGCCGAAACCGAATCCTAAAAAACACAATGGTTTTTGCAACAGCCAAGAAAAAGTAGGTTTACGTTCAGCCAAAATGATCAAATCCTAAAGAAGTCAGTTCCAATACGCCGCCTTCGGCATCCAAAATATTCAGACGGCCTGAGTCAGTCATTTTACCAATTCGGGCGACCGGTACGCCACTTTGTTCCGCTGCCTGACAAACACGTTCCCTGTCTTCTGGAGCAGCAGTAAAAATCAGTTCGTAGTCATCACCGCCAGCCAATACTGCCGACAACCATTGTTCGCGCGACAATACGTTTTTCAATTCAGGCAACGACGGCACACAATCGGCAAATATTTCCGCCCCGACAGCAGAGGCTTTCAAAATATGCCCCACATCTTGAGCCAGGCCGTCTGAAACATCTTGCGCGGCATGGGCAAACGGCAACAATGCCTGCCCCAATGAAACGCGCGGTTCCGGACGGAGCAATTTATCATCGCAAACCGCCATGATTTCAGACGGCAATAGATAATGCCCCAGATGTTTGTTCAACGCAGCGGCAGCCAAACCCAACCGACCCGATACCCAAATATCGTCGCCAACTTCGGCCGCATCACGCCGCAGGGCACACCCTGTCGGAACTTCACCTACTATCGTTACATTAAAGACCAAATCGCCTTTGGTGGTATCCCCACCAATCAACACCGTATCAAAACGCGCGGCCAAAGCAAAAAAGCTATCGCAAAAACGTTTGAGCCAGTCTTGATTCAATTCAGGCAAGGCAGCACTGAGCAACACCCAACGCGGCTTGGCACCCATAGCGGCCATATCGGATAAATTTACTGCAAGCATTTTCCATGCCAAATCTTCAGGCAAAACATCTTCAAAAAAATGTCTGCCTTTGACCAACATATCAGCGCTAAAACATAAATCAAATCCGTTACTTGGGCGAATAATAGCGGCATCGTCCCCTATGCCCAAAATCAGACCTTCCGATTTTTGTCGCTGCAAATATTGTCTGATAAAGTCAAATTCCGTCATATTTATCCAATATAACTATAACTTAGATTACCATATCTAATTTTGTGCCAGCTTAATGTTTGTCTGTTAACACGTCAAACATCAAACTTCAACATTATTTAGATATAAAACTCAATAAGTTAAAGGCCGTCTGAAAATATAAATTTCAGACGGCCTCATGTTTTCAAACCACTCTGAGCAGGTATATTTACAGATAGACGATTTCACCTGTCCGCCCCCTGCTCTCTTGGCTTGCCCACCAAATAAATTGCGGCAGGACATCTTCGTAGTTTTTACGTTCACTCTTCGATTCGCCCGGATGAGATTTAATACGTTGCGGCGAATTGATGGCACCCGGAACCAAAACATTGGCACGCAGGTTGTCAAAACGTTCCCACTCATCCGCAGCCACTTTACACAAATAATTGAGCGCGGCTTTGGAAGCACCGAAACCGCCCCAATAGGCTTGCGGTTTCTCGCCGTGGCTTTCGCCGACAAAAATCACAGAAGCGTCTTCGGATTGCTTCAACAACGGGAACAACGCACGGGTCAAGCCCATAGGCGCAACGGTATTGATACGGTATTGGTTGACCCATTCCGATACGGTTTGGAAGTCCAATGGCGACAAGGCATAGAAATAGCTGGCACAATGCACCACGCCATCCAATTTTCCGCCGGTTGCTTCATCAATAGTTTCCGCGAATTGCTTAAACTCTTTCTCCTCCGCACTCATCAAATCAAAGCAGATGGCAAACGGCTCAGGGCTGCCCGCAGCCACAATGGCATCATATACTTTTTCCAAACGCTTTTGATGACGCGCCACCAAAATGACAGTCGCTCCGGCAGCCGCATAGGCTTTGGCAACCTGCTCGCCCAAGCCTTGGGATGCGCCGGTAATCAAGATGGTTTTGTTCGCTAATGTCGTCATGACTTTTCCTTGAACTTTATGGTTTCGGATATTGTATCGGCTTGGTAAGTTTTGTAAAGTCAAAAAGGCCGTCTGAACATTCAGACGGCCTCAGTTTATTCAACCTGCAAATCCAGCATCAGCTTTTCAGCCGCTGCAAAGCCCGACTGAACCGCAGCTTCCAATGTTGCCGGATAGCGCGGATGGAGGTAATCGCCGGCCGGATAAATACGGCGATGGTGCAGCCATGAGAAATCAGGTTGTACAAAATCAACCGTTGCCGCCGTAGTCGCGCGTTTTTCCGTAATAATGCGTACGGCTTCGGGCTTACCCAAATCCGGACAAACCCGCTTAATGTCCGCATGAATGTTCTCGGCTAAATCTTTATCCTTCCAAGCCTCGGTGCAATCGGAAACGCTGATGACAACCGCGACTTCATTATCCGGCAAACCCAACGCCCCACGATGCAGCACCCATTGCGCCGTACCATTAGAAAACCCGGTTAAAGGTGCAGGCAGTTTGACTGCTTGGGCATAACGCAAATAAACCGTGGTAATCGCATGATAGTGCAACGATTGATAGACCGTCTGAATATAGTCAGGGGTATCTTTAGGCAGAAGTGCATCAACATGATATGGCGCAACAGCCAAAATCACCGCATCAAATACTTCACCATTGATTTCAATTCGGCCATCAATATGATGGTTTAAATGGGAAACGCGAGTTTCAAGATGTATCTTTGCACCATGTTTGTGCAAAAAATCCAAAGCCGGTTCGGCTATGATCCGCCCTAAATCCTGCTTAGGCAAAAGATAATCGCTGTTCGCCTTTTCAGACCATACGCCATCACTCAATACATTACATAAAATGCGCAACGATGCCTGTTCTAACGGCGTATTTAAAGCACCCCAAACCAAAGGTTGCCAAAATTGCCCAAGTAAGCTGCGGGGAACATTTCGTGTTCTCAACCACTTCGCAACCGTCAAATCAGTTTTATGATGAGCTGCCCAACGGTACAATGCCGACATATCCGACAGCAATTTGATTTTCAATGAAAAAGAAAGATTTTTTGCACGCAGGATACCGACAAGCAAATGCCAAGGCGCAGGCAGAGATGCCGTCTGAAACTGTAATCCTTCATGGATGTACCATTGCAAAGGCTGGCGTAAAAAGGCTGATTCAGGTTGAACGCCAATATGTTGCATTAAAGTTTGAACACCATGATACGCACCCAACAAGATATGCTGCCCATTATCCAAAAAGCTGAATCCATCATCTTTCCCTGCTATGGTACGCGCCCTACCGCCAGCCTGTCTCCCGGCCTCAAACAAAGAAATATCGGCTCGATGAATCAGGGAAACCGCCGCAGACAAACCTGCCCAACCGGCACCAATCACAGCAATTTTTGGACGCTTCGTATTCATGGTTTAAATCCAAACAGCCAAGTTTTCAAAGCAATACGTTTTTTACGGGGAGAAGGAATCGCAATTTTATAAGTCAAAACATTTTGCGCACCATCACGGTCAATTTCATTCAACAACGCATAATAAATAGCCGCCATAATCAGGCCGACTTTTTGCGATTTCTTATCCTCAGCCGGCAAAAGCGACATCGCTTCACGATAAGTTTCACGCGCCCTATTCACTTGAAATTGCATCAATTTTGCAAAATTATCTGTCGGTTTGCACTGTATAATTACGTTGGCAGGCACATCAAACTTCTGCATTTCCTCTATCGGTAGATAAATTCTTCCCTGCCGCGCATCTTCGCCCACATCGCGAATAATGTTCGTCAACTGCAAAGCCAAGCCCATTTTGTCCGCATATTCCAAAGTTTTCGGATTGGAAAAACCTAAAATCTGCGCAATAAGGCACCCCACCACCCCGGCAACACGGTGGCAATACAGCTTTAATTCATCAAAACTACCATAACGAGCCTGCTCCAAATCCATCTGCATGCCATCAATCAAAGCTTCAAATTCATTCTTCGGCAAATCAAAATTTGCCCGAATATCTTTTAAAGCCTGATGAACGGGATGCTCAGGCATCTCATTATTAAATACTTTCTCCAAATCACTGCGCCACCAATTTAACGTTATCTGAGCTACATTTGGATCGGTACAGCCATCAACCACATCATCTAGTTCGCGACAAAAAGCGTATAAAACAGTGATCGCATTCCGTTTTTCTACCGATAAAAAACGAAAGCCGGATAAAAAACTGGAATGGCTTTCTGCAGCCTTTTGATGACAATAATCCAAAGCAAGCACTGTGTATCCTAAAAATATCGTTATAAATAATTAGCAGGGATTTTATCTGTATTTAAAAAAGTACGCCAATATCAAAAACTAATCTTACAACAAGGCCGTCTGAAAACTAATCTTAAGTATCTTTCAGACGGCCTAGCCAATATCACCACCAACAGCTGTATCAAAGAGTAGCCCCTCTGTACAGTTGCCCTATTCCGTTTTCCATCAAATACATTTAAGTACATATCTTTATTCCCTTTATCTTTTATATCCTCATCCGACAAGAGGCTATCCATTTATCCCTTTACCCAATGTAAAGTCTCCATTTGTCCAGGTCTTCATTCCCGGCCCCATACAAAGCCGCCCGTCAACCCGAACCGCAAACGGTTCGGCCTCGGGGCGGCGTCTACGGCAGTTAACCGTCAGGCTTATTTTTTCACGGCAGGCTGGGCGGCCTTAGGCGCGGCAGAAGAAACCGTCGCCTCCGCCTTCAACTTGTTCAGCACCGCATCACCGATGCCCTTCACGTTTTTCAGCTCCTCCACCGATTTGAACGCACCGTTCTTCTGACGGTATTCCACAATCGATTTCGCCTTAGCCGGGCCGATACCCGGCAAAGCCTCCAGTTCGGCAGAAGACGCGGTATTGATGTTCACGGCAGCCAAAGAGAACGCCGCACAGACGGCGGCAAATGCACCAAATAAAAATTTCTTCATCAGATTTTTTCCCATAACGTGTTTGATTGAATCAGTCAGGAAGTCTACAGAATGGTTTTATTCCAAGCGGTAAACACTGTCACATACGCAGATAGGGCAACAGCCCATACCCACATAAATGCTTACGCCATATTAACGCAAATATCGTTTGATTTCAAATATTCCAAACAGTTAACCGTAACTTTCAGTACTTTTGTTCAAGAATAACAACAGGGTAATCATACATAATCCAAATACCAAGAATGCACGAACACTCAATAGGTATCGGTTCATCAATATTCTTGCACCCCTTACCCCATCACCTATCGCCAAACCGATAGAACCGACAGGCATGTAAAAAGCCCCCGACATCAGTCGGGGGCTTCGGAATGGGTGTTTGGCGGTGACCTACTTTCACATGGAAGAACCACACTATCATCGGCGCTGAGTCGTTTCACGGTCCTGTTCGGGATGGGAAGGCGTGGGACCAACTCGCTATGGCCGCCAAACGTAAACTGTACAAATCGATAAAGCCGATAATCAATAACGGGTAATGACTGAATCAGTCAGTAAGCTTTTATATTTGAAGTTCTTCAAATGATAGAGTCAAGCCTCACGAGCAATTAGTATGGGTTAGCTTCACACGTTACCGCGCTTCCACACCCCACCTATCAACGTCCTGGTCTCGAACGACTCTTTAGTGTGGTTAAACCACAAGGGAAGTCTCATCTTCAGGCGAGTTTCGCGCTTAGATGCTTTCAGCGCTTATCTCTTCCGAACTTAGCTACCCGGCGATGCCACTGGCGTGACAACCGGTACACCAGAGGTT
>ERZ773054.168-NODE-168-length-52015-cov-46.317783_pt1 | contig 52015 bp, 48 predicted proteins | sample MGYA00580630_ERZ773054 | MGnify/ENA primary metagenome ERZ773054 (study PRJEB29015, sample SAMEA2737994) | human oral metagenome | biome: human oral; feature: human-associated habitat; material: dental | place: China | collected 2115 ... | reverse complement strand
GATTGACGACGACAAACGGATATTCGACGCGCCAGTCGGTCGCATCGGTAACGTGCGTTACCCGCGCCAGCCCGTCAAACATAATATTGTGCGGCTTGGTGATTTTGCTCAAACGTTCCAAAATCTGCCGCCGCTTTTGGCGCGTTTCGTCAAAGTTGCCGTCAAAACGTTCGACCGCCTTTTCCGCCGCTGCCACCAACACATCGACTTGAGGATTGTCGTCGCGGCGTTTGCGGATTTCGTTCAAACGGTGGCGCATTTCCCGCACCAGCGCGGCACGGCGTTTCGGATGCTCCAGCAAATCATCGACCAGATACGGATTGCGTACGACCACCCAAATATCGCCCAACACTTCAAACAGCATCCGCGCCGAACGCCCCGTCCTGCGCTGTCCGCGCAAGTCTTGCAGAATCTGCCACGCCTCGTCGCCCAACAGGCGGATGACGATTTCGCGGTCGGTGTAGGAAGTATAGTTATAGGGAATTTCCCGAATACGCTGCGGGGCAGTAGTCGTGGTCATGGTCGTGTTCCGTTGATGGATGTAATGTTTTTATATTAAAGGCCGTCTGAAAAATGCAAATTCTTCTTGATGGCGTAAAGTGTTAATGTAGTGTAATTTTCGATATTTTTCAATGGAAAAGACAATAAACATTTCAATGGGAATGATTTGCAACTAGGCAATATTGTTTACAATCTTGTCGTGTAAATGGTTTTCAGACGGCCTGATAGATTTTATCGCTTGAGTTTTTCTGTAAAACCGCTATAATGCGTTTCTTCTATGGCGGGTCTCCCCGCATGGTAATTCGGAACACCGGGTCAGGGGCGGAAGCCAGCAGCCCACTCTGATGAGCCAGTGCCGGGGGTTCGGCTCGCCACCTTATTCAAAAATGCCGGAGATGGTTAAGTCTCCGGCATTTTTCATATTGTATAAAGCGTAATAAAAAGGCCGTCTGAAATCTCATTTTCAGACGGCCTTTGAGTTTATGAGCCAGCTATTTATGCTTCTTCTGATTTTGTATTGGGCAAAACGCAGTTCAGGATAATCGCCAATACGGCGCACAAACCTACACCAGCAAAGCTCAAAGTACCTACTTTGATAATCATGCCGCCGATACCGGTGGTCAATACGGAGCTGACGATAACCAGATTTTTCGGCTGCATCAAATCGACTTTCGCATCAATCAATGTTTTGATGCCCAAAGAGGCGATTGTACCGAACAGCAGCAACATAATACCGCCCATAACCGGCATAGGAATCGAAGCCAAAAACGCGTTGAACTTACCGAAAAACGCCATAAAAATCGCAAAAATTGCCGCCCAAGTCATGATGACGGGATTGCTGTTTTTGGTAATCATCACCGCGCCTGTTACTTCGCCGTAAGTGGTCACAGGAGGGCCACCAATCAAACCGGCCACGCACACACCCAAGCCATCGCCTGCGAGGGTTTTGTCCAAGCCCGGGTCTTTAGTGTAGTTTTTGCCGGTTACATTACCGATGGCCATAATGCCGCCGATGTGTTCGATGGCCGGGGCGATGGCAACGGGCAACATAAACAAGGCAGCCTGCCAGTTGACTTGAGGCGTTTCAAAATGAGGGATCGCAAACCAAGGAGCGTTGATGATGGCGCTGGTATCGACCAAGCCCATGATCAAAGCCAACACATAGCCGGAAGCCACGCCGATCAGAATCGGAATCAGCTTCATCATTTTGCTGCCGAAGACAGAAACAATGACGGTTACCGCAAAGGTAAAGCAGGAGAGAATCAGCGAGTCGATATAGTCGATGACCTGTTTTCCATCTGCCTGACCCATGGCCATGCTGCTGGCTGCAGCGGCCACGGACAAACCGATTACCATAATCACCGGGCCGATAACCACGGGCGGCAACAGCTTGTGTACCGCATCCAGACCACGCCATCTGATCAGAGCGGCAAAAACAAAGTACATAAAACCTGCCGCAAACAGACCGAACATGGTAGAAGGCAGGCCCCATTCGCCGATGGAGTAGATAATCGGTGCAATAAAGGCAAAAGAAGAGCCGAGGAAAATCGGCACTTTACGTTTGGTAACCAATTGGAACAGCAAGGTGCCCAAGCCTGCGCCCAATAATGCCAAAGCTGGATTCAGTCCCGTCAGAAGCGGCACAAGCACCATGGCACCGAATGCGACAAACAAAATCTGCGCACCGGCTACCGCCGTTTTAAGCTGATTCATAAAAGCTCCGAAGAAAATTCAAACGGCGCAGATTATACTGATTTATCCTAATTGTGAATATTTATTTACAAAAGGCCGTCTGAACAAATGTAACGATGACACCTGTTCAGACAGCCTTATTCGATAGCGAATGGTTAATAACTTATCAAAATCGATTAGGGAAATTTTCAGCCGCGTGTTTCGCGCCAAACCAAATAATCGCGCAGGGGCGGCATGGGCGGATTGATGCAGTGCGGACAGATGCCGGTTGTGTCTTCATCATCGCTGTCGATATGGTAGTCGTTTGGATCGAAGCGCACCTGCTGCATGACGGCTTGCGCCAAAGCTTGAGACTGTACGACATCAAAGCGGAATTTTTCAAGGATTTCGTTTAATAGGCGGATTTCGCCGTCGCTGAAAGATTCGCTGTGTTTGATAATGAGGCGCTGATAATCTTCATTGCTGATTTTTTCGTGAAGTAAATCGGTCTGGATAGTCATGATTTTTATTGTTGAAATAAGATGGTCAAGGTGAGGATTATAGCGGATATCGTGGCGGCTGTTTCAAAGCTTGTCTATACCATCAATAGCCTCCTACTTTTTCAGCCTGATACGCTTTTTGCAGCGGTGTAATTTGTGCTAAGCGGGCATGATCGATTTGTTCGGCAATTAAATGGGCTTTCCCTTGTGCGCGGCACTCGGTGGCAATTTTGCCTGCATCTACTTGGTTGGCGGCTTCAAGTAAAGCCAACCAGTGTTCACGCTGCGGATAGGGGGCATCTTCAAGGTTCAGACGGCCTTGTTTGTCGGCCACGCAGACGTTTAAGGCCGTCTGAAAACGTTCGGGGCGGCGGAATGCGTCGGTTTTTTTCAAAACATTCAAAATGGTTTTGCTTTTGAACTGCCCGACTTGATGGAGCATGATGTGCCAACGGCAGACGAGTTCGGCAAGCTCGGCGCAGTGTTTCGGCGCGCGCAGGCGTTGATTGACTTCGCGGACGGGTTCGACGCCGTTGACGTCGTGTCCGTAGTGTTTCGGCAGTATATCGGACGGTGTTTTTGCCTTGCCCAAGTCGTGCAATAAGGCGGCATAGCGTTCGGCGAGGGACAGGTTCATCTCGGCAGCTCGTTGTACAACCATCAGCGTATGAATACCGCTGTCGATTTCGGGATGATAGTCGGCGCGTTGTGGTACGCCGAAAAGGGCATCAAGCTCGGGCAGTAAAACTTTGAGTGCGCCGCATTCGCGCAAAACTTCAATCATTCGGCGCGGATTTTTCTCCATCAAGCCTTTTGCCAGCTCTTGCCAGACGCGTTCGGCAACCAAGGTATCCGCTTCGCCGTTTTCTACCATTTGCCGCATCAGCGACATGGTTTCATCGGCAATTTGAAAACCATAACGCGCTGCAAAACGGGCGATACGCAAAATCCGCACGGGGTCTTCGGCAAAGGCAGGCGAAACGTGGCGCAGGATGCCGGCTGCCAAGTCTTGTTGTCCGCCAAAAGGATCGATGATCGTGCCGTCTGAATCTTGAGCCATGGCATTGATGGTCAGGTCGCGGCGCATCAGGTCTTGTTCCAGCGTAACGTCTTTATCGGCATGAAAGCTGAATCCGGCATAGCCTTTGGCGGTTTTGCGTTCAGTACGGGCGAGGGCGTATTCTTCGTGGCTGTCCGGATGGAGAAAGACGGGAAAATCCTTGCCGACAGGTTGATAGCCTTGAGCCAGCATGGTTTGCGCATCTGCACCGACGACTACCCAGTCGCGGTCTTTGACGGGCAGGCCTAACAGATGGTCGCGGACGGCGCCGCCGACAAGATAGGTTTTTATGGTTTGTGTATTCATATAAAAATCGAACGATATAAAAAGGCCGCCTGAAAAGCCGTATTGGGTTTTCAGACGGCCTGAGTCAGAACGCTATTATGAGGCTTTAGGCTTGTTGCCGTCGATGATTTTCAAACCGGCGGAGACCAAGCTGCCGATGTCGGCAACATTGGCAGGCATAATCAGCGTGTTGCTTTCTTTAGCCAAATTGCTGAAGGCGGCAACGTATTGCTCGGCAACTTTCAGGTTAACAGCTTCAGCACCGCCCTCGGAGCGGACAGCCTCGGCGATTTTGCGGATGGCGTCGGCATTCGCTTCGGCCACCAGGCGCAGGGCTTCGGCTTCACCTTGAGCGCGGTTGATACGGGCGATTTTTTCACCGTTTGATGCGTTGATGGCGGCTTGCGCTTCACCTTCGGATTGTTGGATTTCTGCTTCGCGCTGACCGCTGGCAAGGTTGATCTGTTCGATTTTACGGCCTTCGGATTCGGCAATACGCGCGCGTTTTTCACGTTCGGCGGTAATTTGCGCCTGCATTGAGCGGAGGATTTCTTGCGGCGGAACCAAGTCTTTGATTTCGTAACGCAATACTTTCACGCCCCATGCGCCTGCCGCTTCGTCCAAAGCAGCAACAACAATGCTGTTGATTTCATCGCGCTCTTCAAAGGTTTTATCCAATTCCATGCGACCGATGACAGAGCGCAAAGTTGTCTGCGCAAGCTGGGTAATCGCCATGATGTAGTTGCTGGAACCATATGAAGCAAGTTTAGGATCGGTAACTTGGAAATAGATGATGCCGTCCACAGTCAGCTGAGTGTTGTCGCGGGTAATACAGACTTGGCTGGGAACATCCAAAGGAACTTCTTTCAGCGAATGACGATAGGCGACGCGGTCGATGAATGGGATAAGGATGTTCAGGCCAGCAGTCAGCGCTTTGTGAAAACGGCCTAATCGTTCGACCACATAAACTTCCTGCTGCGGCACGACAATAAAGGATTTGAAACCAAAAATAACAACGACAATGAAGAAGAGGACGATGGGGCTGAGCAGAAATTCCATAATGTTTCCTTATGATGATGGTTGGGAGAGTGTGCGGATAATCAGAAGATTACCGTTTTTGGCGGTAATGACTGCGCTTGAGGCCGTCTGAAAAGTATCTTGAGGCCGTTCGGCTTGTGCCTGCCAATGTGTGCCGCGGTAGGCGACTTCGTAAATATTGTCATGCAGGTGGCGTAGAATGCGGACGTTTTGCCCAATATCCAAATCATCGTTGAGCGCTTGGGGAGCCAACTGGTTTTTCAGACGGCCGTGTACCATCCAGATACCGAGTGCGCTGATGATGGCCGCGGTCAAAACGGCGGCAGAAAAGTGTCCGCTTAATCCGTACATGATTCCGGCGGCGACCAGCGCTACGCTGACTACCAAAAGATAAACCGTTCCGATAAATAATTCGACAATCAGAACAACGGCGGCGGCAACAAACCATATCGTCATGCGGCATATCCTTTTAATAATCTTTTGATAATCCTTATCATAATGGCAACAGCTTGAAATGAAAAGGCTAAGGCTGAAATTTATTTCAGTTATAATAAGTCCGTTCAAATACGGAGCGGCAAATAATGCAGACTTGGCACGAGGCAATTGGTGCAGAAAAAGAAAAGGCGTATTTTCAAACGATTTTGGAGAAGGTACGCCATGAAAGGCAGGCGGGGATAACCGTTTATCCACCTGAACGCGATGTATTCAATGCCTTTCGGACGACTGAATTCGGAAATGTAAAAGTAGTGATTTTGGGGCAAGACCCGTATCACGGCGCGGGTCAGGCGCATGGTTTGGCGTTTTCCGTGCAACCTGAAATTGCAGTGCCGCCGTCGCTGGTTAATATTTATAAAGAGTTGGCGACGGATATTGAGGGCTTTCAGATTCCGCAACACGGCTATTTGCAGCATTGGGCGGAACAGGGCGTATTGCTGTTGAACACGGTGTTGACTGTCCGTGCCGGCTCGGCGCATTCCCATGCGACTTTTGGCTGGGAGGCGTTTACCGATGAAGTCATCCGACAATTGGATAAGGAACGCGAGCATTTAGTCTTTATGCTGTGGGGCAGCCACGCGCAGAAGAAGGGCGCGTTTATCGACCGCAACCGTCATTTGGTGCTGACTGCGCCGCATCCTTCGCCTTTATCGGCATATCGCGGCTTTTTCGGCTGCAAACATTTTTCGCAGGCAAACGCTTATTTGCAGGCACATGGTTTAGAGCCGATTGATTGGCAGGTTTAAATAAGATGATAGGCCGTCTGAAAGCAGATTTTCAGACGGCCTTATGATTTAGTTTCAAATCGAATATTCAATCAGTTCGTTTTGAGAAAAGACATAAACCTGTTTCGGAATCAGCTTCAATTCTTTGCCTTCGGCGATTTGGTAACGCGCGGCATCGCTGCCTGCCAGCGTGATATGTACGTCTTGTTTGTCGTGTTTGACTAAAATATGCGTCAATGCGCCGACGGCGTGGATTTTTTCGATTTTGGCACGAATCATCGGGGTTTCGTTTTCGGCGGCAAGTTGCCATTCGTGAGGACGAATATAGCCGATAGCGGTTTGCTCCTGCCATTTGTAGTGCGCGTCCAATTTCCATGCGAAGCCGTTGTAATGCCAGATGCCTTTTTCGATTCTGCCTTCAAAAGCGTCGGTTTCGCCTAAAAACTCGGTAACGAAGGCGTTTTCAGGTTTGCGGTAAATGGCTTCGGCGCTGCCGGTTTGTTCGATTTTGCCGTGGTTCATGACGACGATTTCGTCGGAAACTTCAAGGGCTTCTTCTTGGTCGTGTGTGACCAAAATGCTGGTTACGCCTAGGTTGTGATGAATGTCGCGCAGCCAGGTACGCAATTCTTTGCGCACTTTGGCATCCAGCGCGCCGAAGGGTTCGTCCAGGAGCAGGAGTTTCGGTTCGACGGCGAGGGCGCGTGCGAGGGCGATGCGCTGGCGTTGGCCGCCGGAGAGTTGGTGCGGATAGGATTTGGCGAGGTGGGAGAGCTGCACGAGTTTCAGCAATTCTTCGACTTTGGTGCGGATTTGTTCTTTGGACGGGCGTTCGGACTTGGGTAATACGGTCAAACCGAAAGCAACGTTGTCAAACACGTTCATATGGCGGAAAAGGGCGTAGTGTTGGAACACGAAACCGACTTTGCGCTCGCGGACGTGTTTGGCGGTGATGTCTTGGTCGTCAAAGAGAATTTGGCCGCTGTCGGCGTTTTCCAGTCCGGCAATAATACGCAGGAGGGTGGTTTTGCCGCAGCCGGAAGGACCGAGCAGGGAAACGAGTTTGCCGGTGGGGACGTTGAGGTTGATGTTTTTCAGCGCGTGGAACGCTCCGAAGTGTTTGTTTAAGTTTTGAATGGTGATGCTCATGCTGCGTTCCTTTCGGCGGCGGCGAGTTTTTTATCTTGTAATTTTGTGATGATGTTTTGCACCAGCAAGGTGGCCAAGGCTAAAAGTGCCAATACGCCGGAGAGGGCGAATGCGCCGGTGAAGTTGTATTCGTTGTAAAAGATTTCGACCAAAAGCGGGATGGTGTTGGTTTCGCCGCGGATGTGTCCCGATACCACGCTGACCGCGCCGAACTCGCCCATTGCGCGGGCGTTGGTAAGGATGATGCCGTAGAGCAGCGCCCATTTGATGTTGGGCAGGGTAACGCGCCAGAACATCTGCCAGCCGCTTGCGCCGAGTATCAGCGCGGCCTGTTCTTCGCTGTCGCCCTGCGCCTGCATCAGCGGGATGATTTCGCGTGCGACAAAGGGGAAGGTAACGAACAGCGTTGCCAGAATAATGCCCGGAACGGCGAAAATGATTTGGATGCCGTGCGCTTCCAGCCAACCGCCCAATGCCGTGTGCGCGCCGAATAACAAAACGAACATCAAACCGGCCACCACGGGCGATACGGAAAACGGCAAATCGAGCAGGGTGGTCAGCAACTGCTTGCCGCGAAAGTCAAAACGGGTCAACAGCCACGCCATCGCCACGCCCAATACGGCATTGACGGGAACGACAATCAGCGCGGTAATCAGCGTTAATTTGATGGCAGACCATGCTTCGGGATCGGTCAAGGATTGCAGGTATAAATCCCAACCGCCTTTCAGTGCTTCGTAAAATACGGCGATAAGCGGTACGACCAGCATCAGCAGTAGAAAGCCCAAGGCGGTAGCAGTCAGCAATACGCGCAGCCAGCGCGGTTCGCTCAGGTTTGGATTGGTGGAATGGGTTTTCATGTTAGTGAAGTCTCTGTTTATTCTTGTATCTGTCTAGGCCGTCTGAAAAATGTTTGCTTGATGTTTCAGACGGCCTATTGTTTGTTAAACCTTCGCTCCGGCGCGGCGGCTCAAAGTCCATTGCATGATGTTCAAAATCAGCAGGATGACAAACGAAATCATCAGCATAAACAGAGCAACGGCTGATGCGCCCTGAGCATCGTATTGCTCCAGTTTGCCGGTAATAATCAAGGGCAGGATTTCAGACACCATCGGAATATTGCCCGCGATAAAAATGACCGAGCCGTATTCGCCGGTAGATCGGGCAAATATCATGCCTGCGCCGGTCAACAGGGCAGGTGTGATTTCTGGCAAGAGGACGCGGCGGAACGTAGTCCAACGGCTTGCGCCTAAAGTTGCCGCCGCTTCTTCATATTCCCCCGACAATTCTTCCAATACCGGCTGCACGGCGCGGACGATAAAGGGCAGGCTGACAACAATCAGCGCAATCCAAATGCCGATGGGCGTAAACGCGATTTTGATGCCCAAAGGCTCGAAAAAACGGCCTATCCAGCCATTGGGCGCATACAGGGTTGCCAACGCAATACCTGTTACCGCTGTCGGCAGCGCAAACGGCAAATCGACCAAAGCGTTTACTAACCCTTTGCCCAGAAATTCATAACGCACCAATACCCAGGCGACCAACGTGCCGAACACGATATTGGTCAACATCGCATAAAACGACATCCGCAAACTCAGCCAGACGGCCGCCAAGACATTGGGTTCGATAATCGTGTTCCAAAATCCGCTCCAGCCGATTTCCGCCGCTTTGGCCGCCATCATCGCAAACGGCAAAACCACCAAAAGCGACAGGCACAAAACCGTCAAACCCAGGCTGAGCTTGAAACCTGGCAATACAGAAGGCGTTTTGAGTAACAACATAATGGCAATCGTCAGAATTTAATACACGCTTACTTTAACAAGGCCGTCTGAAAACTGGAAAGAATGCTTTGTTTGGTATAAAGACGATTTTGTTATATTGAAAAGATGAAAAGGCCGTCTGAACATCAAATTTCAGACGGCCTTGCTGGTGTTGGGGAATCAATAAGCAACAGATTCAGGCGATGAGGGCCGGCGTTGCGCCGCGTCATAGTTTTCCTGAGCCGAGCGGACGGCTTTTTCCAAACCGTTGATCCGTTCGAGATAGCGGGCATAGTTGCGTTCATTGCCATAACGCACTTTTTTGCCTTCTTCCAAGTTTTTCTTGGCAGTATCTAAAGCACGCTTGGCCGCACCGACATCAGTCGGATTGACTAGGGCGACAGCTTCTTCTGCCTGCTCGGCTTCGCTTGGCGAAGTCGGTGTTGCCGGTGTTGAAACAGGCGCAGAAGTATATACGGACGGTTTGCCGATATTGCTGACTTTGCAGTTTTTGCCGCCGGCTTGGGTATAGACTTTGCGGCCGGCAGAATCGGTACATTCAAAAATAGGTGCGGCGGAAACCACGGTTGTCAAAGCGAGCAGTAATGTGCTGATCCAAATTTTGTTCATTTTTTAGTTTTCCTTAAAACCATTTCCACCAAACAAACAAAGCCGTAATCATGATGATGTTGGCGAAGAGGATAGGCTTCCACTGTCTGGGCGCGCGCCACAATTCAGTGCCAGAGCGCGTGCGGCGGATATAGAAAAACGGGCTGAGCAGCATGGAAGCGGCGCATACCAAAATAATCACGGCGTAATAGATTTTGTGCGTTTCCATATCGTTTCTCTGTTTCAGACGGCCTGAAATGCTGCCTACAACGCATTTTTGCGTGAAGCGTTGCCTGTTTTCATCTTGCATCGGGTATTGGACACATTTGCCATGGCCTCAATCCTGAGGTCTTTGCAAAAATATGCTACAATCGCGTCCGATTATAACATTCTATTTATAAAGGTTTTACGAATAATGATTTCTACCAACGGCATCACCATGCAGTTCGGCGCAAAGCCGCTGTTTGAAAACGTATCCGTCAAGTTCGGCGAAGGCAACCGCTACGGCTTGATCGGCGCGAACGGTTCGGGCAAATCCACCTTCATGAAAATCCTCGGCGGCGATTTGGAACAGACTGCCGGCGAAGTAGCGATTGAAAACGGCGTGCGTTTGGGTAAATTGCGCCAAGACCAGTTTGCCTACGAAGACATGCGCGTGCTGGACGTGGTGATGATGGGTCACACCGAAATGTGGGCGGCAATGACCGAGCGTGATGCGATTTATGCCAATCCTGAAGCCACCGAAGACGACTACATGAAAGCCGCCGAACTGGAAGCCAAGTTCGCCGAATACGACGGCTACACCGCCGAAGCGCGCGCTGCCGAATTGTTGAGCGGCGTGGGCATTTCCGAAGATTTGCACAATGCGACCATGGCAGAAGTTGCCCCGGGCTTCAAACTGCGCGTATTGCTGGCGCAAGCCCTGTTCTCCAAGCCAGATGTATTGCTCTTGGACGAACCGACCAATAACTTGGACATTAATACCATCCGCTGGTTGGAAGGCGTGTTGAACCAATACGACTCCACCATGATCATCATCTCGCACGACCGTCACTTCTTGAACGAAGTCTGTACACACATGGCGGATTTGGACTACAACACCATCACCATCTATCCGGGCAACTACGACGACTATATGCTCGCTTCCGCCCAATCGCGTGAGCGCGCCCTGAAAGACAACGCCAAAGCCAAAGAGAAACTGCAAGAGCTGCAAGAGTTCGTTGCCCGTTTCTCTGCCAACAAATCCAAAGCCCGTCAGGCAACCAGCCGTCTGAAACAGGCAGACAAAATCAAATCGGAGATGGTCGAAGTCAAACCTTCTACCCGTCAAAACCCGTATATCCGTTTTGAAGCCGACGAAAAAGCCAAGTTGCACCGTCAGGCTGTGGAAGTTGAAAAACTGGCCAAACGTTTTGAAACCCAGTTGTTTAAAAACCTGAACTTCATCCTTGAAGCAGGCCAACGCCTCGCCATCATCGGCCCGAACGGCGCAGGTAAATCTACCTTGCTGAAACTCTTGGCCGGCGCATACAACCCCGAATATTCAGACGGCCTGCTGCCGGACGAAGGCACCATCAAATGGGCGGAAAAAGCCAGTGTCGGCTACTATCCGCAAGACCATGAAAACGACTTCGACGTCGATATGGACCTGAGCGAATGGATGCGCCAATGGGGTCAGGAAGGCGATGACGAACAAGTCATCCGCGGCACTTTGGGCCGCTTGCTCTTCGGCAGCAACGATGTCGTGAAAAAAGTGAAGGTTCTCTCAGGTGGAGAAAAAGGCCGTATGCTTTACGGCAAACTGTTGCTGTTGAAACCCAATGTTTTGGTCATGGACGAGCCGACCAACCACATGGACATGGAAAGCATCGAATCATTGAACATGGCGCTGGAAAAATACAACGGCACACTGATTTTCGTATCGCACGACCGTCAGTTTGTATCTTCATTGGCTACCCAAATCATCGAATTGGATGGCAAAGGCGGATATGAACACTACTTGGGCGATTACGAAAGCTATCTGGAGAAAAAAGGCTTAGTTTAAACTCATACTGATAACCTATTAAGGTATTGAAATGCCGTCTGAAAACCGTTGTGTTTTCAGACGGCATTTTTTTGAAGCGTTTCATATTGGCAATCACTGAAACTGCTAAGATTAAAATGGATAAATTTCTTGTTAGGAATTTTTATTAAAGCTATAAAACAGATATACAAAAGGCCGTCTGAAAATTTCAGACGACCTCTATTTATGTTTTGATAGTAAGAGGATTAACTGAATAAACCTTTAAACCACAACACAATCGCGTCCCACATACGGCGCAACCAGCTGCCTTCTTCCACGCCGGTCAGGGCGACAACGTCTTTTTCGGCAATGATTTTACCGTCTTTCATGACTTTCAGCTTGCCCAATACTTGGCCTTTTTCAATCGGGGCGAGGACGGGCTGAAGTGTTTCTAAAATAGGTTTGACGTTTTTACCGGTATCGTGGGGAATGGTAATGTAAACATCGTCCAAGAAACCGATATCTACGGCTTTGGTGCTGCCTTTGTAAACTTTGACTTGGGAAATCACTTCTCCGCCGTTGTAAAGTTTAGGCGTATCAAATGCCTGCAATGACCAGTTGAGCAGTTTGCTGCTTTCGCTGGCGCGCGCTTCGGTGGATTCGGCACCGGCAAGAATGGAAACAATACGGCGGTTGTTGCGTTTGCTGGAAGCGGCGAGATGGTAGCCTGCGCCTTCGCTATAGCCGGTTTTCAAACCGTCGATACTGCTGTCGCGATAGAGTAGGAGATTGCGGTTGGGCTGCTCGATATTATTGTATTTGAAAGATTTGTTTGCAAATAAAGGATAATATTTCGGATAGTCATTGATGAGCGCGGCAGCCAAGATGGCAAGGTCGCCAACGGTTGAAACATGGCCGTTAGAAGAAATACCGGTCGGGTTGTTGAAGTGGGTGTGCTTCATGCCCAAGCGTTTGGCTTCTTCGTTCATTTGTTTGACGAATTCGTCGATAGAGCCGTTGCCAATGGCTTCGGCAAGGGTAATGGCGGCATCGTTAGCTGACTGGATGGTTGTACCCTTAATCAAGGAGCTGACGCTGACAGGAACTTTAGGATCGAGGAACATGCGCGAACCCTCGACTTTCCATGCAGCATTGGAAACGGTCAACATTTGTCCTGCCTCAAGCGTACCGTTTTCCAGTGCTTTAAAGGCAAGGTAGGCGGTCATTATTTGCGTCAACGCGGCAGGCTCGATAGGCGTGTCGGCATTGTTGGATGCCAAGGTTTGCTTGCTGTGCAGGTCGGTAACGATATAGGCAGTCGCTGCAATTTCCGGCGGCGTTGTCGGGCTGTTGATGCTGTGCAGCAGCGGCTGCGTTTGAGCCTCGCTTTGTACGGCAGGTGTGGATGCAACCAGGTCGGCAGCAAGGGCATGAGTATTCAGGAGGGCAGCAAAAATTAAGCTAAGTAGCGTTTTTTTCATCATTATTTGTGGATTTGAATATGAGTGGACACTGTTATGAGGTAAACAGTTTGGCATATTAAATAGATATTAAGCGGACATTATACCGTCTCATTTAGGCTTTGCTAAGATTTTTCTTGCCTTCAGACGGCCTCAGGGGTATGGTTTTAAATTTTTCCTCCGGTCGATTTGACCAAATTGCAATTTATTTCCGAACACTAAAATACCATGAACCATTCCCTTCCTCTTTCTGATTATCTAACCCGTATTTTGACCGCTTCCGTTTATGATGTGGCCGTAGAAACGCCTTTGGATTTGGCACGTAGTCTGTCAGGCCGTCTGAACAATCAGGTTTTGCTCAAACGTGAAGATTTGCAGCCGGTGTTTTCGTTCAAAATTCGCGGCGCGTACAACAAAATGGCGAAGCTGCCAAAAGAAGCCTTGGATTGCGGCGTGATTGCAGCAAGCGCGGGCAACCATGCGCAGGGTGTGGCTTTATCGGCTCAATATTTGGGTTGCCGCGCCGTCATCGTGATGCCGGAAACTACGCCGAAAATCAAAATTGATGCAGTAAAGAGCCGTGGCGGTGAAGTGGTATTGAAAGGTGTGTCTTACAACGATGCCTATGATTATGCGATGGAGTTGGCAGAAAAGGAAAAACTGACTTATATCGCGCCGTTTGATGATCCTGATGTGATTGCCGGTCAGGGAACCATCGGCATGGAAATCCTCCGTCAACACCGCAATATCAATGCGATTTTTGTTCCGATTGGCGGCGGCGGTTTGGCAGCGGGCGTGGCGGCGTTTATCAAACAGGTTTGTCCTGAAATTAAAGTGATTGGCGTGCAAACCGATGATTCTTGCTGTATGAAGCAATCGGTTGAGGCAGGGGAAATCGTACATTTGAAAGATGTCGGCCTGTTTTCAGACGGCACGGCGGTTAAAGTGGTGGGCGAGGAAACTTTCCGCCTGTGTAAAGAGCTGTTGGATGAAATTATTACAGTCAATACGGATATGTTGTGCGGCGCGATTAAAGATATTTTTGACGATACGCGCAGCATTACCGAGCCTGCGGGCGCGTTGGCCCTTGCCGGCCTGAAGGCTTACGTTGCGAAAAACAATATCCAAGGTCAAAATTTGGTTGCGGTCACTAGTGGTGCCAACATGAACTTCCACCGCCTGCGCCATGTTTCAGAACGAAGTGAGCTGGGCGAGGGCAACGAAGGTATTTTTGCTGTTACCATTCCTGAAAAAAAAGGCAGCTTCCTCAAGTTTATCAATGTATTGGGTAGTCGAAATATTACCGAGTTCAACTATCGCTACGGCAACGACAACAATGCTCATATTTTTGTCGGCTTGCAAACTGCCGGTGCGCAAGACTTGGCCGTCATCAGCAAACAACTGGCTGACGCAGGTTTGCCCAATGTTGACCTGACCAATGACGAAATCGCCAAAATCCATATCCGTTACATGGTCGGCGGACGTACGGAAAAAGTATCCAGCGAACGCTTAGTCAGCTTTGAATTCCCAGAGCGTCCCGGCGCATTGTCCCGCTTCTTGAACCATATGCGCGCCGAATGGAATATCACTTTGTTCCATTATCGCAATCATGGTGCGGACTACGGCCGTATTTTGGTCGGTATCGATGTACCTGAAAGCGACAATGAAGCCTTTACCGATTTCTTGGAGAGCTTGGGTTATGTTTATAAAGAAGAAACCGATAATCCGGCTTATAAACTTTTCTTGGCTTAATCAATAAGATAAAAGGCCGTCTGAAATTTTTCAGACGGCCTTGTGTTTTATGTTTGGCTTTATTTCTTACGGAACACCAAGTCCCAAACGCCATGACCCAATCGTTTTCCTCGGGCTTCAAATTTGGTTTCAGGGCGATAATCAGGCGTAGGGGCGTAATCGGCAGCCGTGTTTTGCAAAGCATCGAAACTGCTCAAAACCTCCAGCATTTGCACGGCGTATTCTTCCCAGTCGGTCGCCATATGGACATAGCCGCCGCTTTTGAGTTTGGGCAGCAGCTTTTCAACAAACGGCACTTGTACCAAGCGGCGTTTATTGTGGCGTTTTTTGTGCCAAGGGTCAGGGAAGAAAATATGAATGCCGTCTAAAGAACCGTCTTCCAGCATTTTTTCCACTACTTCCACCGCATCATGACGCATCACACGGATATTGGAAATGTGTTCTTCCTCAATCAGCTTCAAAATATTGCCGACGCCCGGGCCGTGAACATCAATCGCTAAAAAGTCGGTATCGGGCAGACGTTTGGCGATTTCCACTGTCGCAACGCCCATACCGAAACCGATTTCCAATACTTTAGGATTGTCCCGTCCAAAAGCGCGGTTCAAATCCAAAGGAGCATCTTGAAAGTCCACACCAAATTGCGGCCACATCGTATCAATGGCGCGCTGTTGGGCCGCGGTCATATGGCCTTGGCGTAAGACGAAACTGCGGATGCTGCGTTTGTGTTCTTCCGGAACGGTATTTTCGGGTGTGTTTTCTGGAATGTTTTCGGACATGTTGTTTTAAATCATTGAAAAATCAAATAAAAAGGCCGTCTGAAAGAATCAGACAACCCTGCATATAAATCGGCGTGATTATAGCGAATAAACGCTTTTCCTGAAACCTTTTAAAAAGAAGGTTTCAGACGGCCTTTTTAAGACAATACCGGTTGCGGTACTTTGTGTTGCACCGCATAAACCGCTGCTTGGACGCGGCTGCTTAGGTTTAACTTGCGCAACAGGTTTTGTACATGCACTTTGACGGTTGACTCTGCCAGATTCAAATGGCGGGCAATGATTTTGTTGCTGTGTCCGGCGGCAAGATAGCCCAAGATTTCCATTTCGCGCGGGGTCAGTTGCTCCAGCAGATGGTCAGAACGGGAAGGAGATGGAGAAATCAGCGATTGCACCAAGCGGCTGGTCATTTCTGGAGAAAAGACGTTGTCGCCATCGACAGCTTTGCGGATGCTTTCCAACAGGAAGTCGGCGTTGATGTTTTTCAGCAAAAAGCCTTTTGCACCCATACGCATACACTCGGTCAAATCATCGCTGTCTTCAGAAACAGTCAGCATGATGACGGTCAGCTGCGGATTGCTACTTAAAATTTGGGCCAATGCTTCGCGGCCGTTCATAACCGGCATATCTAAGTCCAGCAAGACCACATCAGGCTTGAGCTGCTCAACCATTTTTACGCCGGACAGGCCGTCTGAAGCTTCGCCGACGACTTCAAAATCAGGCTGGCGCGAAAGCAAGGCCTTGATACCGCTGCGAAATAGGGTGTGGTCGTCAATAAGGGTAATTTTAATCGTCATGATGCTGTTCTCATTTGTTGCGGCAAAGTCAGCATAACCGCCGTACCTTGCCCAATCTGCGATGTAATGGCCAATTCTGCGTTAATCCGTTGGGCCCGTTCCTGCATAATGCCCAAACCGACATGCTCGCCAGAAGGCCGGTTTGATAGGTGTTCTTTATTAAAGCCTGCGCCGTCGTCACGAATCGTCATGACAAAATCGCCGTAGTTGGCAATTTCGACACTGACATGTTGCGCACGCGCGTGCTTCCGGATATTGGACAGGCTTTCCTGCAAGATGAAGATGATCTGCAAATGCTCATCATAATTCAAAGCCTGCCCGTCGTCCTGCCATTTTAAATCAACTGGAATACCGGTTTGTCGTTCAAAACGCGCCAGCAGCGATTCTACCGCTTCAGGAAAATCTTTATTACTGATTTTGGTGCGGAAATTCATCAAAAGTTCGCGTACGTCTTCGTAGCATTCCTGCACGCCGTCTTTGATGAAGCCGATATTTTCTTCTGCCTGCTCGCGTTGGTCTGAAGCAAACGCGCTTTCCAGCATTTGTACCTGCAAATTCAAAAAGGTCAAAGCTTGCGCGATACTGTCATGCAAACCTTGCGCAATCAAGTTACGCTCCTGCAAGACTGCAAGCAGGCGGCGCTCTTGTTCCATGCGGTTGTTGGCGATGGAAATGCCGAGCTGTCCGCTTAAAGTATGCAGCAGTTTTTCGTCTTGTTCATCAGGCATATGGCCGTCTGAAAAATATAGGGTCAGTACGCCGAGCTGTTCGTCTTGATAAACGATCGGAAATTCTACACGATTTCCTTCTTCGGTTTCACCGACGCTTGCCGCCAAATCAGAACGTTTCCGCTCCTCATCAGAAAGATATACCGTGCCGCCCAAAGCGGAAAACGCCGGCAGAATCTGAGTTAAAAATTCTTCTGCCGCCTGTTGCGGCGTAAAAGTTTGGTGCAGATTGCGCGTGGTTTGGTAGAGCAGGGTCAAATCACGGTTTTGCCGCGCCAAGTCTTGGGTTTGTTTGGCAACTTGACCTTCCAAGTCTGTATAAAGCGTATGCAGACGGCGGCTCATTTGGTTGAAACCCTTGCTTACTTGGGCAAACTCACGGATCTGGTCTGTCTCGATTTGAACGCCGAAATGCCCTTTACTGATGGTTTCTACGCCATCGCGCAGTTTTTCCAAGGGTCGGATAATCCATGAATAATGCCAAACAATCATCAAGCCTGCAGCCACAACAATCATCAGCATCATGGCCATTTGAAAGCGGCGCAGCCACAAGGTATTTTGCTCGTTGGCATTTTCCATCGCCTGTAAAAACAGCTCAATGTTGCCGGCAAAACGATACAGGCCGATTTGGGTCGGACGCTCGTAATGCTGTAAAGACGGCTTGATGTTAGATTCCCAATCAATCAACAGCATCGATTGAATCAAGTCGTAAGCCAACGGCGTTTGAGACGGAATCAGCGGATGAATGGCATCGCTTTGCGTCACAATGGCCAGCGTACGCTCAAATTCTTTGATTTGGTTGTCAATTTGCGCATTGGGTGTACGGACGCTTGCCATATAAGCCAAACGGTACACCTGCATTTTCAAACTGCCTGCATCTTCAATCGTTTTGGCTGCGTTTTCCAAACGCCAAGAAAGCAGCAGGGTAAAGACAATCGACAAAAACGCCGAACTGACCCATAAAAAAGTCAGCAGTTTTAAACGCGAAGACAGGCTCAGGCCGTCTGAAGATCCGGAGAATAAACGCATAAAGCACGCAGGGAACTAATCCGATAATCTTATAAAAATATCATTCTTTTGGTCTATAAACAACCTGTCTAAAATAATTGTATGGTTATGATAAGAAAAAACAGGGGTTTAATGTAAAATCATGTTATGATAAAATTCATCTCAAGTGAATTAAATCATAAAAATAAGGTTTCAGACGGCCTGAAACCTTGAAACTTATCCAATAAACACAACATCTTGAACCATACTCCATACTCTGCTTCGCAAAGGACTACCAAAATGAAAATTTTCGCACTGATATTGGCCGGCGGGCAGGGAAGCCGGATGGGAGGTGTCGATAAGGGGTTGGTGCAATGGCACAACAAAGCCTTGATAGATCATGTTATCGAAAAAATCCGCCCCCAAGTCAGCCATATCGCCATCAGTGCCAACCGTAATCTTGAATCTTACGCACAACGCAGCGCACACGTTTTCTCGGATGCGCGCCAATGGCAGCATTACGGCCCTTTAGCTGCTTTGTGTACCGCCGCCAACGATTTGCAAATTGCCACGGCCGATTGGCTACTTATCGTATCCTGCGATATGCCGCGTTTGCCGGAAAACTTGGTTTCCCAGTTTGAAACCATCGCGCGGCGCACGCCATTGTGCAATGCGTTTTATGTGGAGACTCCTGCCAGACCGCATTACAGCGTGATGTTTATCCGGCCGCAAATCCTGCAAAGCACCGTGCCATACCTTTATTCAGGAATGCGCAGCATCCGCGGCTGGCTGCAGCAACAGCGCGCGCGGGTTGTCCATTTCCCTCATGAACAGGATTTTATCAGCTACAACACGGAAAACGATTTGGCCCAGCCTTTGTAGTTGGGTAGGTAGAAGCAATAAGCCGATAAAAGTGTGAATTGTTTTGCAAAGAAGTATTTTATAAAAGCTTTAGGCCGTCTGAACAACAAACAGACGGCCTTTGTTTTGTCATTTTAAAACTAAACAAATTATAGGCAACCGGCAAAGTTTTTTGCTGCCAATGGTTCCCTGCCTAGTAAAGCTGCAAAATCAGAATAGTCGGCGCATGAGTCTTGCTTGAGTAGGGCAAAGCTGTCGCGGCTGATAATGCCGTTGCTGAGGATGTTTGCCAACGGTAGCGCTGGATCAAGCAGACGCAGGGGAATGGGTAGGATACGTTGTGGCGGTTTGTGGTGCAGGGTTTGGCGGATGGTGGTCAGGTATTCCGCCAAAGTCAGCGTTTGGCTGCCGGTCATATTGATGATGCTATGGTTATTGCCAGTTAGGACGGCAAGTTTTGCCAAGCCTTCGGCAACATCGGCAAGGTGTACGGGCTGCAAATGAAAGCGTCCGCCTTCCGGTAGAGGAAGTAAAGGGAGGCGGGCCAGTTTGATGAACAGTTCGCAGCTGGTTCCCCCACGCCCGTAAACGACGGATGGTCTGGCTATCGCAATCGGGATGCCGCTTTGGACGACGGCATCATCTCCACGTCCTTTGCTGCCGACAAAGTTGATGGATTGAGATGGATCGGCACCCAGTGCGGATAGTTGCACCCAGCGTTTTATGTCTGCTGCTTTTGCCCATGTGGCGAGCTGTTTAGGCGTGTGATGGTGTACGGTTTCGAGTATTTCGGCATGACGGCTCATGATACCGATACAGTTGATGAGGACGTCTTGTCCTTCCAATAAACGGCGTGCGGCGGTTTCGTTGGGATGAAGAAAATCGAAGGCGCGGCGGTCGGGCGTGAAAACTTGGTAACCTTGTTCTTTGAGGATTTGAACGGTACGGCTGCCGATAAAGCCACTGCCTCCGAAAATGATGATGTTCATATGTTTTTCTTTATATTGTTGCTGAGGCCGTCTGAAAACCTTTAAATCGGCTTCATTACCATCAGGAAGTAAATCACAATAGTGGCGCAAAAGGCTGGATAGCCGAGCAATTCCCAGCGTCTGGCGTAACGCCAGTAGGGCTCCGGAATGGTGTCTGCGTTTTCTTTATGTGCTTTTTCGGCAATCTTGGCCATGCGGATTTGCAGCCAGACAACGGGCAGCCAGCAAATGCCTGAAAAGATGTATAAGGCAAGCGTCATCCATACCCAATTTTGTTCCAGCATGGTGGCAACAGTGTAGCCGCGCTCATACAGCATCCATAAGCCGGATAAGGGTTGGAAAATGACGGCAGGGGTTGTAAACCACCAATCTGCTTTGATGACCCAATGCGAGACGACCGACTGCGCGGCAACCGAACCGCTGCGGTTTGCCCAAAAGAGGTAAAACGCTGTACCAAAGCCGGTGCCGACCATTAAGGTAGCCGAGATGATGTGCAGGGTTTTAACGATTAAATAGGTATTCATTTTTTATCTCCTACGGATTGATACAGGAAAAACAAAGTAGCCATAATCGGCAGGTTTTTTAACAAAGGCGAAAATGGATGCGCCCACATCTCGGGCAATCTAAAGGCAATAATCAGGCTGTATGCCGCGACGGTTATCAATTGCAGCAGCCATATTTCGGAACGGGAGCGCAAGCGGCTGAAGCATAAAAAGGCAAAACCGATATCCAATAGTGAAGCGGCGATTAATGTAGGCCATTGCAACGGATTGGGAATGCCGACCGAATGCAGCAAATCCAATGACATTTCAGGCATGAAAAACAGAGGCTGGGTACCGCTCCAGAGCCATAGCAGCCCCATCGAGTAAGACAGGTAGGCGGGGAGAGTGTGCGTAGTGTTGTCAGGCATATTGGTTTCCTAATTTCATTTCAGTTCAAAAATATAATCAGTCTGAAATTTCTATAATTTCTGTTAAAAGAGAAATTATAGCGTAAAAAATTTGGATAGGCTTCGGGATTGTTTCTTTGGATGGGAAATCCATATCAAGTGATTCAAAATCTACCAAAAGAACATCAAACTTTAGATATACATGCCCATGTAAAACTAATATGAGCATGTTTCCATATCCTAAATAGCATTGGCTATGTTTATTGAGAATAAGTCCATTGCCATCATCGGAAAAATTTTTGTATTCCAGCGCCTATTTTCAAAATTTTTACCATGGTTGAAGTAGAAAGCTTCAGCATTTCATTTGCCCACATGGTCAGCGTACTAATGAAATCATGGGTTTGTTGGATTCGCTGCTTGGCAGTTTCATTTTCCTGGCTAAATTCAGGGCTGTCGATCAGGCTTTGCAAAAATTGCCGCGTCGGTTCGATTTCACGCTGCATACGCACTTCTGCAATGGTGCGGAACAAAGTCCAGACATCATCCGAAGTTTCAAAATGATCGCGCCTGTCGCCCAAGATATGCACAGTATGCACCAGTCTCAGGTTTTGCAGCTCTTTGATACTGTTGCTGACATTGGAGCGCGCTACGCCGAGCGTTTCGGTAATTTCTTCGGCGTTCATCGGTCTGCCTAAGATGTAGAGCAGGGCATGGATTTGCGCAACGGTACGGTTTACGCCCCATTTGGTACCCATTTCGCCCCAATGGAGGATAAATTTTTCAGTGGTCGGATTCAGTTTCATAGTGATGATATTCTATTCCATTTTTTATTTCTGTCAATACAGAAATAAAAAAATTTTTTGCCGTTTGAAGTAAAGTGTTCAGACGGCCTTTTGAATGAACTCTTCTAAATGCATCAATACTATATCTAACATTACCAGTCATGATTTCTTATCAGTAAAAGATGTTGTTCATAAACCGGTATTTTTTGAATAAGAATTTATCCGTATAATCTGCCGTATCCGATAACGAGGAGTAAATTATGAAAAAAATGCCTGTATTGTTTGTTGGGCATGGCAGCCCGATGAATGCGTTAGATAAAGAAAACCCGTTCAATCAGAATTTCAGCCTAATTACGCAAAAGTTTGCCAAACCAAAAGCCATTTTGATGATTTCCGCACATTGGTACAGCAGCCGTTTACAGGTGACCTCAGGTGAACATCCTGAAATGATTTACGATTTCTACGGCTTCCCCGATGAACTCAGCCAAGTGCAATATCCCGCGCCGGGCTCGCCAGAGTTGGCGGAGCAGGTACGGTCATTATTATAGCCGGAAAATGTCGAATTAAACCCAACGCGTGGCTTTGATCACGGCGCATGGACGGTGTTGAAATATCTCTATCCCGATGCCGATATTCCCGTGGTGCAACTTAGCCTTAACCGTTTGCAATCGGCAGAATGGCATTTCAACTTGGCGAAAAAGTTGGCTGCTTTGCGAGAACAAGGCGTGCTGATTATCGGCAGTGGCAATATTGTGCATAATCTAAGAGCGATAAGTTGGGAACATATTGATCAAATCGGTGCAGGGTATGATTGGGCGTTTGCTTTCCGTGAAACGGTCAATCAGGCGATTGCGACGCAGGATGATGAAACCTTGGTGCATTATCAGCAGTTAGGCGAAAAGGCTGAACTTTCCGTGCCAACTCCGGATCATTACTTACCCTTGCTGTATATCATGGCATTACGCGAACCGGATGATCCTATTACGTTTTTCAACGATAATTTGATTGCGGGATCGCTCAGTATGACGTCGGTTTTGGTGGGGTAAAAAGGGAAGAATCAGAACAAAACAAACCATTCTTTATTTGTCCGGCTCACTTTGCAGATCGTACTCAATTTTTTCAGACGGCATTTTATGTTCATATAAAAGCCGTAACTTATATAGGCAAAGATGAGATTAAGCCTATAAGCTTTGGATGTAAATAATTTAGCAAAAAAGGGTGTTAGGTTTGAAGGTAGTTTGCAAAATCTCTTTGTAAGAGAAAAGGCCGTCTGAATATCAGACGGCCCTTGATAAGTATTAAATTATTTGATGATTGAATCAATAAAATCATCAAAACCAGAACGATCCTGAGCAGGGCATTTTTTTAGGAAATTGCGCCGTGCGGTAATCGTATCATGTCCATGTTTATGCTTGATAGAGTGGAACTTTTTCAAAGCAGATTGACATTCAGACGGCTGAGATGCCGGATTGACCAAGCACATAAGCGCCTCGCAAGCCAAACGCTCATCCCCGCCCATTTGCGGAGGATTGAGGGGATTGGCAGCCATAGAGGTAGCTGAAGAAAAGCCCATCGCCAAGACAGTAATTGTTGAAATGAATTTCATAATTTACTCTGTTATTGAATGGAATTAGTAAAGGTAGATATCTGAAATTTCAGATAGCCTCTGTCTATTAAAATTTAGGCAATGAACAACCTTCGTTGGCAACGATAGAACATTGAGAGCTTCCAGATGCGTGACATTTTCTCAAGGCAGATGGCTCGGCATCACCAGGGAAACGTTCCGTTCCATAGAAGGTTTCTACTTTCTTGCCCAATTTACCTTGTGCAACGGCGATACAACTGTTACGTACCCAAACACCTATCTTACATGGTTTATTTCTACCCCCTTGTTCGCAGGTTTTAATGGCTTCTCTTTCTGCTTCCTCACGAGAATTCATATCAAGTGCGCCACCTGCAATACCAGTTTTAGGATTAAATGCCCAAGCACCGTATTTTGAAGGGACTTTGATATTGATAATTTCAGTAGTTCGTTTTTGTTGGCGTTGGCTAGATGAACCACAATTAGGGTTATATCCATATTGACATAGGCTAGGGTCATTTTGCAATGCGCCTCTGGTTGCATCATAAGTGGGGTTAGCAATACAAATATTTAGGCTCGTCAGACCTAACAATATAAAAAGCAGCTTTTTCATCTAAGCATCCAATCTTTTTAGTTCAAATATCTTAGTTTTTAAATGTAGAAATACCAGATTGGTGTATTTCCGCTACTAGGTTAACTTTGGTGTTTCATGGCATCAGTAGTTGTTCCCTCTGATTGAGAACCTCCAGTTGTCCATTTTGTATATTGAACATTATTTGGCATTTTATCAATAGAATTATTAGAGGGATTCTGCACATCATAATTAACTCGTTGACTTGCCCCTCCATCCAAATGCGGCGGAACTTCTTGGCGATTTCCATTGCCAATGACTGAGTAGGCGCTGAAACCAGCCATCATGCCATTAAACCAGGCACCTGCCATAGGCGGTACGGTAATCAATAGGGTAGAAAGCATCAGACCCAAGCCCAGCTGTTGGGTAACGGTCTGCATAATACCGCCGACGTTTCCACCGATCAGTGCCGAAGCAATATTGGATACTGCATCGGTAATGGCGATATTGGCTACTAGATCCATAGAGATTTCCGCCATGACGCCAAGCATCACGCTGGAAAAGATCGTTGCCAGTCCATAGTATAGCCATTTTTGAAACAGGGGTGCTGTTTTTTTGAACAGAAGGCATAAAATAAAGATAGGCGCAAAGCCGATAAAGAGAGCCATGGCGATGCGGAACATGATCAGCATGGTACCCGCCACGATGGCAGGCCCTGCGGTACCGACTCCGACAAACCATCTTGCCTGTGTCACTTTCCCTTCGAGATATTCGCTGTCGGCTGTATCGATACCATCAAGTATGCCCATCATACTTTGGGTTGCCGTCAGGTTTTGGTCTATTCGGCAGCCTATGATGGATTTACTGTCTTGTGTCAGACATTTACTGCCGACATCGCTGTCGCCGGTCATGATTTGGGAAATGCCGTCTGAAAGGGTATCGGTCAGAACCCGTACGCTAAAATCACTGCCGGCTGCTACTCCCAGTGCAACGGCTACGATGAGATAGGTTTTGCCGAGACCGTACACAAAGCCTTTAAGGCCTTCCTGACTTCTGCCGGTTGCAATCAGATAACCTTGGATCATTATCCATAAAGTCAATAAGGCAACGATAATGGTAAAAACAAGCGTTAGGTTTTTAGACAATACATGTTCAGTAAAGAAGCTTATTCGTGCATAGATATAGTCACGAATACTGGAATAAAGGAGAAGATCCATCATGATGATGTTTTCCTGTTAAATAGTTTGGGTAAAAATAACATTAAAATTAGCGGAGTTTATAGCCAGTGCTGATGGCTCTTTTTGCTTTTGCTTCATCGTGGAATTTTTTTACCTTACTTTGTAAAACGAGCGAAGCTGACGCTTTAGTCAGGTTGTTGCTGTTCGAGCCAGAGAGTTGGTCTTTGGTCAGATTTACCCTTGCCCATTTGTATTGATCAAGCATTTGGTCGATAGAGTTTATTGCCGATTGGTAATTTTTTAGTTTGATTTCCAACTGCTGCAATTTCGCAATGACTTCAGCTTCGGCAGAGGCCGCTGTATTACTTTGTCCTTGAGCATTGGAATTTTGTTTTTTAATCGAAGTCTTATTTATTTCTGAAAAGGTCTCATTAATTTTTGTTTCCATCTCTCTTAAAAGTGAGAATTTTTTCTCTTCAAGAGTTACTGTACCAATACATAAATTTTTTGATGTCTGATTAGCAATTCTATTACAGCGATCCTTACGGTTTTGGAACATTTTTTTAATTGCGTTTTCTTCTTTTTTATCGAGTAGCTCTTTCAATTCTGGAATCTGTTCCATTTGACCGCGTACCCAATGTTGCAACTGGGTACGCCAGTTTTGCAGCTGAGTGACCCAGTTAGATAGCGTAACAGCACGGTCTGCCGCATCCATAGCCCAGTTGATAGCATCTTGCATCATTTTAGCTCCATCAATAACAGGCAATACATATGAATTAGCTATCGGCATGGAAGTAAGCATTGTCGCCCCCACTAAAACTGAGGCGATTATCCGTTTCATTTTAGTTTTCATTACAATTCAATCTTTCTTTAAATTGGTTAATTTTAAAATATTTAAATTTTCTGTCTTAGGGTTGCCTGAAGACTTACAGTCTTTAGACAACCCTGTCTCATTTTTAGTCAAATTGGCTTAATCCGCATTACGCATCACATTCGCAGCAGCTTTCTTACCGGAACCCTTACGCTCTTCGTAGAAAGTCTGTAACCAATCCTGTGGTCTTACTGCATCGATTTCGACGCCCAAACGTTCGGCTGTTTGCTTAATGATGCCGTCCATAATGTCGATGTTGTCGGTACTGGCGGAGATAACAGCCAATTCGTCATCAAATCCACGCAGGTTAAGTTGACATACTGCAGACGCATGGCCTTGTTTGACCAAGAAGCAGCGGCTGCGCTCATCCAGGCTTTTGACTACTTGAAATTCTGAGTCGGTCAGCTTCAGTCCATCGATGTAATCTTTTTTATCTGCATTTGGATTTGGCAGCAGTATCATGGTAGCTGTCTGCTCAATCAGAGCGGCAGAAATATCGCTTTTGAGGGCGTCTTCCGGAGACTGGGTTGCAAAGATACCCATACCGTTTTGCTTACGGATGGTTTTTTGTTTGTTTTTGGCAAACTCTTTCAAGCCGCCTTCGCCATCAAGGATTTTCCAGAATTCGTCCATGATGTAGATGAAGCGGCGGCCATCGATAAGCTCCTCCATCCGATGGATAAGATAGCCGATGACTGGATCGCGTACCTGTGGGTTTTCAATCACATCGGTGTAGTCAAAGCCGATAATATTGGCTCCGCTGAAGTCGATTTTGTCCTGTGGGTTATCAAAGACCCAGCCGAGACTGTTCCCCCTAGTCCATTTGCGGATATTGGCATAGAGGGAATCGTCGCCAGTATTGGGCAGCGATTTTTGGAAGTTGGAAATACTGCGCAGTGCCATTGGGGTATCAAGCATGGCTCGGACGGCGCGCAGGATGTCGTCGTCTTCTGCTGCTGAATAGTGCGCCTTGCCACCTAACTGCTTCATAAGGCCACAGAGGAATTGGACATTTGCCTCTGTATTTTCGCATTGGAAGGGGTTGAAACCGGTCGGCTGACCGCTTTCCAGCGCCATATAAGCACCGCCGCAAGCTCTGACGAAGATTTCGGCACCACGGTCTTTATCGAAGAAGAAGATAGTGGGTTTGGGATCGTATTTTTGTACCTGGCTAAGGAGGAAGTTGATAAGAGCTGTTTTACCTGTACCAGACTTACCAATAACCATGGTGTTGGCAATGGCTTTTTCACCTTCCGAATCTTCACCTTCAAGGGTTGCATGGAAGTTGAAGTAGTAGGGCTGACCATTGGTTGTTTGAAGAACGGTAACGCATTGCCCCCATGGGTTGCCCTCACGTTTACCAACGGCAAAGTTGTGAAGAGGACAGAGGCCCAAGAAATTTAACGATGAGAGATTGGCAATGCGGGTGCGGTAGTTCCAGTTGCCTGGAAGCTGGGCATAATATGCGGCGCAGACGGCCAAGTCTTCTTTAGTTGTTACAAAGCCTGCATTGGAAAGTTCGGCTCGGGCAGAGGCAATGTTTTGGGAAAGTTGCTCTTGGCTGTCGGCATAGATAGCAAGGCTAAAATGGTAGCCGCCAAGAACAAAATTGCCAGATGCGAGCTGGTCCATTGCATGGTCGAGTTCTGCAATTTGGGTAAAGGATTTGTCGCCGGAAGAGATCATCATGCCACGAGTGCGCTCGAGAGTTTTCATAGCATCGTATCGGCTCATTGGGCTGAAGCTATGGGTGATGACGTATTCAACATCCAAATATTTGAGACCATTCAGTATCCCAGGGTAGGTACCATCAGGATATTCTTTAAGGTTGAGTATGGCACCATAGTGGTTTTTACCCTCAGGAGTACGGACGATATAGTCGCCGGTTTTGGCAGAAAAAAGATGTCGACTAAGGGGTAAGTAGTTGTAAACTGGGGCTGGTAGTACGGGAACTGGCTCGTTAATGCGGTTAAGGATGTAACCGAAAAGTTCGAGGGTTTCAGAGAATACAGTCCCGTTTTTACCTTCATACATACCAAGTCGGTATGGATGGTAGTCTTTGAGAACAGCCTCAAGGTTGGTTGCTAATTCGTTAAGTGTACCAATAGCTTGTTCCTGCTCGGCCTTCAGACGATCGATATTACCCGATTTATCAACGAATTTTTTGCCATCAACAACTGGGCGATAGATCATGGTCAAGTAAAGCTCGTTATTCATGAGCTTTTCTTGGGAGAGTCGAGAGAAATAACGATTAGAGAGGCTTTGGTTGAAAGACTCTTGAAATTCAGGACGTAAATCGATACTACGATGACGTCGAATGTCATGTACCCAAAAGGCGACATTTACGTAGTCGGGTGCACGCAAGGATTGGAGCAGACGGTTAAATGTATTGTGCTTGTGCTCAAGCTCCCATTCTTCACGACCTACGAAGGGAAGGCCAGATAGATGCCATGTTGTCAGGTAATCTCCACCAGTGGTTTTAACAATGGTTGGAGAGACATGAGTGGAGAGGGATACGAATTGACTGATTGATGCGTCAGGAGTAAACATTTTATTTGTTTTTTGTGTTGGAATTGTCCGACAGACAAAAGTATCTGTCGGACGTTTTGTTGTCATTGTTTGGGAGGATTGTTGCGGTACTCGTTAGGCGAGAAGCACCATGTGTCAGGAAACTCTTCTCGATTTCTGGCTTTAAGCCTAAATTTCAGGCGTAAGCCTAGAAAACGAAAAATCATGTCATCTCGCTTGGCCATCTGCCTCATAATCAGAATGATGAATGGGATGGTTAGCAAAAAAAACATATTGAAGTACATTCCCATTAATAATCCTGAACCGGCTCCTATAAAGAAAGGTATATAGGGTACGCCGAGAAAGGTTGCCGGACGAGTACATCCTCGAAAAACGATGTTTTTTTGCATAATGAATAATTATGCGAAGAATTGCAATACTTGCATCATTGCTGAAGTTGTACCTGCAGAGCAGGAGTCTGCATTACCAACCAGCATTTTTGCGATTTGACCAGCTGCACCAATCAACACACCACCAATTAAAATAGGTGCGACGTCGGAAATGCGTTTGTGAGCAAAAGCAATTTGATAACCGGCAAAGATAATGGCGATGGTTACGACAGCGACAGACATCAAGTTCAATACGGTATGGATGTTTTTAATAAATTTACATGCACCACCAGAAGCTGAGGTGAAATCATCGGCTGCCATACCTGCAGCTGGTGCTAAAAATGCTGCAGCAACAAAAGCTGCTGTTGCAACGTTTTCAGCAGTAAAGCGGGATTTTTTTTGGATCTGAGTGTTTTTCATTTGAAATTTCCTATGTTTATTACAGGTTGATGTGGAAAAAAATCGTATTGTCTAAAAGACTGCTGCACTATCTGTATAAATATTGCTTGGTGCAGTGTTATTGTCTTGCAGGTTATGTCGGTTTTTGGAGACAGTGACCGGATATGATTGTGGATTAGTTGCGATTGTCGAATTTTGGCGGTTAGGCTGTTGCGCTGTCATTTGTACTATAGTGCGAGGAGCATTTGAGGTATTACTGATGACAGGGATAGCATTTTGTGGAAGAGTTTTTCTTCCTTGCCTCATGGATGAAAAAATTTTTTGCACATATCCATGCTTATATCCTGTTACAAAGTTGCCGGAATAATAGCAGCTGAAAGATTTTCCCCAGTCTTTCGCACGATTGTAGCATTCTCGCAATATATGAGAGCCAGCCTTTACGTTTGGGCATACTTGGAACGCATGTTCGTAGGAATGCAATCCGTATTTTTTCAAGTTGTATCGATTGACTTGAGCTAGTCCCAAGGAGAAGTTAAATCCTTTTTGTTCCAACATCTTGGCAGTAGCAACTGCTTCAGCTAAATTTTTTGGTTGTCTTTGTAGTCGGCCACCTACAACACCTATGGCATATGGATTGCCTGAGGATTCAACTCTCACAACATGATGCATGACGTCATGAGGAACAGCTAAGTCAGTGCAGGAAAAAAACATGATAGTAGAGATGAAAATATGAATTTGTATTGACGCGAAATTTAGCACAGATTAAAATAATTCACAAGATTTTAATCAATAAAAATAACCAAGCGTAAATTGTCTTTCTTAACTTTTGGTTAAGGTGCTTTGGTTGTTACTACAGTTGTTTTATTAAGGTGCTATGTATGTTTCTTTTAAGAACGTTGTTGCTGTCTGTGGGTGTAGGCGTGCTAGTGGTGGGTTGCGCAAGCCAGTCTGCTCCAGATTTTCCAAAGTCATGGAAGCAATTAAATGAATTGCCAGATCAGGTAACTGAAATTCCTCTTGTTAGGCCCCATGTTTATCAGGTGACGCAACTTGATACGACTGTAAAAGGTTTGCTAGAGCGTTGGGGGGAAGAGGCAAAAATGCCTGTCGTTTATGACCATACGCTTGATTTTACATTGTATAAGAAGGTATTGACTGTACGAAATACCAATCTTGAAAATGCGTTAGGTGAATTATCCAAACTCTATGAGGATCGTGGAATGGTTTTCTACATTCAGAATGGTGTCATTATGGCGCATAAAAAAATGGGGGCTGCTGTAAAAAACAGCGAAAAGAGAAAGCATGAGAAATCAGTAAAAACTGATGTTAAATCTCAAAACTAAAATGGGAATATATGTTTAACTCAAATAAAAATACTACCAATGATAAAATTCAAAAAGCTGTCAAAAAATCTTTGGATTTCGAAACGACTCTAGTCGATATCCGCAAGAAAAGTGAGAAAAGGGCATGGGTAGTTGCCGGTGTTGCTACTTTTTCTTCTTTGTGCTTGCTCGGGGGGTTATTTTATATCTTGCCGTTGAAAGAAAAAGAACCTTATCTTGTCATGGCTGATATTTATACAGGACAGGCAACAGTTGCCAAGTTGGCTGGTAATTGGAATAATTTCGATATTACTAAAAATGAGGCGGTAAATAAGAGTAATATTTCTCACTTTATTATTGCTAGAGAATCTTTTGATAGCCAAATTATTTATGATAATGATTGGGCTACAGTTTATTCTATGTCGGTAGCAGGTGTGTCTGACAGTTATCGTAATCTAATGAATAAAAGTAATCCTAACAGCCCGTTCAATCTTTACGGCTCAACTCAGTCAATTCGCGTTAAAATTTTGAGTATCGTTCTTAATAATAGCGGAAAGGCTGATGGTCGTGATGCCAGTGCGACAGTCAGATTCCAAAGATTTTTATTGAATAAGAGTACTGGTATATCAAGATTCATAGATAGTAATGTTGCTACTCTGACCTACACTTATAACAGTAATTTGAAGATGGATGAAAAGTATAGGTTAAAAAATCCTCTAGGATTCCAAGTGTTGTCTTATCGTGTTGATCCTGATGCTAGTGAATCAGCTATTCAAGATTTATCCTCGGATTATCTTTCCGTAGGAGCATTGTCTGAAAGTCAGTCTCAGCAACAAATGCAAAGTACTCCTCAGTCAGAAGCTCCTACATCTTTAGACAATAATGTTTCTGGTACTTCTCCTATATCTGTTGAAAGTGGGAATTAATAATGTTAAAAAAAATGTTTTTAGCGACAGCAGTATCGTGGTTGTTGCAAGGAAGCGTCTATGCTGCAGCTATTCAAGAGTATACGTTTCAAGAAAATATGACATATCCAGTTCATACTGCACAGGGTGTAGTTACACAAATTGAACTTGATTCTCGTGAAAAGGTTAAAGATTTTGGTGCAGGCCTAAGCGGTGGATGGGATTTGGTACGTAGAGAGAATGTATTTTATCTGCGTCCAAAGTCTGATGCAGTTGATACTAATCTTATTGTTCGTACCCAGGCTCACCAATATATTTTTGAGCTTAAAGTTTTAAAAAATGTTGTTGGTAATTTGGCAGAAGCCTCAGACAAGGGGGTAAATTATCAAGTTAAATTCAGATATCCCGATTCTACAGATTTTAGTCTTCGTGCTAGTACTTTGGCTGGTTATAGCCTGAAATATGATTCTTCTAAAACTTACAATACTAATTATGATGTGGCTGTAAGTGACACATCTCGTTGGCTAGTTCCTTTAAAGGTCTATGATGATGGTAGATTTACCTATGTTCACTTGAATAAGGGTAAATTCACAGGTGATTTTCCTACCATTTATGGCCGGAAATCTGAGAAAGGAACCGAGTTTGTTTTAAACAGTAATGTTGAGGGTAGTGTAGTTATTGTCCATGGGACTTATCCATTCTTAGTTTTGAGACATGGAAATGATGTAGTTGGATTAAGGAGAAATTAAGAATGTCTGATAAGCTAAATAATGAATATCACAAAGATAGTGAATCATCACAAAACTTATATTCAAGTCAATACGAGCAAGAACAACTAGCGGGACTTGAGGAGAATGCTCCTCAGCTAAATGCCCCCGTTGATCGTACAGTCAACAAAAAAGCTATTGCATTTATTGTAGCTGCGGGTTTTGGGCTGGCTGGACTAGGTGCATTTGCCTACCATCAATTTAGTGGCTCTGAGGAAGCCCCTCCTCCAGAACGTCCTCAGGTGGTTACAGTGCCAGATCTACCGGCTCCAGAACCTCAAGTTATTGAAACACAACCTGTTGACCTGCTAGAAGAAAAAAAGTCTGAATCAGAAACGGATACATCGACTACGAAACCAATAAATGTATCCATCCCTTCGGTAGTAGAGACTTTGCCACCTACAACTCCTACAACTCCTACAACTCCTAATCTTCCTATACAGCCGATTATTCCAACAGGTGATATGTATGCTAATATGAATAATGCATTTGTTCAAGATGGAGAGGCTGCTCAGAAAGAGTCGGGAGCAAGTACAGCTCAAACTAATGCTGTTCGTTATATGCATAACAGGGATAAATTACTTCTACAGGGTACTTATCTGCGCTGTGTATTAGAAACTAAAATTGTTTCTGAAGTAAAAGGGTTTACATCTTGTATCATCACTGAGCCTGTATACTCTGCAAGTGGAAAATATCTCTTGTTGCCGAAAGGTTCGAAAGTAATGGGACAATATGGTTCCAGCAATCCTACTGGCCCGCGGATGGAGGTCATTTGGAATCGAATCATAACACCAGAAGGCGTTGATGTAACACTAGAATCCCCTGGAGTAGATAATCTTGGTGCGGCTGGCCATGTTGGTAAATTTAAGTCTCATTGGGGATCACGTTTGGCATCGGCTTTATTGATTAGTATGATTTCAGATGCTTTTAAATATGCTGCTACTGAATATGGTCCACAAGGACAAACAGTTACAACCAACACATCGACTACCACTAATCCTTACGAGAGTGATACAGCCAATACATTGAAGCAACAGGCTATCAGCCAGCTTGAGCGAAATAATGCTCGTCCTAATACAGTAACGATCAACCAAGGGACCTTGATTAATATTTATACTGCCCAGGACATTGATTTTAGTTCGGTTATGCAGTAATTTTAAAGGGCCGTCTGTTTTTTCAGACGGCCTAATCATTATGTGTTTATCATAAAGGATAATTGCTGATGAAGCCTCTCGTCCTACTATTATCTATAGTTCTATTGCCAGCTGTATCCCTAAGAGTTTGTATAGAGCAGTGTGCATGAGTATTATCAAAAAAAGCAAAAAATATTTAGTTCAAACATACAGTGAAACTGCCAAGGATAGTACTAAAAGAGAGTGATAAATTTCATAATACACTCATCACCTTAACCTTAGGCTATCTGAAAACTAATATCTTCACTAGAAAGCTAAAATAATCTATTACTTTGACTTACAGGTATTGAAATGACTCTAAAAAACAAATCTATTATTACGGTAGTTTTACTATTAATTTCTTTCATATTAGGCTGTTACCTTTCAGGCTTTATCCTGCTGCAATGGTTAGGCTTAGATAAAACTCCCTTACTACTTACAACATGGTTCAAATATTATAATACGCTGGATATTCCTCAGGTTGCCAAATATTCACTACAAATTAAAACATCAGGAATTGTTGGATTTGGTTTTACTTTTCTGATTGGTCTGCTTGGTTTAATTCCTATTTGGCGTACAGCTTCCCAAAGTCTTCATGGAGAAGCACGATTTGCCGGGATGGCTGATTTGACAAAAGCAGGATTTTTCAAACAAACGGATACTTCAATTGTCGTCGGTAAATACAACGGCAAATTGTTACATTACAATGGCCAGCAATTCGCATTGTTGGCAGCGCCAACACGTTCGGGTAAAGGTGTCGGTATCGTTATTCCGAACCTGTTAAGTTATAAAGGATCGGTAGTGGTTTTGGACATCAAACAGGAGAACTTCAATTTGACTAGTGGCTACCGCAAAGAAGTATTAGGTCAGGAAGTCTATTTGTTCAACCCGTTTGCCGAAGATGGAAGGACGCACCGTTGGAATCCGTTTACCTATGTTTCTTCCGATCCTGACCAGCGAGTATCGGATTTAATGTCGATAGCTGCAATGCTATATCCTGATGGGGATAGTCGTGATAAGTTCTGGGTAGCGCAGGCAAGAAATGCGTTTTTGGCGTTTTCACTTTATTGTTTTGATGAGTATGAAGCAATGGCTGATTTTCCCGTGGTGGGCAAAGAAAATGAGCCGGCCTGTACATTAGGAAAAATATACCGTCTTTCATCAGGTAATGGAACAGAACTCAAGGAATACTTTACATCTCTATCACAACAACCATACCTCAGCGAGGCTACAAAAACTGCTTTTTCCGGTTTAATCTCTCAAGAAAAAGAAACCTTCGGTTCTATCATGGGTACATTTAAAGAACCCCTCAACCCGTGGATTAATCCTGTCATTGATGCCGCCACTTCCGCTGATGATTTTCTGTTGACTGACGTACGTAAAAAGAAAATGACTATTTATATCGGCATTCTTCCTAACAAACTTGCTGAGTCAAGAGTCATTGTTAACCTCTTTTTCTCTCAACTTATCAACCAAAATACGAAAGAGCTGCCTCAGGACAACCCAGATTTGAAACACCAATGTATGTTGTTAATGGACGAATTCACAAGTATTGGTAAAGTTGAAATTATTGCTCATTCCGTCAGCTATATGGCAGGTTACAACATTCGCCTATTTCCGATTATCCAATCAGTCGCCCAGCTAGATGCTGTTTATGGCAAAGAATATGCGCGTACTATTATCACTAACCATGCTTTGCAAATCATCTATACACCTAGAGAACAGCAGGATGCAAATGAATACTCCGAAATGCTAGGTTATACCACAGTGAAAAGAAAAAATGTCAGCCGTGGACGTGAACGTAGTGTCTCAGAAAGCGAAGAGCGTCGCGCACTGATGTTGCCGCAAGAGTTAAAGGCAATGAGCCAAGATAAAGAAATTATCCTTTACGAAGGTATGTCACATCCGGCGCAAGTGGGGAAAATCCGTTATTACCAAGATGGAACATTTACCAAACGACTGATGGAGGCAGTGAAAGTTGCCTCGTTAAAAGGAAAACGGTAATAGTAATAAAAGCTCAAGGCCGTCTGAAAATTAAATTTCCAGAATGATTAAAAAGGAATTTATATGAAACTATCAGCGATTACAGCCATATTAACTGTATGCTTGGTGACCTCCTGTACTCCGCAGATTAGTAATAAAAATATTAAGGATTCTTCCAAGATGCAGAATATACAAAAGGAAATAACTATGGAACAAGTGCGCAATCGTTGCCGAAGTATGTTGCACAAAGTGGAAAATCGGGATGATCTAATTAAGCAGATGTATGATACGGCATTTAAAGATGACTGCCTTTATACGATGTACGCAAGTGAATTACAAGAGATTTGGCAAATACCCGTAATAGAGGCATATGATTATATGCAACATAATCAAGATATTCATTCATCTATAGGTATGTATGTCGTTTTCAGGCATACTGAACTTAAATCTAGTTTATATATTACTCAAACAAAAGAGTACCTAGATAAAATAGGTAGCATATTTCCTGAAAATGCATTCCCTAAATTTTTTCCAAAGCCTATGACACATGAAATACCTGAGGGGGTGTATTTAGATTTTGAGTATTCAGCCAAAAGAAAAGATGATGATTCAATAAAAGAAAGACTAGATTATTATTGGAGAGAATCGGGCCGTGAAATAATTGCTACTAATTCTGGGGGAGGTGCAATTTTAGCTTTAGAGTTTTGTAGCAATCTTAAAATGAGCCCAATGCCATAAGGAGTTTTAGGATGCCAAAGATTATACTGAATAAAAGAGCAGAAGCAGAATTGATGACACTTGGTTTTCATAAAATAAGATTCAATAATCAAATGTCTGAACTAGATAGAATTAAGCAAGACTCAGAATTAGTGGAGCAAATTAACCATTTCGCTAGTAAAGGGGGACATATCAAACCTGCTCCAAAAAATCGTGAAGGAGCATATTATGATCCGAAAAATAAAAGTATCCATTTTGAACAAGATATCCGATATATTACCGCTAGAACAATGTCTCATGAGGTAGGACATGCATTAGGTAAACATCAAGCTAAATCAGCTAGTTATTATGATACTGCTAAGGCTTATGCTCAAGCGCGAGGCTATGGAGAAGCTGAGGCGATCTTTAACGAAGCGCGTATGGTTGCTTACGAAGAAAGATATAATGGTAGGGCATATAGTACAGGAATTAGTGGTGATCTTTACCCATACGTTAAAGGTAAGAGTTTTGGAGAGGTTAAAGATTTAATTGCTCGCCAGAATATGTATGGTATGTACCCAAGTAATGGAACTGGATCAATCAGAATGACTTATTATGAAACTGATATTGAACATTTCCTGAATACCCGTACTAATTTTTCCAAAGACTTTAAAGAAGCATCCATAAGCCCTAATTCCAAACAAGTATTTGTTAAACATATGGCAAATTATGACACTTTTGGAAATAAGGGCAACAATAAAATTGTTGCTGATGGATCATATAGCCGTGATAGTTTATTAATAGGCAGGGCTAAGACTTATTTAAAAAGTGGGGCATATATGTATGGAGATGCCGGAGATGATATTCTAAAAGGTACTAATCAAAATGATATTTTATTAGGCGGTAGTGGTAATGATGTATTAATTGGTGGTAATGGTAATGATATTTTAGCCGGTAATTCTGGAAGAGATAAATTGTTTGGTGGTAAAGGACATGACAAATATCGTGCTGACAATTTAGATATTATCCGAGATTCAGACGGCAAGGGTGAAGTATCATTGAATGGCTATATATTACAGGGTGGTGTACGTGATTTATCTCAACCAAACCGTTTCGTTTACCGTAGTGCTGGAATGGTATATGAATGGGATAGAAATACGGGGACATTAGATATAAATGGTCTTAAAATTAAAAATTTCAAAAATGGGGATTTAGGCATTCATTTACAAGAAAAGAAAACAGGCCAATATAGTAGTGGTGTCAGAGATAGTAATAGTATTAGAGTACATTCTGCTACAGGAATAGAGAGTACTAAGATTTTACATCAACCTAAGAGCAACATAGCGCATGCTCCTGTTCCTGGCGATTGGGATAATATGCAATCTGTGAAGCCTTTAAAGTTGGAAGCTATCCCACAACATGCTCAAAATATCTATCAGCAAAGTAAACAAATTTTTACTGAATTCTGTAATAAAAAGGATATTAGCTACGATGAAAGAAGCTTAGATAATATTGCTATGGCATTGGCTGCTGAAGGATATGCAAATAAGATGCGAGGGGCTTCTTTAATCAATATCAAAGAGAATGGTCAGATTCTTATTGGTGACAAGGCTCCTGAATTAAGAACTGCTTCTGTGGATATGCAGAAAGCTGCGGTTACTCCGATAGAGGAGAGTATTATCAAAGTACAAGAAACAGCTCAGCAATTTGAATTAGAAACACAGCAAAAACAGTTGGCACAAGTACAAGCGCGGGGAATATAGGTGTTTCTTAATCTTGAATAAAAAGCTTCCTCAAGTTTTAAATTTCATTATAATTGTATATTTTAAATCAATTTATTTTAACTATGGATGAATTAAACTCAACAATTTCAGCGGATTTCTTAGATTATCAATATGAAGTATTGGGAATTACCTCTTTCTTAAAAGATCCTGATGTGACTGAGATTTGTATTAATAGACCAGGGGAGGTATTTTTAGAAACCTCTCAGGGATGGAAAAAGGTAGAAGTAAATACGCTAAACTTTGATAGGGCACGTCAGTTCTGTACTGCTGTTGTTAATGAAAGTAATACTGGTCAGCGAATTACAGAAGCGGAGCCGATGGTATCGTTGACATTTCCAACAGGACAACGTGCCCAATTTGTGATTCCTCCTGCCTGTGATGCAGGAAAAGCTTCAATTACGATCCGTTTGCCATCAAAACATACAAAAAGCTTAAGTCAGTATAGTAAAGATGGTTTTTTTAGTCAGATTATTGAGTTAAATGGAGAATTATCTCCTCAAGATAAGGAATTAGTCGAACTGAAGAACAATCGGAACTACGAAGAATTTTTTAAAAAAGCCGTTGAATATAAAAAGAATATAGTCGTTTCAGGTGCAACTGGTAGTGGTAAGACTACTTTTATGAAAGCATTGGTTAATCACATTCCTTTAAGTGAGAGACTAATCAGCATTGAGGATGCTAGGGAGCTATTTATTCCTCATGAAAATGTAGTTCATTTGCTTTACTCAAAAGGTGGACAAGGTAGTTCAAATATTACGGCAAAAAGTTGTATGGAATCCTGTCTGCGTATGAAGCCGGATAGAATTATTCTAGCAGAGCTACGTGGTGACGAATCATTTTATTTTATTCGAAATTGTGCATCTGGACACCCGGGATCTATTACAAGTTGCCATGCTGGTAGCACAGAACAAACATGGGATCAATTGGCATTAATGGTAAAAGCATCACCAGAAGGAAGTGGTCTGGAGTTTGAAGTTATTAAAAACCTGCTTAGGCAGACCATTGATATTGTTGTGCACATTAAAGCTCATGCTGGACAACGTTATATTACGGGTATTGATTTTAATCCTATCAAAACTTAATGTTGAAGATGACGCAATTGAAGCAATATATCATTGGATGATACAGAATGTGTGAAACATGCAAAGCAACTGTAGGCTTATGTTGTTAAGGTTGTGATATTAATGAATGTTTAAAGGCTGTCTGAAAATCTTTCAGACGGCCTTTTCTTTTAAGCAGCTAAGGTTAAATAATCCTGATTTAAAAAACCTTCTTAAATTCCCTTTGACATTCCCCCTCATTCCCTTTAAAATGAGTTTAAGTTTTTAAACATATAAACTCAAGAAGCCGAATATGCCGCAACAAACCATGAATTTAATGCGCGAGTGCATTCCCATTTTTACCGTGTTGAGTGATGAAAACCGCCATCAAATCCTGCGCGTGCTGTGGGAATACGGCAAGATGAATGTGAATGAGCTGACCGAGCATCTGCATCTGTCGCGCCCAGCAGTGTCACACCATTTGAAAATCATGTTGCAAGCCGGGGCTGTGGCGGTGGAGCAGGTCGGCAAAGAGCGGTTTTACAGTATTGCCATGGCGGATGCGGTGGCGAAGTTGAAACAGCTTGCCGATTTGATGGCTCAAAATTGCCCGCTTTCAAAATAGGGTTATCCATTAACCCTTTATTTTTACCCAAATACGTTTACATTTTTAAACTTATCAACTTAAGGGGAAGAATTATGTTATTTACCCCGTTCACTTTTCCAAACGGAAAGACTGCTAAAAACCGTATCTTCAAATCCGCCATGGAAGAGCAACTTGCCCAAAACGACCAGCCGTCTGAAAAACTCGTCCGCCTGTACGGCACTTGGGCAAAAGGCGGCGCGGGTGTTTTGGTTACGGGCAATGTGATGGTCACCGAAAGTGGTAAAGGCTCGATAAACGATGTGGTGATTTCAGACGACCGTGGTCTTGAAATGCTAAAAAAATGGGCAAAAGCCGGCACGCAAAACGACACGCTGTTTATCATGCAAATCAACCATGCGGGCAAACAGTCGCCTGCGGTGGTCAATAAAACGCCGCTTGCGCCGAGCGCTGTACCATTGGTAGGCATGGATGGCTTTATCAATCCGCCGCGCGAATTGAGTGCTGATGAAATCAACGGGCTGATTCAGCAATTCGTGCAAACCGCCAAAATTGCCGAGCAGGCAGGCTTTTCAGGCGTACAAATTCACGCCGCGCACGGCTATCTCATCAGCCAATTCCTCTCGTCGCACCACAACCGCCGCCAAGACCAATGAGGCGCATGCCGGTTTAACCGCAGCCTATTTATTTAATAAAGGTCGTCCGGCTAAATCGGTTTTCACCATTCATAATTTTTGGAACAAGGCACAAGAACAAACACAGTTACAATCACAACAAAAATTCCAACAAGATTTGGTGGCTGCAGTTCAAGCTCAAGATGAGAAAAAAGTGAAAGAAGCGATTGAAACATTTAATCAATCAGTAAAAGATACAATTACAAGCTTAGATGCATTAGATGTAAAAGCAGAATCAATTAAATCTATCAAAGAGCAAATCAAAAATGTATTAAGCTTTGCGAGTGGTTTATTGGTTGATCAAGCTAATATGAGTTTCACTAACCCGACACAAACACCGGAGCAACAAAAAGCTTATGCTGAAAAAGCTGAAGTATTAAGAAAAGCAATGGCCGAGTTACAAAAACAAAGTGTCGAATTAGAACAAAAATTTAATCCTGCACCGGTCGCAGCGCCGGCACAAGACGCAAAATAATATTCTGACTTATTTATCTAAAAATAAATCGCCTTATTGTTCCGCAGTAAGGCGATTTTTTATATGAAATATACCTTGAAAAATTACCGCACTTTTTGGATTTAATTAGAAAAGTGCGGTGAGTTTTCTGTCAGTTTTTTCCGAAACACTCCTTTGATTTGTGTTGGGGTATATGTCGTGCTAAAATTTGAGTTCTATTTAATTAAAAACGAGGATAAAATAATGGAATTTAAGCTTAATAAACTTACATTAGTTTTATTATCAGCTCCGCTTATTGCTAATGCGAGCATCACTCATAACGGAACCAACGTTCTGCCTAGTGGCTTAGCTACAAGCATCACGGATAATCAAGAGCATACTATAAATGGGTTTTTAACCATTGCGGAGGGGGGTAAAACAACCCCTGAAGGGCAAGCAAATGGTGAAATGACCATTGATAATGGCTCTAAGTTAAATATCAGTGGTACAGTAATGATTGGGAATCAAAACAATGACGGTTTTGGTGGTAAATTGACTGTCACTGGTGCTGGAAGTGAATTAAATGTAGGCGGGGTTTTAAATATCGGTAACTACAGTAATGCGAATCTCTCTATTTTAGAGGGCGGAAAGGTAAGCTCAACATTTCATGGTGATCCTAACGCGCCTCACTTTTGGGGATGGCTTCTTCATAAGCCAGATGGTCGAACAGCTATTAATACTAAAATTATTATTGATGGTGAAGGTTCTGAACTTTCTTATCATAAAGACTCATTAATTCGTGTAGTTGGTGGCGGCCACAAAGAAACAAATGTTGATGTATTGATTTCTAATGGCGGTAAACTCAGCGCAGGTGTGTTGCAATTAGAAAATGGCACAGCCAATATCCAAATTGGCAACAAAGGTAAAGGTGGAACACTAGATGTTAAACGTTTTTCTATTGGTCTTACAAAACCAACATTCACCTTTGACCAAAATGATGAGTTGAATTTTACCCCTATTATCCACACGTATGGTTCACTGAAAGAATCTCATGTTAATTTCATACAAAGTGGTTCTGGCACAACCTTATTTGCGCCAACAAGCATGAGAGGCGTAAATTCTAAAATTGATATTACCGATGGTACATTGAAAGTCGGTAGAGATAATGTCTTTTTAGGTGCAGGAACTAAAACCAATGAGATTAATATTGGTTCCAAAGGTACATTAGCATTAAATGGTCATAATGCTGATGCGTTAACCGTTAATAATGAAGGTACCATTCGTCTTGCCTCTGATGATGAATCGGCAGATAAAACACTTCGAGTGCTTGACTATACTTCTAATAACGGAAAATTGATTGTCAGTTCCGTTTGGAATAATGACTCAAGCACAACCAAGTCAGATCTTTTGTATATTGCACGTTCAGCAACCGGTCATACTGTAGTTGAAACGGCTAGTGGTTATATTGAAGGAGATATTCTTCGTAAAGCTCATGAAGATGCGTATTCAGCTCCTGTGGTTTGGGACGCAGATATAAACTCTCAAGCTACGTTTACTGGAACAGCAAAAACAAGAAATGCCGGAGAAGCTCAGTTAACGAAAAAAGATCGTTCTGTTTACGCGTGGACATTAAAAGCATTTGGTCATGATATTTATGCGGCACCGGTTTCTGCATATATCCAAATGCCACGAGTCAACATGGAATTAGGTTATAGCGTGTTGGATACGTTACACCAACGTCGTGGTGAAATTAGTCAATCACCAAATTCTTCCGTTTGGGCGCGTGTTTCCGGTAAACGCTTGGAAACCGAGGGACGTTCCCGTTTAGACGTTGATAGTTCACAATATGTCGCACAAGTAGGTTATGACTTTAACCGCAGCGAAATGCAAAATGGCGTACCACAATCTCTAAGCGGTGTATATTTTGCTTATTCTCGTGCAGATAGTCGCTTCTACGACCAATATCGTGCTGAAAACGGCGTTGTGGCTGCTGATAAATATACCGGTAAAGGTAAAACAACAGCAGCAAATATCGGTGTATATCACTTATACCGTGCACCAAATAATGCCTATGTGGACACAGTAGCGCAATTCTCTTACTTAACTAACAAATACAATTTTGTATCTAATCCAGAAGTAAGACAACATGGTTGGAGTGGTGTACTATCTGTTGAGGGTGGTCACAGCTTTGCATTGGGCAACTCCAACTGGCGTATTGAACCTCAAACCCAATTGATTTACCAACGCTTAAAACTTCAATCATTCCATGATGGAGTTCGTGATGTTGCACAAGGTTCGGACAACAACTTACGTGGACGTATTGGTGTGCGTTTAAGCCACAGCAAAGACTTCCAACGTAACCCAAACGTGTATTTTGTCGCAAACGTATGGCATGATTTTGTTAAAGCAAAATCTGTCTTAATCGGTGATACCAAATATGGCGAGAATTATTCCCGCACTTGGTTGGAAGGTGGTGCAGGTTTAAATGTACCATTCGGTAATCACGCTATTCATGCAGATCTTCGTTTAGAACATTCTCTAGGCAATAAAGGTAACCGTTCCGGTGCGAAAGCCGTGTTAGGTTATAGCTACGCTTGGTAATTCAAATAACAAATATATAAAACAAAAACCACCTTCTTCTGAAGGTGGTTTTTTATTAGATGTTTTGGTTCTTATAATATGGTTGCTAATTTGTTTCAGCAATAAAAAAGTGATATGATCGCGCCCCGTCTTAATTCTGAGACAGAGAGGAAAAAAAACTATAAAATTTAAACTTAATAAACTTACGTTGCTTCTATTAGCCGCGCCATTGGCTGCGAATGCAAGCGTTACTTGGTCAGGGACTAATGACGGAATTCCGGAAACCCTTGGGAAAGTAAACCCAGATACGGTTAACGGCTTAGTTCAAGTTGGTAGTGGTAATGGTAATGAAGGTAATCTTAGAATTGATGGGGACTCTGTTGTAAATATACAAGGGACATTACATATAGCCAACCATCGCCAGTCTAAAGGAACTGTTGTCGTTGACGGGCAAGGCAGTAAACTCATTGTAACCAGTGATGCCAATAATCCAATGAATATCGGTAACTTTGGTAGTGGTAATTTATATGTTTCCAATGGTGGGCAGGTAATCGGTGAATTTGAAGGGACTGAACCGACACCTCACTTTTGGGGATGGCTTCGTGATACCCCGGAAGATGTCACCAATACGGTAATTTCAGTTACCGGTAAAGGTTCATTGCTTCAGTACCCGAAAAACGCCGAAATTCGTGTTGCCGCAAGTGATTGGAGCTCTAAAACCAATACTGTTAATGTATTAGTTGCAGATGAAAGTAAACTTACTGCGGGGACATTAAGAGTAGGAAATGGTACAACCAACATCTAAATTGGTGATAACAACAAAGCAGGCACGTTTGATGTAGAAAAAATTAAACTTGAAGAGAATCCTCAAAAGGTCAAATTTGATTTCGCACAAACAGATGATTTTAACTTCACGCCTGAAATGACCTCAGCTTCCCCTACTACTAAGATTGTTGACTTTGTTCAAAGAGGGAGTGGCACCACTTTATTTGCACCAAGAAACATGAGTGATATTAGCTCTAATGTCAGTATTACTAACGGTACATTAGAAGTTGGTAGAGATTCAGCCAAGCTCCGTTGATTATTACGGGTGGCTTCCGTTCGCAAAACGCCATGGAAGATGCACTCGCCAGCGGCCATTTGGATTTGGTCGGCGTCGTCCGCCCGTTTGCCTTAGTCCCTGATTTGGCAAACAAAATGCAAAACGGCACTTACCAAACCGTGCAGACCGACCGCATCCAAACGGGCGTAGCGTTGGTTGATAAAAAAGCGGGCGCGATGCTGGAAATGAACTGGTATATGACGCAAATGAACTTGATCGGACAAGGCAAACAGCCCAATCCTAAATTGTTGGCGTGGAAAGTTTTACTGAAAACTTTGTGGGAAAACGGCAAGGCAGGGTTAAGTACGGGTAGAGCTTGATGGGGCAAGCAGTTGGATTTTAAAGTTGATTTGCAAAAACACCTGAAAATTTGACCGTATTTAAAAGCATGGAATATAAATAAATTGATACTAAAAAACCGTTTAAATCGTTAAGTACAAACGGTTTTTTAGAAGTTACGGTAGAGGCATTAATACAGAAAAGACGCTGCTTTGGTTGAGATTTAAAATAAAAAATAATGAGTAGATTTAAAACGAGCGTATTGGGGCTTGAGCTAACAGACTAACAGTGTGTCGATGTGCGAATTAGGTAACAGATTGTGATCATTGTAAATGAGCCACATTGTTAAGCTGCTCAATATGAAAACCACTTTCACTATCGTATTTCACAATACTGATAGAAGTATTCAATAATGACACGGATTTACCCTCATCACGATGGTTTTCCAAAGTCGCTCCGCCTAATAAGGACAATAAAAGCCGCAAGGTGTGGCCATGCGATACCACTAAAATATTAGCGCCCGATTGATGTACCTTAATGATATCGTAAAGGGCGGCCATTGCACGTACTGCCAATTGTTCAAAGGTTTCGCCACCATTGCTTAATGCTTTATAAGCTGCCGGGTCATTGGTCAGTTGTTTGAATTCTGTTAGCTTCCGCAGGTCAGCGATCTGCATACCTTCCCAACTTCCAAATGATTGCTCATTTAGTCCACAGTGTTGAAAAAGAGGGATGGGACGCTGACCAATAATATGGCGAGACGTATCAATGGCACGTTGTAAAATACTGGAATAAGCAGCGGTAAATTCTACTTGTTGTAGCGCCGCCCCGGTTTTTTGAGCTCCTGCAATTCCTTGTTCGGTCAGTGGTGAATTGCCTGATCCCTGCAAAAGCCCCTGTTCGTTCCATTGGGTACGGCCATGGCGAATAAAATAAAAAGTGAGTTGTTTTGACATCATAGTTCCTTGGAGAACGGGAAGTATAGGGTATAACTAACTCATGATGCAAAGGCCGTCTGAAACGATAATTTCAGACGGCCTTTTTACTTTAACGTGAGCCGTTTAGATACGGTCGTGCCTGGAGGATAACAAGCTTACCATTGTCAAACGCCCATTCGATGTCCTGATCACCATTTGCAAATAGCTGTTTGATTTGTTGGCCGGTTTGGTCAAGGCGACGTATTTGTTCTTGGTTCATCACATTGCCACTGGTTACAGGTACTTCTCGTACTCCACCATTTTTATCCAGTTGCAATGCTGTGGTTTCATTAGAGGAGCTGAGACGTTGTACAGAATCATTGCGGCGGTTATAGACTACCTGTTCGGCTACCCGTTTACCTTCAACGACACGAATACCCAACCCGCGTTTGGCGGCAATGTAGGCGCTGTTTTTCTGAGTAGTATCATAAGGATTGATGGTAACCAACACACCGGAGAGATCTGCATTGATGCTTTGTTGCACAAAGACACTCATTTTCACGCTATCGTGAGGCAGTCCGGCAATACGGCGGGCTTCGTATGCGCTGTAATTGAAGACGGAAGCCCAAGATTGTTTCACCGCTTCGGCTAACGCGTTTTCATCGGTAACATTTGGTACGGTGGTGTACAGCCCTGCGCCGCTGAAATTGGGCAGGTCTTCGGAATTAGAGGAGCTGCGGACAAACACGCCTTTGCTGTTTAATTGATTGTGCCATTGTTCAGCCCATCTGTGTTTCCATTCTGACGGGATTTCGGCATCGGTAATTTTTTTCTGCAGTGTGAGTAAGGCAGTGCGGCGCTTGCGGTTGTCTCCATCACTTTGCGTTTCGATTTGTGCCAGTGTTGCCGCGTTAATGCCTAGCCTATCCATCATGGCGTGATAGTAGGCAAACGGAATGCAGAATCCGTCAGGTACGTTACTGCCGGCAATATGGGCGCGGATATGGCCGAGGTTGGCAGCCTTACTGCCGCAGTAACGGCTGTCATCACGGCGCAGGTTTGCCAAAGCCCGAAGGCTGTAATCGGAAACATCAGGTTGGGGTAGGGTAAGGCCATCTGAAAAACTTTTGCTGGTAGTGTTTTGGTTGGTTTGGACAATTCGGTATTGCTTAGCAGTCGCTTCAAATTCGATACGACGGCCAATATACGGGGCTAGGATTTTTTCTGCGTCTTTAAGGTAAATATTGGGAATCCCCCAACCGCGTGCCAGTACATTTACATGGGATAGTGCAGTGGATGGTTTTTCACTGATAATCCCCGCCACAGGTGGCAGCTCTAGGGGAACCTCTTTCAAAATAATAATATCGTCGGCGTCAACATTATAAAGATCATCTTCTTTGGCAATAACGCGTAATGTACCTATCGCTTTGCCTTGGTTTAGAGGCAGGTAGGGGAAATTCTTAATCAAACTTTCTTGGGTAATAAAAGGAACTTTGCTTTGCTCGGCAACGGTTTCCTGCCATAAAGAATTGGTTTTATAACGCAATGGAGCGTAGAAACTGTCTTTCAGACGGTCTGTTGCCAATTTCAATAATTCAGGCGTGATTTTATCTCCTTCCCAAAACTCATAAACATATTCCTGAGTACTATTTTGCCAACTGATAGTACCAAACAGATAACGCCGGTTGGGATTACGGTATTGTTGATTCAATTCAGTTTTTGACAGCATGGGTTTTAAGATAGTAGCCAGATAGTGCTCATGCAGCCGAAATTTGGGAGTATTGATGTAGTCGGTACGGTTATCGTCTTCACGATCGATGAGGAAAAGGATATGAGGAATTTCATATTCACTACCTTGCTCATAGATACGCGAAAGTAAGTCAAAATCGGCCTGGCTTTTGATTACAGATAATGCAGGAATTTGTGTTTTAATTGGGGTGGTTGTAGTTTGACGCTTTTCAGACTCGTAATAAGAAGGCTTACGCGCCGTTGGTGCAGCCGTGTCGACTGTCTCAGCTTCAGGACGGCAGGCTGAAAGTAAAAGCAATATTGGGAGACAAAAAGCAGGCTTCATGAGGTTGTCGGTGATCTAAATCAGATGAAAAGTACTATACCTATAGTAAAAATCTAAATCAAACTGTTTGTTGCCTAGATAAATCAGTTTTGTAATCCAATTTTAAAGGCCGTCTGAAACGTGATTTCAGACGGCCTTTAAAATTGCCAACACTCCTAAAATATTTATAGACTTGAATACTTTAAAACAAGTTATTGTAATTTATAAGAAGTAAGAAGCAATGAAAAAAAACGATGAACAATGAGTAGGATAAGGTAAAGTAGAGTTTCCAATATTTCTTAAATATTACCATTCAGACTACATTTTCCCCGTTAATCACTATCTATTTATGATAAGCATCATCTCAGTTAAGATGTCTGAATATTGTTATAATATACCTCAATAACCACTATTTAGAGTAATGTGGTAAATACGTTGGAGCATCAGACAATCAACGAACATGAATGTATCCTGATCAAGTTATCCTAAATTAATATTTAATTTGCTCATGATATTGAATAAGGACTTTACTGATGAAACCTTTTATCCTGCTGTTATCTGCAGCTTTATTGACAACTTTTAGCCTAAATGCTTGTACGGAGAGAAATAATATGAGTGTCCAAGAACAAACAGAAGCACGTTTCAAATTGAACCCCGATCCGAAACAGCCATACAGGATCAAGGTTAAGATTAATAATGCACCGGGGCCGATGAAACCTATAAATGATATGTATATTGGTTATGCAGCAAGAAACTGTTCTTATACCATTAGTCGGTTGGCAGGTGCGAAAGCATCTCCTGAAAAAAATGTTCCAATCAAAATGAATTTGGTCGGACATGACGAATACGAAGTACTCTTCTATGCTGATGCTGTACTGGACGAAGATTATTTCGGAGAAGGTGTCTGCCAATGGAAGCCTGAAAATTTTGGAGCTTCATTTAAGGCAACAGGTAAAAAGGAAGAAACTGAATTCAATATCAGCGATGTAATGGAAAATCTTGAAAAAGAAAAAACACTGACCAAATATTATTGGAAGCGAGGGTATCCGTATTATAAAAATAAAGATGGTTTACCATATGGAAGCGAAGATTCTCCTGATGTGGATTTTGGTGAAAAAAGCCTGTCTGCCTATGGGGCGGGATCTCATAATGACAATGATTTTTTTAGTATCACCGTTACTCTAGAGGAAGTTAAACCATGACCCGACTAAGTAAACAACAGTATGCAGACCTTGCTCAAGATTCCTATGAAAACCGTGTGGTTACACCCGCTAATAAAACCTTACTTATTGGTGGAAATCATTATAAAGTCCTAGCTGTCCATAAAAACCCGACCACAGACTACCAAGGTGTGGTTTATCAAGATGTCCGTACCAATGAGATTGTTGTCGCACATAGGGGGACGTCATCCCTGATGGATGCCAAAGTTGATCTGAAAATGGTTATCCATAAGGCCAATATCCAGGCAGAAGATGCAGCAAAACTAACTATGCTGGCATTAAAAGAAGCAGATAAATTTCACAATAAACATCCTGAACAAAGTCAACCTCGTATAACACAAGTTGGTCATTCCTTAGGAGGGACGTTAGCTCAAATTCAATCTTATCGTTTCAAGCAGGAGGGCGTTACCTTTAACGCCTATGGTGCGGCAGCTTTAAATGGCATTCCCAAAGGGGGGGATAAAGTAATCAATTACTCATTGGCGTCAGATGCAGTATCAGCTGCAGCGCCTCATTATGGTAAAATGGTTCTTCTAGCTAAAGAAAGAGAATTAATCATGCTGAAACTTAATGGATACAGCAATGACAGTAACGGTATACCTTATTTAAAGGAGACAGTTTCACCAGCTGCTGGATCTCTGTTGTGGTCACACGGTATTGCTAATTTTACCGGTATTAATTCAATACTCTCAGAACGCAATTATCAGCCTGCTTTGGAATTGGCAGAACGCAATAAAAAATTGATAACTGATTATAGGGATGATGTTAATGACTACCGTAACACGTTACATAAGATAGGCAAAGGTTTAAGCAAAACCCAAGAAATGTACCATAAGGTCCGGAAAAATAATGAAGATCCGAACCTGATGTCTTGGAATGATAAGGAAGAGCAGTACAATTTTATGCAGACAGTTGCTTCATTTAACCCACAATCTCTTCCACCTGAGGCACAAAAACTTTTTGATTCTGTCAAAGGGCATATGACCGCTTACCATGAGAAAAACGGTTTGCCTATTGATAAAGAAAAATTCCAAAATTCCGTAATGGCTCTTACTGCTTTAGGGACATCACAAGGAATGACTAATGCCACTCTGTTCAGTGTGCAAAGAGGTCAATATCTAATTGGTGAACTCAACCCCCATCTAAATCGTGTTGGAATGCATATAAATGAATCTGCCTCTATACCTGCAGTAGAAAGTTTGAACCAAATCCAACAAACTGCACAGCAAGATGAGCAACAAAAACAGATAGCTCAAGCCCAGACGCGAGGTATGAGCTTGTCGTAAAAGAAATGGAATGAGACCTTTGCAAAAATAGTTTGTTAACGAAATTTGACGCATAAAAATGCGCCAAAAAATTTTCAATTGCCTAAAACCTTCCTAATATTAAGCAAAAAGTAGGAAAAAATCAGAAAAGTTTTGCATTTTGAAAATGAGATTGAGCATAAAATTTTAGTAACCCATGTTATTGCAAAGGTCTCAGGCTGTGCCATTGTCCGAGCAGGATGGCTTTGAACATGGACAACGGGGGATAGGCGGGACGGCCGCGGTGGTCTCGAAGGTAACGGGTCTTTTGACGATTCAGGTAGTATTGTTCGATCGGTTGTTAATCAATCACCTGATCCAACTTCAATAGTGGGAAACGGTCGATGTGTTTGGCAATCATGGCTTGAGCGGTTTGCTGGAAGAAGGTGGTCATGAAAAATCCCCTAAATGTCTTGGTGGAAATTTAGGGGATTTTGGGGAATTTTGCAAAGGTCTCGGCCTTTTTGTTTTTGAATATTGTAAGTGATTGTAGAATTAAGAGAAACAGGAGTTGGCAGGCTAAAATACTAGCATTATGAATTTAACATAATATAAATTATTTTCCTTTTTCCTATTCTTCTACAAATTCCGCTTTTTGTTCCTATATGTTAAATGAGAATTAATGATACTCTATAGAGTAGGTCAATAGTATTCTAATTTTTAGTATAAAATCAATAGATTTTAATAGAAATCCGGCTGTTTAATTTTACTGTGACTCTATTATCCCTGACAAAATAGGGTAGGGAAAAGATGGTGAATTGTGCTAACTTTGTTTGAACTTATTCAAAACTGTTCAGATGGTCTTATTGCATTAATCCTATCTTTTTTCTCTCTACAAAATGCAAAGACCATTGTTGATTAGTTATTATCGCTTATAACTACTGTCAATCCCTGCATTTTAGTTTCCACCGTTTCTCCTACTTTCTTTCAATCTTTCCTTAATCATGTGTGAACCTTTTCTTTTTCAGTCAATGACTTTATTTATTGAAGAAATGTTTTCACTATCAGCCTTAACAATCACTATTAAAATGTGCTCCGATGTTCTGTCTCCGCCTGTATGCGGCTTGGGCGACGGCGAGGCTGCATTCGAGCAGGTTGCGGTTTTCGTATTCGGACGCGGTGTGCGGTTCGGCTTGGTTTTGCTTCCAAAGCCGCAGTTGGGCGATGGCGCGGCGCAGGCCGGTATCGTTGCGGAGGATGCCCAGATGGTGTTGGTTGAACGCTTGCAGGACGGGGCGGCTGAATGTGTTTTGGAAGTCGTCTGAAAAGATGCCTGCTTCGGCGGAGGGATTTTCAGACGACCTTTGGGGCGGTACGGCTTGGAATGTTTGTCCGTCTGCGATGGTTTGGGCGGCAAGCCTGGCGGTTACGACGCATTCGAGCAGGGAGTTGCTGGCGAGGCGGTTGGCTCCGTGCAGTCCGGTGCAGGCGGTTTCGCCTAAGGCGTAGAGCCACGGCAGGGAGGTTCTGCCGCTGGGATCGGTTTGGATGCCGCCGCAGGTGTAGTGTTGCACGGGGCGGACGGGGATGGCTTGGCGCGTGATGTCCAAGCCGCATTGGGATAGGCAGTGCCGATGGATGGATGGGAAATGCTGACGGACGAACTCTGCGGGTTGATGGCTGATGTCGAGTGAGACGAAATCTTGCGTTTGTTTGGCGATTTCAGCGGCGATGGCGCGGGCAACAATGTCGCGCGGCGCGAGTTCGGCGCGGCGGTCATAATGCGGCATAAACCGTTCGCCCGCTTGGTTGGTCAGGATGCCGCCTTCGCCGCGCACGGCTTCGGAAATCAGAAAGGTGCGGTCGTTTTCAGACGGCCTTGCCAAGCCTGTGGGGTGGAATTGGATAAATTCGAGGTTTTCGACTGCGCAG